>Ga0102590_1000807_pt1 | contig 58663 bp, 66 predicted proteins | sample AraplaMF_Col_mMF_FD_76859 | JGI IMG/M metagenome (GOLD analysis project Ga0102590, IMG submission 76859) | Arabidopsis root microbial communities from the University of North Carolina, USA - plate scrape MF_Col_mMF | ecosystem: Host-associated > Plants > Roots > Endosphere | place: USA...
CGTCATCGGCGCTCCCTGCTTGTCGGGCGTGATCCCTGCGAGAAACCGGCAACCGATGACGCACGGCCTTAGGCCATGGTTCGGATCATGCTCCAAAGGGGGCCGTAGACACTGTCCGGGGCCGGAATGTCAAGCCAAGATAGGAGCTTCGCCCCCCCATTCAACCGGGGATGCGGCCCCTCAAAATCCACCATTGGCCTGGTTGGCATCGACCGCCGCCCCGGACTGCGCACGGCGCACGCTGCTGACCAATTGCCCTGGCCGGTCGTCGCGATTCGGCTTCGTCGTCGCAAGCCGCAGGACCGCCGCGTAGCCCGGCTGCACCTCCATGCGCCCCGCATGCCGGCTCTCGCTGAGCAGGCGATGGACCTTCGGCAGATTGTAGCAGGGCACGTAGAACAGCAGGTGATGCTCGAGATGATAGTTCACGTAGTACGGCGCGATGAACAGGCGCTCGAGAACATTGGCATGCGTGGTGCGGGTGTTGCGCAGGGGATCGCTGCTATCAGGGACGACAGCATGCTCGGCGATGTTGCGGATGCGGGTGATGACCATCATCCAGGTCAGGAGCGGCACCAGCCATAGCAGCGGATAGGCCCACCACACGCCGGCGGCCGCAAGCGCTGCGAACATCGCGGCGTTGACGAGACATTGCGGACCGAGCTTTTCCCGGAAATGCGCCGCGCGCTGCCGCCACGGCCAGTCCTTCGGCCCGAGCGCATTGAGCAATTGCGCCTTGCGTTGCTGGTAGCCGGTCTGCCCGGTGATGTCGCGGATGAACTTGCGGCGGTAGCTCAGCTTCGTGATCGGAAACGGCGCCGACAGCACGAGGTCAGGATCGTCTTCCTGCTGGGTGCGCGCATGATGCTGCAAATGATAGCGCCGGTAGGCACGAGTCTCGGCGAAAACCGGGTAGGCGCAAAACCACTGGCTCAGCGCCAGATTGGTCTTCTCGTCAGCGGATAAGCAACCATGCGCGCCGTCATGCATCAGGATCGCAAGTCCGAGCTGGCGCGAACCGATGACGGCGACCGCGAAAACATAGATCAGCGGATTGGGCCACCACGCGACCAAAGCGATTGCGCCTATGATCAGCGCCCAGGCGTGGGCGATCAGCGCAACGCCCTTCCAGGTCACGCGCTGACGTACGTCGGCGAGTTCGCCGTCGGTCAGGAAGTCGCGGGCACGCATGCGAAGCGCGGTCATGGCTCACCCCTCCTCATTCGAATTGCCTGAGGCGCCGCGCTCGTCGACGAGACGCAGGCGCGCAATGTCGCCGGCGGTCTTCGCCTGCTCGCCCAGCACGCGCAGCATCTCGGCACAGAGCGCCTCGGGCGAACGGCCCATGGCATAGCCTTCGAGAATGATGCCGATAGCGACGGCCCAGAACCGCCGCGAGCTTTCGTCGGGCGCGCGCAGGGAGCGCCAGCCGTGGCGCGCGACCTGGCCTGCATAGGCCCGCGCGCCCTCGCTGTGCAGGCGCTCGATGGTGCGCTCGACCAGCGGCGCGAGATCCTGGCGCCGCCGCGTCAGCGCCAGCGCCTCGGCGAAGAAGGCGACCGAATCGCTCGCCGTCACGGTCTCGGCCAACGCGCGCGTGTAGTCCCGCGGGGTATGCGCTTTTTGCGCCGCCTGTTCGGTCGCCCGCGCCAGATACAGCAATTCGCGGCAAGCGCATTCGACGAACAGCGCCTCCTTGGTGCGAAAGTAATAGGTGATCTGGCTCGGAAACGCGTCCACCGCGGCCGCGATATCGGTGATCGCGGTCCCGGACAGCCCGCGCTCCCGGAACAGCGGGCTCGCCGCGTCCAGCAGCAGCGACCGCATCTTGCGGCCGGCGGAGCGCGTAGCCCGCGCCGCATGCTTGGGGTCGCCAGCCGCCTCAAGCGGTTCATGGACCGGCCTTTTCGCCATTAAGTAAGTCCTCCCGTTCGTTTATTTGTATGACATACAAACAAATAAATCAAACCGGTGTGGTATTGAGGACAGGGTTGGCCGGGCCGCCCGGGACGACCTGGACCGAAAGCGGGCCTGCAACCTTGCAAAGCCGGCCAAAATCCGTATAAGGCGCGCATTCGCAGACCCCGGCCGGGAGCTGAACGGACGGTCTCAGCAAATCATTCGTGATTTTGGTGTGGCAGGGCCAGTCGGCCCGTCGTCCCGTGTTTCCGCCTTCTGAGCTTAATCCCAGAGTCCTTTCCGAAGGCCTCTTAAGGGCTTGACGCCGGGCGATGCGCCAACATGAGGAAAGGACTTCCATGGCTCTCTATGAGCATGTTTTTCTCGCGCGCCAAGACGCGAGCACGCAGCAGGTCGAAGAGCTGACTGCGCAGATGACCGGCATCGTCGAGGGTCTCGGCGGCAAGGTCACCAAGACCGAGAATTGGGGCGTTCGCTCCCTCACCTACCGCATGAACAAGAACCGCAAGGCGCACTTCGTGCTGCTCAACATCGACGCGCCCTCCGCGGCGATCGCCGAGATCGAGCGCCAGGAGCGCATCAGCGAGGACGTGATCCGCTATCTCAGCGTCCGCGTCGAGGAGCTTGAGGAAGGCCCGTCCGCGATGATGCGCAAGGCCGACCGTGACCGCGAGCGTGATGACCGTGGCGGCGGCTTCCGTGGCGATCGCGAAGGCGGTGGCTTCCGTGGCGACCGTGAAGGCGGTTTCCGTGGCGGTGATCGCGACGGCGGCTTCCGCGGTGATCGCGGCCCGCGCCGTCCGCGCGACGAAGCTGAAACCACCACGACGGATGCGGAGTAAGATCAATGGCTGAAGCTGGTGCACGCCGTCCGTTTTTCCGTCGTCGCAAGAGCTGCCCGTTCACGGGCGCGAATGCTCCGAAGATCGACTACAAGGACTCCAAGCTGCTGATGCGTTACGTCTCCGAGCGCGGCAAGATCGTGCCGAGCCGCATCACCGCGGTGTCCGCGAAGAAGCAGCGTGAGCTCGCCCGCGCCATCAAGCGCGCGCGGTTCCTGGGCCTGCTGCCCTACGTCATTCGCTAAGACGAATCCGGCCGGCGGCGACATCGCCGCCGGCCGCACACCAAAACGCGATGATGATTCATCGCATTTTGGGTTGTCGTTTGAGCATGATCTCTTCGGGAAAACCGCTACACACTTTTCCGGATCATGCTTTGATCTCATAAGGCTTCCGGGTCGTCCGGTCGCCGATGGTTGGGGCAACACGCCTCTAACCGCTCGAAGGGAGCGGGACAGCTGATGATGGCTTTTGGACTGATAGCCCTGATCGCCGGCGCTGCGTCGGCCCTGATGTTCGCCTCGATCGTTTCGGGCGCGCTGATCTCGCTCGTCCTGTTCTATCTCGCCCCGCTGCCGCTGATGGTCGCCGCGATCGGCTGGGGGCCGCTTTGCGCCAGCGCCGGCGGCATCGCGGCCGCGGTCAGCCTCGGCGCCCTGTTCGGCCTGCCCTACTGCATCGCCTTTGCCGTCACCGTCGCACTGCCGGCCTGGTGGCTCGGCCATCTCGTGCTGCTCAGCCGTCCGACGGGACCTGCCACGCCGGCCACCGCCACCGCGCCGCCGGCGGAACCCGAGCTCGAATGGTATCCGGTCGGCCGCATCCTGCTGTGGATCGCAGGCTTCGCCACGCTGACCACGATCGCCGCACTGCTCACGCTCGGCACCGACGCCGAGACCATCACCGGCACGCTGCGGCGCGGTTTGATGCGCCTCCTCCGCAGCACCGACCCGCAGACATCAGGCGAAGCCAGCCAGTTCGTCGACGCGATGGTGCGCATCGCCCCGGCCGCCGCCACGATCGTCGCGATGATGACGCTCACGCTCAATCTCTGGCTCAGCGCGAAGATCACGGCGACGTCGGGCCGGCTGCGGCGTCCCTGGCCGGACATGAAGACGGCGGAGCTGCCGCCGATGACGCTGGTCGGGCTCTGCGTCGCGCTCGCCTTCTGCTTTACCGGCGGGCTGCTCGCGATCGCCGCGCAGATCACCGCGGCGGCGCTGATGATGGGCTATGCGTTCACCGGCTTTGCCGTTCTGCATACGCTGACGCTGGCACTGAAGAGCCGCACCTTCTGGCTCGGCTCGACCTACGCCGTCGTCGTGGTGTTCGGATGGCCGGTGATCGCGATGGTGATCCTCGGCATGGCGGACGCCGTGTTCGGCTTCCGCGAGCGCTTCCTGCGCAGCCGGCAGCCGCCGCCGCTGCCAACCGCTTGAGTTCAAGTTCGAAAATCCACACTCACCACTTCAACACTCAACACTTCAAAGGAGAACGAATATGGAAGTCATTTTGCTGGAACGCGTGAGCAAGCTCGGCCAGATGGGCGAAGTCGTGAAGGTCCGCGACGGTTATGCCCGCAATTTCCTGCTCAAGCGCGGCAAGGCGCTGCGTGCCACCGCCGACAACAAGGCCAAGTACGAAGGCATGAAGGCCGACCTCGAGGCCCGCAACCTTCAGTCCAAGGGCGAGGCGTCCAAGGTCGCCGAGAAGATCGAGGGCAAGAACATCATCGTGATCCGTCAGGCCTCGGAAGCCGGCCAGCTGTTCGGATCGGTCAACGTGCGTGACATCGTCGTCGCGTTCGAAGCTGACGGCATTTCGCTGTCCCGCCCGCAGGTCCAGCTCGACGCACCGATCAAGACCATCGGCAAGCGCTCCATCACTGTTGCCATCCACCCCGAGGTCGAAGTCCAGATCAGCGTCACGGTTGCGCGCAGCCAGGACGAGGCCGAGCGCATCAACCGCGGCGAGGACATCTCGACCCGCAACGAGGACCGCGATGCAGCCGCCGAGGCAATCGCCGCCGCGGGCGAGTTCTTCGATCCGGAAGCCCAGCAGGACGACGAGCCGGCCCCGGCTGCGGAAGAGACCGAGAAGTAAACCTCGCGTTCATGCGTGAAGCGAAGCCCGGCCGCGCTAAGCGGCTGGGCTTTTCGTTTTTGTGGCGACATCCTCGCTCAACATCGAGATCGAGGCGAGCGCCGTTGCGGTATGCTTCTCGACGCCGTCGCTGACGCAGAACACGTCGGCGGCGACCACGGAGACCTGGCGGCCCGGCTTGATCACCCTGGCCCGGCAGATCAGTTTCTCGCCGATCGCCGGCGACAACAGATTGAGCTTGTACTCCGCCGTCAGCGCCGGCTGGCCGCGCGAGGTGGCCGCTGCGATCGTCGTGGCGTTGTCGACCAGGAAGGCGGTGACGCCGCCGTGGAAGAAGCCATGCTGCTGGAGCAGCTCCGGCCGGCGATCGACCGCGATCGTGCATTTGCCGCGCGCGAGGTCCGAGAGCTCGGCGCCAACCAAATTCATGAAACCCTGCCGCCCGACATTGACGTGGATGCGCTCGGCAACGGCTGCGAATTCCGGATCTGCTTCGTCTTGCATGATACCTCTCATCGTTTCGTAATGCGCTCGGGCGGGACCAGCGCGCGGATGGCGCAGGCGATCAGCGTGTCCGCTTCGGCCCGGGGATCGGAGCGATCGCGCCCCGAGAGGAACGCGCGGCAGAAGATCTGCGCCGGCCCGATCAACTGGCTGACGAACATCACCGGCGTCATCGGCAGCAGCTCGCCGCCGGCAACCAGCGGCGCGCGCCAGCGCTCGATGCCTTCGGCCAGCCGCGCATTCTGCGCGCGCTGAGCATCGCGCACATCCTCGCCCCATTCGCTGCGCGATATCTCGAAGAGATAGCGCGCCTCGCGCCGGCTCGAGGCGACCCAGTCGAGATGCGCCCGGATCAGGCGATCGATGCCCTGCCCGGCATCAGGCACTGGATCGAGCGCAGCCAGCACCGCGACGTGATAGTGCCTGAGCACCTCCAGGAAGAGCGCCCCCGCGAGCTCCTTCTTCGATCCGAAGACATGAAAGAAGCTACCGTTGGAGGCGCGCGCCCTGGTGCGGATCGCAGCCACCGTCGCGGCCTCGAAGCCGACGCGGTCGAACACGACAAGCCCGGCCGCCAACAGGTCCTCACGCACGCTCGCCGTCATCGACGCCTCCTAGAGTTCTACTCTAGAGTAATACTCCAATTTGCGTCAAGACGATGCGAAGGCCGCGATGAGCGGCCTTCGCAAATGGAGAATGGGAATTTGGCTTAGCGCGAAATCGGCGGCGCGGGTGGTCCCGACGACTCCGCCGGCGGCGGGGCTGCGGCGGTCGCGGGCGGCGCCGGTTCGTGCGGCTTGGTCGCGGGCGGCGCCGGCTCCTGCGGCTTGGCCGCAGCCGGCTCGGGGGCCGCAACAGACGCGGCCGGCTTGGGAGCAGGCTCTTCCGCCGGCTTGGGCTCGGCGGGCTTGGCAGCGGCCGGCGCGGCGGGCGTCACCTGCGGGACCGGATCGGGCCGCAGCGCGGGAGCTTCGCTGCCGCGCGGCTCGACCTTGGCGCTATCAGGCTTGGGCTCAGCGGGCTTCTCGGGCTCGACCTTCGCGGTGTCGGGCTTAGTTTCCGGCTTGGACTCCGCCTTCGGCTCGCTCTTCTTGTCCTCAGTGGCCGGCGCGGCGGCGTCGACCTTCGGTGCCTCCTCGGTCCCGGGCTTGCCGCGGCGCTTGGCCTTGCGGCCTTCGGGCGCGGCCTCGGGCTTCGCGCCGTCCTTCGATCCCTCCTCGGCCGGCCGTGCAACGCGCTTCTGGCGCGCGCCTTCGGCGGCCGGAACTGCGCCCTCGCCTTCCGGCTTGGCGGCGTCCTGCGAGCGCTGGCGGCGACCTTGATGCTCAGGCGCCTGTGCGGGATTGGTATTGGCTTCCTTGGCGCCGTCCTTCTTGTCCTTGCCGTCCTTGTTGCCGTCCTTGGCCTGGTACCGGGTGTCGGTGGCGCCGTTGGAGACGAGGTAGGAGGCCAGCACGCCGGCCATGTCGGAACTGGTGGTGTAATGCTGACGCAGGAAGCCCGGCAGCGACCCTGGCGCCACTGTCTTCAGGAGTCCCCTCGGGCTCTTGTGGCAGGCGTTGCAGGTCTGCGCGAAGAGCTGGGATGGGGCCTTGCCGGCCTCGAGGTTCGTCGCCTGCGCAAGAACGGAGTCGGTCGCGCCGAAGCCGATCAGAAGCACTACCGTCGCGAGGCTGAGCGCTCGGCTCGACATTCCCATCATCTCCATTGAATTTCCGCGAATGCAGCCGGCATCCGCGCGGCGGCGGTCACCTTTTAGCGGATTGAGCCGCGAATGGAAGCAGCCTCCATGCGCAAGGATGTGATTAAGCAGTTTTGGAATATCGGCTGTGATCACAGTGCAATAGCGCGGCGGCTCGCTTGAACCAAGCAAGCCTTGCCCGGCGGCGCAGCCTCGCCGGAAAGCGGCACAACGTCGCAAAGCCACGGTGCCGCAGCCGCCCGGTTGCGCGCATTCAATGGCGACTCCGAGCCGACGCGGGAAGGTGAATGAAGACCTAGTGACGGAGGGTGGACAGCGGAAACGACGCCGGCAGGGCCAGATGAGCCCGCAACTGCGCAAGCGTTTCGGTGCCTATCGGCTCTCGGCGGATTTCGGGCTGCTCGGCATATTCCATGGCAGCGATCAGCCCGGACAGCCAAAGCCGGCTGCCTGCCTCGCTTCGCCAGGTCTGGTGCTGCCGTTCTGGCCGCATTGCTTGCCTCGTCTCCACGGTGGCGAGCCCTTGGGAATAATCCCCTGCCCGCCCACCTGTTCCGACCGTACCCCCGAAAGAATCCGGGGAGATGTGATCTGTTTCACACAAGTCTTGTCGGGCCTGGCTTAGACCGTCGCCATGAGCAAGCAGAGCCAAACCTCATTCGACGTGCAGGACGACCTCCGCACCGATTACGCCCTGATCGCCACCGGCGTCGGAGCGGCCCTTGTCGCGCTGGTCTACCTCCTGCTGGTCTGAATCCGCCGAGAGCTCCCAGCGTGCGGCACTTCGCGCGCTTATCGATAAGTCTGCGCGCCGATCCACCAGGTTCATGTCATCCGGATTTTTCCGCAGCGCGGTCGCGGCGCCTTGCGGGCCGCGCGCGAGTTCCGTGAAAATCCGTCAAGCGTGGTGCGCGCTGCGGCTGCCAATCATCCACCATTTTAATGATCGGTTGATAGCGGCCAGCTTTCACTTCCGCTTCCGCGTCAGTCGGCGCTTTATCCCGGCCCCGCATCCGCCCCAGAAAATTGCTATCGCTCGACCATGGCCCTGACTGATTCGAACGTCCTCAAACTCGCGCCCGAGCCGGGAACTCCCGCTTACCGGAGCGCGCCGCATAATATCGAGGCGGAACAGAGCCTTCTGGGCGCGATCCTGGTCAACAACGATGCCTTCTACCGCGTCTCCGACTTCCTGGAGCCGAAGCATTATTTCGAGCCGCTGCATCAGACCATCTACGAGACCGCCGGCAGCCTGATCCGGATGGGCAAGATCGCCACGCCCGTCACGTTGAAGACGTTCCTCCCCGCCGACACCGATGTCGGCGGCATGACCATCGGGCAGTATCTGGCGCGGCTCGCGGCCGAAGCGACCACCATCATCAACGCCCAGGACTACGGCCGCACCGTCTACGATCTGGCGCTGCGTCGCGACCTGATCGGCATCGGCGAGGACATGGTCAATGTCGCCTATGACGCGCCGGTCGACTTCGCGCCGCGGGCACAGATCGAGGACGCCGAGCGCCGGCTGTACGAGCTCGCCGAATCCGGCCGCTATGACGGCGGCTTCCAGAAATTCTCGCAGGCGTTGGCGGTCGCGGTCGATCTCGCCGCAAAGGCGTTCCAGCGCGACGGTAAGCTGTCGGGCATCTCGACGGGTATGCGCGACCTCGACACCAAGATGGGCGGCCTGCAGCACTCCGATCTCATCATCGTGGCGGGACGTCCTGGCATGGGCAAGACGTCGCTGGCGACGAACATCGCCTACAACGTCGCGCAAGCCTATGTTCCCGAGATCCAGGCGGATGGCACCACGAAGGCCGCCAATGGCGGCGTGATCGGCTTCTTCTCATGCGAAATGTCGGCCGACCAGCTCGCCACGCGTATCGTGGCCGAGCGCACCGGCATTCCCTCCTCCCACATCCGCCGTGGCGGCATCACGGAAGGCGATTTCGAGAAGATCCGCCAGGTTTCGATCGAGCTGCAATCGCTGCCTTTCTATGTCGACGCGACCGGCGGCCTGTCGATCGCGCAGCTGATGGCGCGCGCGCGCCGGCTCAAGCGGCAGAAAGGTCTCGATCTGCTCGTGATCGACTACATCCAGCTGTTGTCGGGCTCGGGCAAGCGGAGCGACAACCGCGTCCAGGAAATCACGGAGATTACGACCAGCCTGAAAGCGCTGGCCAAGGAGCTCAACGTCCCCGTGATCGCGCTGTCGCAGCTCTCGCGTCAGGTCGAATCGCGCGACGACAAGCGGCCGCAGCTTTCCGACTTGCGTGAATCGGGCTCGATCGAGCAGGACGCCGACGTCGTGCTGTTCGTTTACCGCGAGGAATACTACCTCGCCATGAAGGAGCCGCGCCCGGGCACGCCTGAACACGAGAAGTGGCAGCTTGACATGAGTCTTGCGCACGGAAAGGCCGAAGTCATCATCGGCAAGCAGCGCCACGGCCCGACCGGCACCGTCGATCTGGCCTTCGAAGCCTCGGTCACGCGGTTCGGCGACCTCGCGTCTGACGCTCAATTGCCGGATCGTAGCGGCAACGACTACTGAGTTCCTTGAACCAAGCCTGCCTCTTGCGTAAAACGGCGCCATGACAATGGCGTCCGACCCGAAAATGATCCCGCAATCCGGCCTCCTCTCCGTGGAGGCCAATCAGGCCGCCGCGCTCGCACCCTATGGCGGCGTACTCACAGTCGATCTCGACGCCATCATCGCCAACTGGCGCAAGCTCGAGAAGACGGCGGTACCGGCCGAATGCTCGGCGGTGATCAAGGCCGACGCCTATGGCTGTGGCGCCGAGCAGGTCTCGCGGGCCCTGAGCAAGGCCGGCTGCAAGACCTTCTTCGTCGCCACCATCGAGGAAGCGCGCAAGGTCCGCGGGGCCGTGCCGGAAGCCGCGATCTATGTGCTCGGAGGCTATTTCCAGAACACCGGCGAGCACTACGCCAGCATCAACTGCCGGCCGGTGATCGGCGATCTCAACGAACTCGCCGAATGGGACGTGTTCTGCCGCCGCACCGGCTGGACCGGGGGCGCAGCCATCCACATCGACACAGGCATGAACCGGTTGGGGCTGACGCTTGCCGAGGCGCAGGCGATCATTCCCCGCATCAATGCCGGCGACCACGGCATCACGCTGGTCATGAGCCATCTGGTTTCGGCCGAACAGCTCAACAATCCCGTTAACGCAAGGCAGCTCGCGACCTTCCGCGGCATCGCCAGCGAATTCTCCGGCGTGCCGGCAGCGCTTGCCAATTCGTCAGGCATTTTCCTCGGCGCCCCGTTCCAGTTCGACCTGGTGCGGCCCGGCGCGGCGCTCTACGGCGTCAATCCGACGCCGGAGGCTGACAACCCGATGCAGCCGGTCGTGGACCTCAAGGCGCGCATCGTGCAGATCCGCAACGTCGAGCGCGGCGAGACCGTCGGCTATGGCGGCACCTGGACCGCACGCAGGCCAACGAAGCTCGCGATCATCGCGGTCGGCTATGCCGACGGATATTTCCGCGCCGCCAGCTCCAATGACGGCACCCGCGGCGCCGAGGTGATCGTCGCGGGCAAGCGCTGTCCGGTGGCGGGCCGCGTGTCCATGGATCTGATCGCGATCGACATCACCGACCTGCCGCCCAATGCGGCGCGGCGCGGCCATTTGGTGACGCTGATTGGCGAAGGCATCACCGTCGACGAGCTCGCGCATCATTTCGGCACCATCGGCTACGAGGTGCTGACCAGCCTCGGCCACCGCTACGCCCGCGTCTACAAGGGCGGCAACGTGGCGGAGCCCTTGGCAAAGCCGGCAGCCGCGCAAGCCGCCGAGCAGCCCCCCGCCCCGCCGCCGATCGAGCAACCCGCGAACCCGCCGCCGCTGCCGTCCTGACGGAGACGCGTGTGCCCCGGACGCAGCGCAGCGCTCCTTCAGCGGTGCGCTGCAGAGCCGGGGCCCATCTCTCAACAGTGTACCGTGTCGCCTTCCTAGTCCCGTCTCGCGCTGCGCGCGGCCAGGGCACGAGAGGGAACGCTTACTTCTTCTTCCGGCCGTCGAGCGCCGTCTTGCAGGACTCGCTGAGCTGGTCGCGCTTGGCGTTGAGGCAGGCGATGATCTTGCCGCCGCCCGGCACGATGCCGGCGCAGAATTTGTCATAGTCCGCCTTGCATGCACCGCGCGGATCGGACGACTGTGCCGAAGCCGCTCCGGAGATCGCGACAACGACGACGAAAGCAGCAAGGTTCAACTTGGACATTGTATCTCCGGTGAAGGAAAGCAGAAGCGTCAGCTCTACATGAAGATTGCGACATTCAACATCAACAACATCAATCGCCGCCTGCCCAATCTGTTGGCATGGATGCGCGCGGCAAAGCCCGATGTCGTCGCGCTTCAGGAATTGAAGGCAAGTGATGGCGAATTTCCGGCGGCCGCGCTCGAAAAGGCCGGCTATGGTGCGGTCTGGTGTGGACAGAAGACCTGGAACGGCGTCGCCATCCTCGCCCGCAATGCCGAGCCTGTGCTGACTCGCGATCGCCTGCCCGGGAAGCCTGACGATCACGAGGCGCGCTACATCGAGGCCGCGGTGCGCGGCGTCATCGTCACCAGCCTCTATCTGCCAAACGGCAATCCGCAGCCAGGTCCGAAATTCGACTACAAGCTCGACTGGTTCGCGCGCCTCAGGCGCCACGCCAAGACCTTCATCAAGCAGGATCTGCCTGTGGTGCTCGCCGGCGACTACAACGTCGCGCCTGATACGATCGACATCTATTCGACCCGCTCATGGGACAAGGATGCCCTGATCCAGCCCAAGAGCCGCGCGGCGTTCGCGTCGCTCGTCGAACAAGGCTGGTGCGATGCGATCCGCGAGCTGAATCCGGAGAAACGCATCTACACGTTCTGGGACTACAAGCGGAACCGCTGGCCGCGTGATGCGGGCCTGCGGCTCGACCATCTCCTGCTCAGCCCTGCCCTCGTCTCACGGCTGGCGAAAGCCGGAGTCGACAAGAAGGTTCGCGGCGAGGATGGCGCGAGCGATCACGCGCCGGCATGGGTGGTGCTGAAGCAACGTTGATGCGCAGGGCTCGCCGCTGCTGGCAATACGCTGTCAGCAGCGCAACCCGGTCACGAAGCCTCGTTCCCGGACAGCCGCTTGGCGTTCGCGGCCACATGCTCGCGATAACGCCGGACGATTGTCCCCGGCGTTGCCCCGGCAAGCAGGCTCGCGGCCGCCTCGAAAGCTGCTGCGACCTTCTCACTGACCATCAGCGCGGCTTCCTGTCCGGCCGGCTCGCCGCCATGGCTGAGCTTCTCGCAGCGCAGCCGCACCACTTCGCTGGCTTCGACCGCGAGCATCAGACCGGCGTACCACGGAAAGCCGTTGTCGGAACCGCAGAGCGCCGCGTGGCGGTCGAGCGCGGAGAAGGAAGGGTGATCGGGCATCTCGGACCTCAAATTCTTTGGGCGGACGCTCCGATCAATACGCTTCAAACTTGAAGGATCAGGCCGGGGAACCGGTCGGATTGGGCTCGCCTGCGACAGCGGCCATTAACCAAGGCCCTTGACGCGCCGGCTCTGGTTATCCTACTGGTCTGACCAAGATCAGACCAAAAGAGACCGGGATGGAGCTCAAGCGAGCCGCTGAGGGAGAAAAAGGGTTCGAGAAGGTGTTCGCCTTCCTGCGCGAGCGCCTGCTTGCAGGCTCGCTGAAGCCGGGCGACCGCCTGATCTCCGAGCGCGAGCTGGCAACCCTCCTCGGCGTGAGCCGGCCGATCGTCCGCGAGGCGCTTCGCGCCCTCACCGTGCTCGGCATCGTCGAGATCCGCGACCGCATCGGTACCGTGGTGACGCGGCCGGACGTCTCGGTGCTGAACGACTTCTTCACCTTCGCCCTCGCCCAGCAGGCGGACATGCTCGATGACGTCATGCAGGCGCGCGTCGCGATCGAATGCCAGGCGATCCGCCTCGCCTGCGAGCGCGCCAACATTGCCGATTTCGAACGGCTGCAGCGCGCACTGGCGAAGATCGGGGACACCATCGACGAGGCCGATGCCGGCGGCATGGCCGACTTCGAATTTCATCGCGCCATCGTCGTGGCCTCGCATTCGGAGACGTTGACGGTCTTGCACGGCTCGCTGGCGGGTCTGCTGACGCACTCGCATCGCAGCCGCCGCGAGTTGGTACAGGCCTTCCCATCGATGAAGACGTACCTCATCGACGACCACCGGCGCATCTTCGACGCAATCATCGCGCGCGATCCCGAGCGCGCCGACGCGACGCTGCGCAAGCATTTTGCCATCGGCGACGAATACCGCAGGCGCGCCGTCGTCGGCGACATCGACAAGACCAGCGCCTCGCGCTGATCGCGGACTAACCAAGAAACGGACGAGTGACATGGGACGGAACGACAAGGGCAGCGTCGGCTTCATCGGCATCGGCACGATGGGCCTGGAGATGGTGCGTAACCTTCTGAAGGCCGGGCACGCGGTGCACGCGTTCGATCTCAACGAGGCCGCCGTAACGGATATCGCAAAGGACGGCGCGACCCGCGCCAAGAGCCCGGCCGATGCTGCGCAAGGCGCCGACATCGTCATCACCATGCTACCCGACACGCCCCATGTCGAAGCGACCGTTTACGGCGAGCACGGACTGCTGAAGTCGCCCCCACCCGGCAAGCTCATCGTCGACATGAGCACGATCTCGCCGGTCGCGGTCCGCCGCATCCATGGCGATCTGCAAAAAATCGGCGTTGGCTTCATCGACGCGCCGGTCTCGGGTGGCCCGGTGGGCGCCAAGAACGCCGCACTCTCGATCATGGCCGGCGGCGATGCGAGCGCCTTCGCGCAGGCCGAGCCGTTCTTCCGCGCGATGGGCACCACCATCACGCATGTCGGCGCGTCCGGCGCGGGGCAAACGGTGAAGCTCTGCAACCAGCTGATCTGCGGCATCAACATCCAGGCCATCTGCGAGGCGCTCGCGCTTGGTCGCGCTTCGGGCCTCGATCTCAATCTGCTGCGCCGGGTGCTGCTCGGCGGCTCCGCTGCCTCCTGGATGCTCGACAAGCTCGGCACCGCGATGATCGCGGGCGACGTCTCCGCCGGCTTCCGGATCGATCTGCAGCTCAAGGACCTCCGCCTGGTGCAGGAACACGCCCAGGCGCTGAGCGTGCCGCTGCCGGGCACGGCGCTCGTCACCAGCCAATATGTGGACGCGCGCGCGCACGGCGAAGGCAATAACGGCAACCAGGCGCTTTTCCGCGTCTACGACCGCATGACCAACCAGACCACCGGCTGAACCCGACACAATGAGCCTCCAACTCGACTTTCCCGCAGTGCTGGAGCGTTGGCCGAGTTTTCTTGGCGGCGCGGCACTGACGCTGGAGTTGGCGGCTTTTGCGACCGTGCTCGGCGCCCTGTTCGGCACGCTCGCCGCGGTCGGCCGCGGCTCGCACAACGCGCTGATCGCGGGCGCCTGCAAAGTCTACGTCGAGTCGATCCGCAACACGCCGCTGCTGGTGCAGATCTTCCTGGTCTATTTCGGCCTCGCCAGCCTGGGGCTGAAACTCTCGGCCTTCACCGTGGCAGTGGCCGCGCTGACCATCAATGTCGGCGCCTACACCGCCGAGATCATGCGCGCGGGCTTCGAGGCGATTCCACGCGGACAGATCGAGGCCGCCGAAGGGCTGGCGCTGTCACGCCTGCAGATCTACTGGCACATCATCCTGCTGCCGGCGGTCGAGAAGGTCTATCCGGCGCTGACCAGCCAGTTCGTGCTGCTGATGCTGGCCTCCTCGGTCTGCTCGCAGATCTCGGCCGAGGAGCTCACGGCGGTCGCCAACTATATTCAGTCGGACACCTACCGCGCGTTCGAGACCTACATCATCGTCGCCGTGCTCTACATCATCCTGTCGCTGGTGATGCGCGCCGGCTTCTGGGGCCTCGGCCTCTTGCTGTTCCCGCGCCGTCGCCGGCTCGGCACACCGCTGTGAGATGACCATGGGCGGACATCTCAATATCAACCACCTGATCTTCCTCGGCCAGGGCGCGCTTTGGACCATTGGTTTATCCGTGATCGCGCTGATCGGCGGCGGCATCGTGGGCTTCGTGATCGCACTGGCGCGCATCTCGCCGCTCAAATCGGTGCGCATCGCCAGCGCCGTCTATGTTCAGCTCATCCAGGGCACGCCGCTGCTGGTCATCCTGTTTCTCGGCTATTTCGGCCTCGCCGCGATCGGCCTCAAGGTCTCCTCGCTCACGGCCGCCGGCGCTTCGCTCACGCTCTATGTCGCCGCCTATCTCGGCGAGATCTGGCGCGGCTGCATTCAGTCGGTGCCGAAGCCGCAATGGGAGGCCGCCGAAGGCCTCGCCCTGAGCCGGACCCAGCGCATGAGGAAAGTGATACTCCCGCAGGCGATCCGCATCGCGACGCCGCCCACCGTCGGCTTCATGGTGCAGATCATCAAGAATACCTCGCTTGCCTCCGTCGTCGGCTTCGTCGAGCTGATGCGCTCGGGCCAGATTGTCAACAACTCGCTGTTCGAGCCGTTCGTCATCTACGCCATCATCGCCGCCGCCTATTTCGCCATGTGCTATCCCCTGTCGCTGTTCAGCCAGAAGCTGGAGAAGCGGATGGGGCGTGGCAGATCCACCCTCGCGCCAGCCTGACATGCAGCAAAACCCGCCCTCCTCCGACCCGATCGTATCGCTTCGCGACGTGCAGAAGAGCTTTGGCCCGCTCCGGGTGCTCGACGGCGTCTCCTTTGCCGTCGAACGCGGCGAGGTGCTGGCGTTGATCGGCCGCTCTGGCTCCGGCAAGAGCACGGCGCTGCGCTGCATCGACCGCTTCGAGAAGGTCGACGGCGGCGAGATCGTCGTGTGCGGGCACCGCGTTGACCGCCCGGATGTCAACCTGCGCGCGCTGCGCCAGGACGTCGGCATCGTGTTCCAGAGCTACAATTTGTTTCCGCATCTCACGATCGAGCAAAACATCACGCTGGCGCCCTGTGCCGTGAAGGGCATGACGACGTCGCAGGCCAAGGACCTCGCGCGCAACGTGCTGGCGCAGGTCGGGCTCGAGGAGAAGCTGCACGCCTACCCGGAGCAGCTTTCCGGCGGCCAGCAGCAGCGTGCCGCGATCGCCCGCTCGCTCGCCATGCAACCGAAGGTCATGCTGTTCGACGAGGTCACCTCCGCGCTCGATCCGGAGCTCACCGGCGAAGTGCTCAAGGTGATCGAGCAGCTGGCGGCTGATGGCATGACCATGGTGATGGTGACCCACGAGATGGGCTTTGCCAAGGGCATCGCCGACCGGATCGTCTTCATGCATCGCGGCAAGGTTCACGAGACCGGACCTGCCTCGATCCTGACGTCGCCGACGACCCCCGAACTCACGCAATTCGTGGGTACGGGAAACCTAAAATCATAACAGGGAGAGGAACTAGGGATGACCAACACAACATTGCTGGGCGCTGCCGCCGCACTGTGCGGCCTCATCATGATGGCGGCGACGCCGGCATCGGCCGATTTGCTCGATGATATCACGCAGGCCAAGAAGATCCGTATATCGACCGACCTCGCCATCCCGCCCTCGGGCATGATGGACTCCAATATGAAGCCGACCGGCTCCGACGTCGAGGTGGCGCAGCTGCTCGCCAAGGACTGGGGGCTCGAGCTCGAGTTCATCCAGACCACTGGCGCAACCCGTATCCCGAACGTCCTGACCGGCAAGGCCGACATCATCATCTCGACACTGTCGGTGACGCCCGACCGCGCCAAGGTGATCGATTTCACCAAGCGTTATGCGACGCTGCAATCCGACGTCGGCTGCCTGAAAGCATCGACGGTCAAGGACTGGCCCGACCTCAAGGACAAGCCGATCGGCGTCTCCCGCGGCACCACGCAGGACACGACCCTGTCCAACATGAAGGACAAGGACCTCAAGATCTCCCGTTACGACGACGACGCCACCATGGTGACGGCGGCGGTGTCCGGTCAGGTCGACTGTGTCGCCTCGTCCGCGACGATCATCAACCAGATCGGCGTGAAGAACCCCTCACGCGTGTTCGAGTCCCGGATACCGCTGGCCACCTTCGACCTTGCCATCGGCCTGAAGAAGGGTGAGCAGCGCCTGATGGACAAGCTCAACGCCTGGATCACCGAGAACGTCAAGAACGGCAAGCTCAACACGATCTACAAGAAATTCCACGGCGTCGAGCTGCCGCCGGACATGCGCAGCTAAGACCAGCAACAACCGTGGCAGCCGCGCGCGGCTGCCACGAACCATGCAAAATCAAGAAGGGCATCACATGCGTCTCGTCATCGGATCCGACCACGCCGGCTGGCCGCTCAAGCAGACCGTCATCGACCATATCCGCGGCCTAGGCCACGACGTTGTCGACGTCGGCTCCTATGACGACAAGCCGGTGGACTTCCCCGACATCGCACGCGCCGTGGCGCAGAAGGTGACCTCGGGCGAGGCAGTGCGCGGCATCATGGTTTGCGGCACAGGCGTCGGTGCCTCGATCGCCGCCAACAAGATGAAGGGTATCCGCGCCGCCGTCTGCCACGACATTCACTCCGCCCATCAGTGCGTCGAGCACGACGACGTCAACGTCATGTGCATCGGCGCGCAGATCGTCGGCGCGTGGCTTGCCGTCGATCTCGTCTCGTCCTATCTCTCCGCCGAATTTTCGACGGATGAGGATTTCCGCCGCCGCGTCGAGAAGCTGCGCGTGATGGACGAGCAAGGCTGACAGCCTGCAGAGTGGTAGCCTGGAAATAGTTGTGCCCGAAGCCGCGGTCCCGTGACCCGGACGCAGCGCACCGCTCCTTAAGCGGTGCGCTGCAGAGCCGGGGCCCATGCTGCAGCAGAACACGAGGCCTGCTGGGTCCCGGCTCTGCGCAGCAACGCTACGCGCTGCAGCGCGTCCGGGACACGGAGGGCGCGACCGTGGAACGAAGACACCACCATTCGCGCCTGCCCCCTCCTCCGGCTAGACTGCTCCGATTCCCGGAGTCCTGCTCTTGGCTTTTCTGTTCGTCCTCACCGTCGGCCTGCTCGCCGGCACCATCTCAGGCATCGTCGGCACGGGATCGTCGATCATGCTGATGCCGGTGCTTGTCTATGCCTATGGGCCGAAGGAGGCCGTGCCGATCATGGCGGTCGCCTCCGTCATGGCGAATTTTTCGCGAATCCTGGCCTGGTGGCGCGAGGTCGACTGGCGGGCCTGCGCGGCCTATTCGGCGACAGGCATTCCCGCCGCCGCGCTCGGGGCGCGGACGCTGCTGGCGTTGCCCTCGCACGCGGTCGATCTGGCCATCGGCAGCTTCCTGATCGCGATGGTGCCGGTGCGGCACTGGCTGGCGCGGCACGATCTCAAGGCCAATCTCTGGCACCTCGCCATCGGCGGCGCGATTATCGGCTATCTCACCGGCATCGTGGTCTCGACGGGCCCGCTCAGCGTGCCGCTGTTCCTGTTCTACGGGCTCAGCAAGGGCGCTTTCCTCGCCACCGAAGCCGCCTCTTCGCTCGGCCTCTACTTCGCGAAATCCGTGACGTTCGAGCGTTTCGGCGCGCTGACCGGCGACGTCTTCGTCAAGGGCCTGGTCGCAGGCTCCTCCTTGATGTCAGGCGCCTTCATCGCCAAACGCTTCGTGTTGCATCTGAAGCCAGAGATGTTCCGCCTGGTGATGGACACGATCATGATCGCTGCCGGGCTCTCGATGATCTGGAATGCAGCGCAGACGTAATCGCGGCGCGTTCAGGCGGCAAATTCCGGCGCGATCGGCGGGCTCTCCGCAAGGATGCGGCTTTCGGGCACCGCCTGTCCCTCGAGCCATTGCAGCACGGACTCGATCGGCTGCGGCCTCTGATAGAGAAAGCCCTGCCCGAGCGTCACGCCCATCTCGCGCATGGCCTGCGCCTGCTCGGCCCGCTCGATGCCTTCGGCGACCAGCGTGAGCCCCAAAGTGCCGGCGAGCGATGCGATGACCCCGACGATCGCCTGGTCCTCCGCGCTGCCGGGAATCTCGCTGATGAAGGCCTTGTCGATCTTGACCTTGTCCAGCGGGAAGCGCCTGAGATGGGCGAGCGAGCTGTAGCCGGTGCCGAAATCGTCGAGCGCGATGGTCGCGCCGAGGCGCCGCAGGCGGTGCAGCGTCTCGGAAGCGCTGGCGATATTGTTGATCAGCGAGCCCTCGGTGATCTCGAGTTCCAGTGACGAGGGTGCAACATCGAAGCGCGCACAGGTCTCGCGCAGCTCGGCGGCGAGCGAGTGGTCGGCGAGCTCGGACGGCGGCAGGTTGATCGCGATGCGGATCTGCGGCCTGCCCGCGGACGCGAGGCGCCGCAGCGCGCGGCAGGCATCGGTCAGCACATAGCGCGTCAACCGCGCATTGTTGCCGCTGCGCTCGATCAGCGGCAGGAATTCGCCGGGGCCGATCACGCCATGCTCGGGATGGCGCCAGCGAATGAGCGCCTCGAGGCCGACGACGGCCTGGCTCTCGAGATCGACCAGGCTCTGATACCAAACCTCGAATTGACCCTCGGCGAAGCCCGTGGGAATGGCGAGCTCGAGATCGCGGCGACGGCGGTAGTCGCGCTGCAGCGCTTCGTCGAGCACCGCGACGGTGCCGGGCGCCTTGCTCTTGGCATGGTAGAGAGCGATGTCGGCAAGCGCCGGCAGGTGCGAAAGCTCGGGATCGCCGGCGCGGCGCACCGCAAGGCCGATGCTGGCGCGCGGAATGACCTGCTTGTCGTGCAGGCGGATCGGCTCGGAGATGGCATTCAGCAACTGGCGCGCAAACGCCTGTGCGGTCGCTGCGTTGCTGACCTCGGGACGGATGACGACGAATTCGTCGCCGCCGAGCCGCGCGACCCAGTCCTGTGGCTCGACCGCCTCACGCAGTCGCTCGGAGATGTGCACCAGGAACTTGTCGCCGGCATCATGGCCGAAAGTGTCGTTGATGCCCTTGAAGTCATCGAGATCGATGAAGCAGAACGCGATCAGGGAGTCCGGCGAGCCGGCATCGCTGCTCAAAGTCACGAGTCGCTCGGACATCGAGCGGCGATTGGGCAGCCCCGTGAGCGGATCGTGCGAGGCCATGTGGCCGAGCCGGTCGAGCGCACCCGACGTGGTGTGCTGCATGGAATTGAAGGCACGCGCGAGCTGGCCGAACTCGTTCGAGGATTTGATGTCCGCCGGATACGCGCGGCCGTCCTGCTTGCTGCGCTGGATCGCGGACATGATCGCGGCGAGCGGCTTGCCGATGAAGATGTTGGCCGAGATCCGCAAAGCGACCACGGTCGCCAGCGTTGCGAGCAGGCCGACGACGATCAGCAGCATCAGCTGGCTGCTGGTATCCGTATAAACGGTCGCATAGGAATAGACGATCGCGATGCGGCCGGCCTGAACGGCAATGTTGCCGTTGCGATAGTTGATCGGACGCGACACTTCCGCGACGGACTGATCCGACGGACGCGCCACCACACGCGCGATCGCAACGCCGGTGTCGTCGTAGACCGCCGCCGCGGCAATGGTCTCGTCGTGCATGATTTCGTTGAGCACGTTCGTGACCTGGTCGTAGCGCATTTTCCAGAGCGGCTCGGCGATCAGCTCGGCGCGGCTCTCGGCGACGCGGGCAATGCGGGCGTCCAGTTGCCTGATCTGCGACCAGAAACTCGAGACCTCGACGCCGGCGGACGCGAGCAGTTGCACCACCAGCAGCACCGGCACCGTGGCCCAGATCATCGCCCGGACCACCGAGCGGGAGCGTGAAGGCGCCGGCGTCTCGTTGCGACCCGGATCGGTCATGTCGTTACCGTTTCGCATCAGTCAGCGGTACCTTCCAGGGGCGCCAGCGACGAGATCAGCGCATCGCTGGAGAAATCGTACTGGCCGCAGCGTCCTGCCTTCGCCCTGAACCGGGTGAAATCGATCCTGTCGAAGGCACGGGCCTTGATGAGGTCGCCGACCGAGGCAAGGTTGGCGCGGGTGATCGCGGATGTCTTGACCTCGACATGAGGGGAAGCGACTGCGAAATCGCAACCATCGGCATAGTCGCGCAAGAGCACGATCGACCAGCCGCCGAGCAGGAAGTGGCCGCCGTCCGTCATAAGCAGACGGCCCGCCCTGATCGCGCGCAGCGCGTCCTCTGACCAGTTGAGGCCGACCACCTGGATGTCCTCGCCGGGCGCCAGGCCCGCCGTCGAGGCGGCCTTGATAGCCCCGAGCGCCATCGGATCGTTTCCGGCCCAGATGCCGGCGGGCCGAATCCCCTTGCGCGCGGCCCAGCTCAGATAATTCATTGTGACCTGCTCGGCCTCGGACTGCGTCCAGTTGGCGAACAGCATCCGGTCCACCACCACATCAGGCGCGGCCGCGACCGCAAGCTGGAGACCGGCATTGCGGGCGATCGATGACGGCGTGATTTCGTCGCCGCCGATGCCGAGAATGTGGATCTTGCCGTCAGCGCTCTGCCATTTTTCGGCGCGCGCCCTGCCGATCAGGGCGTTGGCCATCCGGGCCCCCGCGGTCTGGAGATCGGTCGTGATATCGCCGAGCCAGGTTTTGAGGATTTGGCGCGGCGCTCCGAGACGCGCCGCATCGTTGCCTATCAGCGTGTTCGACAACAACAGCGTCTTGACGCCGGCAGCTTCGGCAGCCTCCAGGATCGGAACGGCTGCGGATTCCTCGTTCGACAGGATGAGGAAATCCGGCTTGTCGGTGCGGGCTACAACACCGAGCCCCAATTCCTGCATGGTGCGGTAATTGCGCTCGCTGGTGAGCACCTCGACACGTGCATCGAGCTTTCGTCCGGCCGCCTGCATGGTCTGCACGACCATGTCCCAGTAGACCTCGCCGGTCTTGCCGGGATTGACGAAAACGATGTCGAGCGGCCTTGCATCCACGGCGACGGCCCGGCTGACGGGCGCGAGAACGCAGCAGGCCATGCCCACAGCGAGCAATATGCGCAAAAATGCCGTCATCGTCCTAGCCACCCCGTATCGGTTCCGAAACTGGACCCGCGTCCGCTAACATTTGGCAAAGCCCGGCGAGCTGCGGCGACGTAGCCCTAACAAAGGGTGTATCTGCCGCACCGAATTGCGCTCATTGGAGCGCCATCGGATGCCCTCGCTGCCCGTCATTCCGTGCTATCAGCAAACTCGAGATTCCCGACTCGTTGTCCCCATGGCCAAGAACACGCTGTCCTTCGTCTGCCAGAATTGCGGCGCGGCCTATAACCGCTGGCAGGGCAAGTGCGAGTCCTGCGGCGAGTGGAATACGCTTGCCGAGGAAGACACGACCGGCAGCGTGCCGGTCTCGATCCGCTCCAAGCGCAAGGGCCGGACGTTTGCGCTGGAGAGCCTGTCGGGAAAGACCCAGGACGCGCCGCGCCTGTCCTCGGGGATGACCGAACTCGACCGCGTCACCGGCGGCGGCTTCGTTCGCGGCTCGGTGCTGCTGGTCGGCGGCGATCCCGGCATCGGCAAGTCGACGCTGCTGACGCAGGCAACGAGCCTGATGGCGCGCGCCGGCCACCGCATCGTCTACATCTCCGGCGAAGAAGCCATTGCCCAGGTGCGGCTCCGCGCCGAGCGGCTCGGCCTGTCTGATGCACCGGTGCAGCTCGCGGCCGAGACCTCGGTCGAGGATATCGTCTCGACGCTCTCGGAAGGCGCGGTGCCGCGGCTGATCGTGATCGACTCGATCCAGACCATGTGGACCGACACGGTGGAATCCGCGCCCGGCACCGTCACGCAGGTGCGCGCCTCGGCGCAGGCGCTGATACGGTTTGCCAAGAAGACGGGCGCCGCCATCATCCTGGTCGGCCACGTCACCAAGGATGGCCAGATCGCCGGCCCCCGCGTCGTCGAGCACATGGTCGACGCGGTCATGTCCTTCGAGGGCGAAGGCTCGCAGCAATTCCGGATCCTGCGCGCCGTGAAGAACCGTTTCGGCCCGACCGACGAGATTGGTGTGTTCGAGATGACCGGCCTTGGCCTGCGCGAGGTCACAAATCCCTCCGAGCTGTTCCTGTCCGAGCGCGACCTCGGCACGCCCGGCACCGCAGTCTTTGCGGGCATCGAGGGCACACGGCCCGTTCTGGTCGAATTGCAGGCACTGGTGGCGCCGACCTCGCTTGGCACACCGCGGCGCGCAGTGGTCGGCTGGGATCAGAGCCGGCTCTCCATGGTGCTGGCAGTGCTGGAAGCCCATTGCGGGGTCAAGCTGTCCGGCCACGACGTCTATCTCAACGTCGCGGGCGGTTTGCGTATCCACGAGCCAGCGGCCGATATGGCCGCTGCGGCCGCGCTGGTTTCCTCGCTGGTTAATGCGCAGTTACCCACCGACGCGGTCTATTTCGGCGAGATTTCGCTCTCCGGCGTCATTCGCCCGGTTGCGCAGACCCCGGCTCGGTTGAAAGAAGCGGCCAAGCTCGGCTTCAAGCGCGCCGTGCTCCCCGAATCGGCCCGGGGCGGCGATGCGGGCGGCGACGCCGGACTGTCCCTGAACGCGATCAACAGCCTGACTACCCTGGTCGCCGAGATCGCCGCCCGCGGCTCCCGCCGCGGCGAACAGAACCCGCCGGCAGAGAAAAATGCCACACCGGCAAGATTCCGCCGCGGAGAGGGTTAGCTGGAGGTGACGTCCCCCGCCCCCGCCGCTATACAGCCGTCACAAAAGCAGCATGGGATTGCGTGGTTGCGGCCTTGCCGGGAACGCCGTCTGGCCTTCAGTTAGGGCGGCGGCCAAGCACCGATTCGCTGAGCACCTTTGAGAGTACGAGCGGACCAGACCAGCCGATGCCAGTAACCATCCTCGACCTGATCCTGCTCGGTGTGATGCTGATCTCGGGCCTGCTCGCAATGGTCCGCGGCTTCATGCGCGAAATCCTGTCGATCGCGGCCTGGGGCGCGGCGGCGATCGTGACGCTGTACTCGTTCTCGAAGCTGCTGCCGACCGCAAAGACCTATTTCAACAACGACACGGTCGCCAGCGTGGTCGTGGTTGCCGGCGTGTTCGTCGGTACCCTGGTCGTAGTTTCCGTGATCACGGTCCGGATCTCCGACATGATCCTGGATTCGCGCATCGGCGCGCTGGACCGCACCCTCGGCTTCCTGTTTGGCCTCGCTCGCGGGCTTTTGATCGTCGTGGTCGCCTTCCTGTTCTTCACCTGGCTTGTTCCGGACAAGCAGCGCCCGGACTGGGTCACGGGGGCGAAATCCCGCGTGGTGCTGCAGGGAACCGGGGATTGGCTGATGGCCCTCTTGCCGGATGACCCCGAGAACACCATCTTGAAGAGATTCAAGAAAAACAAACCAGATGATGATCAAGCTGATTCCGAACAGCAGCCTTCGGCTACTGGCGACGGATACAGCAAACCGGCTCGTGACAGCCTGAAAAAGCTGATCGAGAAACCTGCGGCGCGTTGATTAGGCCCTAAAGAGAGGCGCGGACGAGATGCGACACCCTGACCAGGACGCCCAGCTTGATCTCGACTTGAACCGGCCCTCTGGCCCAGCCGCGATCGAGCTACAGGACGATCTGGAGGGAGATACGCTGCGCGAGGAATGCGGCGTCTTCGGCATCTACGGCCACCCCGACGCGGCCGCCATCACCGCCCTCGGCCTCCACGCCCTTCAGCACCGCGGCCAGGAAGCGGCCGGCATCGTCTCCTACGACGGCTCCCGCTTTCATTCCGAACGTCGCCTCGGCCTCGTCGGCGACACCTTTTCCCGCCGCGAGGTGATCGACCGCCTGCCCGGCACCATGGCGGTCGGCCATGTCCGCTATTCCACCACCGGCGCCACCATCCTGCGCAACGTCCAGCCGCTGTTCGCGGAGCTCAATGCCGGCGGCCTTGCGGTCGCCCACAACGGCAACCTCACCAACGGCCTGACACTGCGCCGCGAGCTCGTGAAGAGCGGCGCGATGATGCAGTCGACCACCGACACCGAGGTGATCCTGCACTTGGTCGCGCGCTCCAGGCGCAGCCGCTTCATCGAACGCTACATCGACGCGCTGCGCGAGATCGAAGGCGCCTATGCGCTGGTGTCGCTGACCAACAAGAAGCTGGTCGGCGCGCGCGATCCGCGCGGCATCCGTCCGCTGGTGCTTGGCGACCTCGACGGCTGCCCGATCCTGACCTCCGAGACCTGCGCGCTCGACATCATCGGCGCGCGCTTCGTCCGCGACATCGAGCCCGGTGAGGTCATCGTGTTTGACGAAAACGGCCAGGACATCCACAAGCCGTTCCCGCCGATGGCGCCGCGTCCCTGCATCTTCGAATACATCTATTTCTCCCGGCCCGATTCCATCGTCCACGGCCGCTCGGTCTACGAGGTGCGCAAGGCCTTCGGCGCTCAGCTCGCCCGAGAGAGCCATGTTCCGGTCGACGTCGTCGTGCCGGTGCCGGATTCCGGCGTGCCCGCCGCGGTCGGCTACAGCCAGCATTCCGGCGTGCCGTTCGAACTCGGCATCATCCGCAACCACTATGTCGGCCGCACCTTCATCCAGCCGACGCAGGCGATCCGCGAATCCGGCGTGCGCATGAAGCATTCGGCGAACCGCGCCGCGATCGAAGGCAAGCGCATTATCCTGATCGACGACTCGCTGGTGCGCGGCACCACCTCGAAGAAGATCGTGCGCATGATGCGCGATGCCGGCGCCAAGGAAGTGCATTTCCGCCTCGCTTCGCCGCCGATCCTCTATCCCGATTATTACGGCATCGACCTGCCCGATCGCGGCGGCCTTCTCGCGGCGACGCACTCGCTGGAAGAGATGCGCGAGATCATCGGCGCCGACTCGCTCGCCTTCCTGTCGATCGACGGCATGTATCGCGCCATGGGCGAGCCCGGCCGCGACCCCGCCAATCCGAAATTCTCGGACCACTGCTTCACCGGGGCGTATCCGACCCACCTCACCGACCAGACCCAGACCGAGCAACAGCCGCGGCAGCTGTCGCTGCTGGCGGAAGCGAGCTGACGGCGTCGCTGCCATCTCGGGTGCCATAAGAGGCTCCTTTTCGTCATGGCCGGGCTTGTCCCGGCCATCCGCGTCTGTAATACCCGCCGTAAAGAACGTGGATGCCCGGGACAAGCCCGGGCATGACGGAAGTATTCGACGATGACAAAGCCCCTCGCCGACCGCATCGCTCTCGTCACCGGCGCCTCGCGCGGCATCGGCTATGCCACCGCTGTCGCCCTTGCAAAAGCGGGCGCGCATATCGTTGCGACGGCGCGCACGCAGGGCGGATTGGAAGAGCTTGACGACGAGATCCGCAAGCACGGCGGCGGCGCCACGCTGGTGCCGCTCAACCTGACCGATTCCGACGGCATCGCGCGGCTCGGAGCCGGCCTGCACGAGCGTTACGGCAAGCTCGACATCCTCGTCGGCAACGCCGGCGTGCTCGGCCCCTCCTCGCCGATCGGCCATATCGAGCTGAAAACCTTCACAGACGTGATGGCGGTGAACGTCACCGCGAACTTCCAGCTGATCCGCTGCATGGAGCCGCTGCTCAGGCAATCCGACGCCGGCCGCGCCGTGTTCATCACCTCGGGCGCCGCCAACAAGGCGACCGCCTATGTCAGCCCCTACGCCGCCTCCAAGGCGGCGCTGGAAACGCTGGCGCGCGCCTGGGCGCAGGAAACCGCGAACACGCCTCTCCGTGTCAACCTGTTCAACCCCGGCCCGATCCGCACCCGCATGCGCGCAACCCTGATGCCGGGCGAGGATCCCGCAACGCTGGAGACTCCCGAGCAAGTCGCCGAATTCATCGTCCCGATGTGCGCGCCCGACTGGACCGAGACCGGCAAGTTCTACGACTACAAGAGCCGCAGCCTGATGAGCTTCCGCTCGCCGGCCTGATTGACTTGGAGACCTCCCCGCGATTGACTGCCCGCGCTCAAGCGGCAGCAAGCCGCAAGCCAAAAGGGAGGTTGCCATGGCACCATGGCATGATCGCGCCGGCCTCAACCGTGCGCTCGCAAATGTCTGTCGCGCCTTCTCCATCCTGATTGCGGCCATCGCCTTCATATGTCCGGGCGTTGCGACCGCCGGCGACATCCCGACCTTCGCGGTCGATACCTCCTGGCCAAAGCAACTGCCGAACAACTGGATCCTCGGCCAGGTCGGCGGCATCACCGTCGACTGGCAGGGCCACATCTGGGTGATCCATCGCCCACGCTCGCTCACCGACGACGAGAAGGGCGCGAGCCTCACCCCACCTCGCTCGAAATGCTGTGTGTCGGCGCCGCCCGTGCTCGAGTTCGACGCCGAGGGCAATCTGCTGCGGTCCTGGGGCGGTCCAGGTTCAGGCTATGAATGGGTCGGCCGCGAGCACGGCATCGAGGTCGACGAGCGAGGCTTCGTCTGGGTCGGCGGCAATGCCGACAACGACAACGCAATTTTGAAGTTCACGCTCGACGGCAAGTTCGTGGCCCAGATCGGCAAGATCGCGCCGAGCCTCGGTAGCAACGACACGACGCAGCTCGGCAAGCCCGCCGAGACCGCGATCGACAAGGAGGCCAACGAGATCTACGTCGCCGACGGCTATGGCAACCGCCGCGTCATCGTGTTCGATGCGACAACGCTCGCCTACAAGCGGCACTGGGGCGCCTACGGCAACAAGCCTGACGACGCCAAGCAGGCGGCCTATGATCCCAAGGCGCCGGTGTCGCAGCAATTCGGCAATCCCGTCCACTGCGTGAAGCTCGCCAATGACGGGTTCGTCTACGTCTGCGACCGCATCAACAACCGCATCCAGGTGTTCAGGAAGGACGGCACCTTCGTGAAGGAGTTCTTCTTCGAGAAGAACACGCTGGGCAACGGCGCAGTGTGGGACATCGCGATCTGGCCTGATCCAAAGCAGACTTATCTGCTGAGCGCCGACGGCGAGAACAACGAGATCCGGGTCATCAAGCGCGACGACGGCAGCGTGGTCGGCAGCTTCGGGCACAGCGGCCGCAATGCCGGGCAATTCCATTGGGTGCATGCCATGGCGATCGACGCCAAGGGTAACGTCTATACCGCCGAGGTCGATACCGGAAAGCGCATTCAGAAATTCAGGCTGACGTCGGACGCTCTGAAATAACGTCCCCAACAGCGCCCTGGCGCATTCTGCCCAAAAGTTAACCGACGGATGACGCTTCGACGCAGCGTCATCCGGCTTTAGGCGCATTGCCGCAGACCGCGGGACAAGGTACAGGCATCAACCGGACCAAGGCTTCGCAAGAGAGCCGTCCGCATATTTGACAATGGAGGAAACCTTTAATGACGACGACGTTCGCGCGCCGCTCTGCGGCCCTTCTGGCCTGTGCCGCTTTCGGTTTTACCACATCCGCCTACGCTCAGGACAAGACCGTCACGATCGGCGTGCTCAATGACATGTCCAGCCTCTACGCCGACATCGGCGGTCCCGGCGCCGTTGTGGCGGTCAAGATGGCGGTTGAGGATTCCGGCCTCCTCGCCAAGGGCTGGAAGATCGAGGTCATCAGCGGCGATCACCAGAACAAGCCTGACGTCGGTGTCAACATCGCGCGGCAGTGGATCGACACCCAGAAAGTCGATGTTATCGCCGACACGCCGAACTCCGGCGTTGCGCTGGCCGTCAGCAACGTCGCCAAGGAAAAGAACGCGGTCCTGCTCAACAATGGCGGCGCCAGTGCCGACCTCACCGGCAAGGCCTGCAACGCCAACACCATCTCTTTCACCTACGACACCTACATGCTCGCCAACGGCACCGGCAAGGCGCTGACCAAGGCCGGCGGCGACAGCTGGTTCTTCCTGACCGCCGACTATGCCTTCGGTGCCGCGCTCGAGCGCGACACCAGCGCGGTCGTCACCGCGAACGGCGGCAAGGTGCTCGGCGGCGTGAAGCATCCGCTCAATACGTCGGACTTCTCGTCCTTCCTGCTGCAGGCGCAGAACTCGAAGGCGAAGATCATCGGGCTTGCCAATGCTGGCGGCGACACCACCAACTCGATCAAGCAGGCGGCCGAGTTCGGTATCGTCGAGGGCGGCCAGAAGCTCGCCGCGCTGCTGCTCTTCATCAACGACGTCCACTCGCTCGGGCTGAAGACCGCGCACGGCCTGACTTTCACCGAGTCGTTCTACTGGGACCTCAACGAAGGCACCCGCGCGTTCTCGAAGCGCTTCCAGGAAAAGGCGGCCAACAAGGCGATGCCGTCAATGACGCAGGCCGGCAATTATGCGGCCATTCTGCATTACCTGAAGGCACTCGACGCCCTCGGCGGCAATCCGCATGACGGCGCCAAGGTCGTCGCCAAGATGAAGGAGCTTCCGACCGAGGATGCGCTGTTCGGCAAGGGTCCGCTGCGCGAGGACGGTCGCCGCATCATCCCGGCCTATCTGTTCGAGGTGAAGAAGCCGGAAGAATCGAAGGGCCCGTGGGACTATTACAAGCTGGTCGCGACCATCTCGGCGGAAGATGCGGCCAAGCCTCTCAAGGACAGCGAGTGCCCGCTGGTGAAGAAATAAGCCCGCCAACACTGCGTAAGGTGGGCAAGGGCGCTCTTGCGCTATGCCCACCTTCTCTCCGCGAGTTGACGAAGTCGCGATGGTCATGCTTCAGCCTTCGCTCTTCGAGCTACGGCGGACAAGTCGCGCTGCCCGACCCTACGACGGCCGCTTGCGCTTGTGGGCGAAGGGATTCGCCTTCTCGCGCAACGTGATCCGCACCGGCGTGCCCGGCAGTTCGAAAGCCTCGCGCATCGAATTGACGAGGTAGCGCATGTACGATTGCGGCACGGCGTCCGCGCGCGAGCAGAACAGCACGAAGCTCGGCGGACGTGCCTTGGTCTGCGTGATGTAGTTCAGCTTCAGGCGGCGGCCGGACACCGCGGGCGGCGGATTGGCCTGGACTGCTTCCTCGAACCAGCGGTTCAAGGCCGCCGTCGAGACGCGCCTGTTCCAGACCGCGTAGGCATCCTGGATCGCCTGCATCAGGCGGTCGATGCCCTCGCCCATCAGGCCGGACACAGCGACGATCGGCACCCCCTTGACCTGCGGCAGCAAGTGGTCGGCATCCCGGCGCAAATTGGAGATGGCTCCGCCACCCTTGCTTTCCATCAGGTCCCATTTGTTGACGGCGAGCACGACCGCGCGGCCCTCGCGCTCGATCAGATCGGCGATGCGCAGGTCCTGCTCCTCGAACCGATTCTGGGCGTCCATCATCATCACGACGACTTCGGCAAAACGCACCGCACGCAGCGCGTCCGCGACCGAGAGCTTTTCCAGCTTCTCCTCGATGCGCGAGCGCCGGCGCAGGCCCGCGGTATCGAACACCCGGAATTCGCGGCCCTTCCAGTTGATCTCGACCGCGATGGAATCGCGCGTCGTGCCCGCCTCCGGGCTCGTCAGCAGGCGCTCTTCGCCGAGCAGATGATTGATGAATGTCGACTTGCCGGCATTGGGCCGGCCGACGATGGCGACCCGGATCGGGCGGGTCGCGGCCTCTTCCTCGGTGAGCGGCGCGTCGTCCTCGGCTTCGTCTTCCTCGACCGGCTCCGGCATCAGCTCGCGGAGCGCATCGTAGAGCTCGCCCATGCCCTCGCCATGCTCGGCCGAGATCTGGATGGGATCGCCAAGGCCGAGCGCGAAGGCCTCCATCGCGCCGGCATCGCCATGCTTGCCTTCGCTCTTGTTGGCGACCAGCAGCACCGGCTTGTTGGCCTTGCGGGCGAAATCGGCGAAGGCTCGATCGGTGGGTGTCAGGCCGATGCGGGCATCGATCACGAAGAACAGCGCATCAGCCTGCGCGATCGCCGCCTCCGTCTGCTCCTGCATGCGCGCCGTCAGGGAGCCCTTGGCGCCCTCGTCGAGGCCGGCGGTGTCGATGATGGTGAATTCGAGGTCGCCGAGCCGGGCCTCGCCCTCGCGGCGGTCGCGGGTGACGCCGGGCAGGTCATCGACAAGCGCGAGCTTCTGCCCAACCAGGCGGTTGAACAGCGTCGACTTGCCGACGTTGGGTCGGCCGATAATGGCAATCGTGAAGGACATCGGTCATTCGTGCGCTGCGAAGGCCGCGCCTGTCAATGTAATGAAGTGATCAGCGCGAGAAGCTGCCACTCGGCATCGGCGCCGGGAAAGCTCCCTGCGACTGCTGCTGCGTGGTCTGGGTCGGTTGCGCCTGCTGGGCGGGCTGATCCGGCGGCGGCGCGGTGGTGCGCCTGCGGACGATCTTCTGCTTGGGCGGCGGAGCGGCCGTGGGCGGTGCGGCCTCCGGCTGGGCCTCGCCATCGACTTCGCCCGCCGGGGCCTCAGCAGGAGCTGCCGCGGTGGCTGGCTGCCTGGTCTTCTTCGCCTTGGCACCCTTTGCCGGCTTGGCCTCGGGCGGCGGCTCCGCCGGCAAGGCCGCGACGGCGGGCGCGTTCGGATCCGGCTGCTGCTGAGCACCCTTGTACATGTCGCGCGGCACGCCCTGCTCGAGGCCCGGCACCCCCTCGGGGAAGACCGGCTTGCGGTCTCCCGGCAGCTTCTTCTTGGTGTCGAGGAAGTCGAGCATGTCGCTGGGATCGAAGCTGGAGCAGCCGGCCAGAACGCCCGTGAAGGCGATCAGGACGGCGGCTGCGATCAAGCGTGGCGTGCGGCGCATATCGGTGTCTCGTCTCAGCTCTCGGGACCGTCAGCTCTTAGCGACGGGCGGCAGCAGGGCCTGGAGCGCCTCGGCACGCGAGCGCAGGCCCGGCGGCGTTTCGCCGTCATCAGCGATCGCGTCGAGCCATTTGCGGGCCGCGGTGGTGTCGTTGTTACGCCAGGCCGACAGCGCCAGCATCTCGCGCGCGGTGTGGCGGAACGTCGATTTGGGCGCGGCGGAGGCCTCCAGCCGCTGCTGCATGTCGGCATAGGACGCGCTGTCGACCAGCAAGCCGGCGGCGCGGATCTTCGCCAGATCCTGCCACTCACCGCCGATGCCGCGGTCGGCGGCAATGTCGTCAAACATCTTGGCCGCGGCCTTGGGATCGCGAGCCGACGCCTCGGCCGCAGCACGCAGCCGCGCCAGAGTGCGATAACCCGAGGGCGCCTTGGCGGCGAGCTCGGCAAAGGCGGCCTCGGCCTCCGCGTGCTTGTCCTGGTCGGATAGCTCGGCGGCCTTCTCAAAGGCGGCGCCGGCCTCGGCGGCCTTCTTGCCCTCAAGATACTGGTATCCGCGCCAGCCGCCGACGGCGGCCACGACCAGCACCATCAGGGCGATGAAGAAGATGGAATACTTATCCCACAGCTTCTTGAGCTGTTCGCGACGGACTTCCTCGTCGACTTCGTCAAATAATTCAGACACTTAAGCTAATCCCATGCCCGGCCGGGCGCGCGCGCCAGATTGTTCGCGTCAAATACCGGTCCCCACGTGGCGGCGGCGATACCCTATCGATATGGCGGAGGCAAGGCAAAGCAAGCCCAATCAAGGCGTTAACGACCCTGGAGCGCCGGAGGCCTGTACGCCCGGTTCAGGCTCCCAGCAGCTCCCGCAACTGCCGCTTCAGCACCTTGCCATTGGCGTTCCGGGGCAACGGCTCGGCGGTGATCGTCATCGTTTCGGGGACCTTGTAGTCGGACAGCCGCTCGGCGCACCAGGCCCGCAGGGCTTCACCGGCGACCGGCCCGCGCGTTACCACCACGGCGTGGACGCGCTCGCCCAGCACCGGACATGCCTTGGCAACGATCGCGCTCTCGATCACCGCGGGGTGGCCGGCCAGCACGGATTCGACCTCGGCGGAATAGATTTTCAGGCCGCCGCGGTTGATCATGTCCTTCTGCCGGTCGAACACGCGGACGAACCCCTCGGCATCGACCGAGCCGAGATCGCCGGAGTGCCAGAATCCGCCGGTGAAGCTCTCGGCCGTGGCCTTCGGGTTGTTCCAATAGCCCTTGATGACGGAGGCGCTCTGGATCCAGAGCTCGCCGATCTCGCCGTGGGGCAGCTCGCGCCCGTCCGTCCCCATCGCGACGATGCGCGCACCCGGACACGGCAGACCGACGCTGTCGATGTGGCTCGCCGTCAATTCGCCCGGCATGATCGTCGAGGGCGATGTCGTCTCGGTCGAGCCGTAGCAATTCGCGAGCTTCAGGCCGGGAATTGTGGCCTTGAGCTTCTCGATGGTCGCGACCGGCATCGGCGCGCCGCCGAAGCCGCCGATGCGCCAGCTCGACAGATCGTAGGTGTCGAAGTCGGGCTGGAGCAGGCAGAGATTGTACATCGCCGGAACCATCACCGTGTAGGTGACGCGTTCACGCGCGGCGAGCTTGAGATATTCGACGGCCTTGAACTCCGGCATGATGATCAGCGCACCACCGCAGCGGACCATCGTCGTGATGTTGGCGACGACGCCGGTGACATGACCGAGCGGCACCGCCGCGATCGAACGGTCCGCCGAGGTCAATCGCAGGCAGGAGACGAACACCATCGAGGAATGGACGATGTTGCAATGGGCGAGCATCGCGCCCTTCGGCTTGCCGGTCGTACCCGAGGTGTAGAGGATCATCGCGGTGTCCTCTTCGTCGACCTCGACCGGCGCTGGTGCCGGCGGGTTGTCAGCGAATTTGTCGAAACGCGAGAGCGCCGGATCATCATCGATGGCGATGCGGTGAATCACATCGGGCACGTCCAGCGCGTCGGGCAGGCGTTCCGCGAGCGCCGCCTCGTGGATCAGGATCCTGGCGCCGCAATCGGCGAGCACATAGGCGATCTCCGGCTTCTGCTGGCGCGTGCCGAGCAGCACCGTTACCAACCCCTCATGCGCGGCGGCGAACAACAACAGCGGAAATTCGATGCGGTTGCCGAGCAGGATCGCGACACGGTCGCCGCGCTGGAGTCCCAGCTTGCGAAAGCCCGCAGCGATCCGCATGGCCTGCTCCACCGCCTGTCGCCAGCTCAGGCGAACATTGCCTGTGATCAGCGCTTCGCCATCGGCATTGCGGGCGCAGGCGTCCGCAACCATCGCCCACAGGCTCATCGGCCGATCGCAGAAGGCCGGCACCACCCGATCACCAAAGCGCGCCTCGAGCCGCATCGGCGGAATCTGAGAATACGACCAGTCCATCGGAATGCCTCGACCCATTGCTTTTGTCACCTTCCGCGCACGGGCATGCGGGTCCTGTCGCGTGCGGATCTGTTACCCGCCCATCACGGGAACACCGATCACGACCGGATGGAACGCAAACGCCAGCGCCAGATAGGCGACCACGCCGACCGCAACCGCGATCAGATCGTTGCTGACGCCACCCACGGGAATCGGAGGACCACCCCCGTCGGTGCGATGCTTTAGTGAGATGCGGTCATAGACCGCCCAGCCCAGAAAGGATCCGAACAGGATCATCGAGCCGAGGTCACCGTTGGCGAGCAGGTGCGCCGCAGCCCACAGCTTGATGCCGGCCAGCATCGGATGCTTCAGCGTCGCGTAGATACGGCCACGCAGATAGGAGGCAACCACCAGAATGACGGCGGGGAGCATCAGCGCGATCGTGATGTGCTTCATCGCCTTCGGCGGATACCAGACGTCGATCCAGCCGGTCGCGCGATAATTGGCAAAGCCCCAGATAATGAGCGCCAGACCGGCGAGCGACACCACCGCATAGAGGATCTTGTAAGTCCCCTCGCCCAGCCGCGCGATGGCCTGGGCTCGCGCGTCACGTTTCGTCGTGAAAATATGGGGCCCAAAAAACAGCACCAGCCCCAGGATCATGACCAGCAGACCCACGACATCCTCCCCTCAACCAGCGCCCGCCAATGGCCTATCATTGATTGGCAGATACCCGCAATGCGCTACTTGCCCAGCTCCCGATTGTCGACATAGCGGATCGCGATCGGCCGCCCGGCCAGCGCGCCGCCGAGGCCGCTGGTGAATTTGAGCGGCAGGCAGGCCTTCAGCGATGAATTGATCGCATTGAGATAAGTGGTCCGGGTGTCGGCGGGGACACCTGCGGTCGCAAAGGTCAGGCGCGGCGGGCCGATCAGGTCGCCTGCCTTGTTGAAGCTGAAACGCACCGACATCTGCATGCCCGCACGAGCATGGTCCGATGGCGGCGACCAGCAGGTGCGCAGCTCGGCGAAGAGATCCCCGATCGTAGCGAGATCGTGATCGGGCTTTTGGTATTTGGCGCGGTCCGAGTCCTGCGGCACGCTCTCGATCGTGAGCTGGAGGTTTTCCCCGTAGGGATAGTCGATCTCGGGAATGCAAGGACCGGGTTCGAGCGGACTGCAGTACGAGGGCGTGCAGGGCCGATTGTCGAGCACGCTGCACGGCTCGTGCGCAAACGGGATCGGGTTGATCTGGCGACGTTGCGCATCGGCGGCAGCCGTCGATACTACCAGCAGGAGAAGAATGAAGATGCCGCGCCACATGATGTGAACTCACGATGCCACAAGGCTGAGACGTGGTATCATCCGTGAGTGCGTCAAGCCCGCAGGCGTTCACATGCTCGCGCTTGACCGCAGGATGGGGACGTGCCTCACCGCTTCTTCTTGACGTCCTTGACGTTGGTGAACTCGATCCCCTCCGCGCGTTCCCGGGCGTAGCCGAGATAAAACTCGTTTCGCGCCAGATAGACGGGATCACCGTCGACATCGTCCGCAATGCTGGACGTGTTCGCGGCGAGGAAGGTGTCGAGCTTCTTGCGATCCTCCGAGGAGACCCAGCGCGCAAGCTGAAACTCGCTGACCTCGAACTCGACCGGCAGCGAATACTCGGCCTCCAGCCGCGCCTTCAGCACGTCGAGCTGCAGCGCGCCGACGACGCCGACGAGCGCAGGCGCACCATCGCGCGGGCGAAACACCTGCACCACGCCCTCTTCCGACATCTGCTGAAGCGCTTCCTTCAGCTTCTTGGCCTTCATCGCGTCGGTGAGACGCACGCGGCGGACGATTTCCGGCGCGAAGCTCGGGACCCCGACGAAGTTGAAATCCTCGCCGTCGGTCAGCGTATCGCCGATCCGCAACGTGCCGTGATTTGGAATGCCGACGACGTCGCCGGCAAAGGCCTCATCCGCGACCGAGCGGTCCTGCGCGAAGAAGAATTGCGGGCTCGACAGCGGCATGCTCTTGCCGGTGCGCACCAGCTTGGCCTTCATGCCGCGGGTGAGCTTGCCGGAACAGAGCCGCGCGAAAGCGATGCGGTCGCGGTGGTTCGGATCCATGTTCGCCTGGATCTTGAACACGAACGCACTCATGCGCGGGTCGGTGGCTTCGACCCTGCGCTGGTCGCTCTCCTGCGCCCGCGGCTCGGGCGCGAACTTGCCGAGGCCTTCCAGGAGATCGCCGACACCGAAATTGCGCAGCGCGCTGCCGAAATAGACCGGCGTCAGATGGCCCTCGCGAAACGCGCCGAGTTCGAACGGCTTCGAGGCGGCGGTGACGAGTTCGAGCTCGTCCTTGACAGCCCCGACATCGAGGTTGGCGTTGAGCTTGCCGAGTTCGGCGATCTCGATCTGCTGCGCCGCGCCGGTTTTGGCGCCGCCGCCTTCGAGCAGGCGCACGCCGCCATTAACGACATCATAGGTGCCGAGAAAATCTCGGCCGCGGCCGACGGGCCAGGTCATCGGTGTGGTGTCGAGGGCCAGCGTCTTCTCGATCTCGTCGAGCAGCTCGAACACGTCGCGGCTCTCGCGGTCCATCTTGTTGATGAAGGTGATGATCGGGATATCTCGAAGACGACACACCTCGAACAGCTTTCGGGTGCGCGCCTCGATGCCCTTGGCGGCGTCGATCACCATAACGGCGGAATCGACCGCCGTGAGCGTGCGATAGGTGTCTTCCGAAAAGTCCTCATGGCCCGGCGTGTCCAAGAGGTTGAACACGAGGCCCTCGAACTCGAAGGTCATGACCGAGGTCACGACCGAGATGCCGCGCTCGCGCTCGATCTTCATCCAGTCCGAACGCGTGTTGCGCCGCTCGCCCTTGGCCTTGACCTGGCCGGCCAGATTGATGGCGCCGCCGAACAGCAGCAGCTTCTCGGTCAGCGTGGTCTTGCCGGCGTCAGGATGCGAGATGATCGCAAAGGTCCGCCGCCGCGCCACTTCGGCGGCAAGCGTGGAACGGGCCGGCGATTCGGCTGTGGTCGTGGCGATGTCGGACATGGCGGCAGCGTTTGGCAGGGAATATGGGCCGGATCAAGCCTCATTTGGTGATTGCGGAGCCGTCCGGCCAGCCCCATATCGGCTTTGGGAAGGACGGCCTTCCCGCTCGTCAGCATATCAGCCGCGGGGACGACCCTGCCTTGAAGGGAGGGTCGCCATGGCCTGGAGCATCCTGTTCATCGCCGGTCTGCTGGAGATCGTCTGGGCGATCGGGCTCAAATACACCGAGGGCTTTACCAGGCTCGTTCCGTCGGCCCTCACGCTCGCGGCCATGGCCGGCAGCGTCATCCTGCTGGGCCTTGCCCTCAAATCGCTGCCGATTGGAACCGCCTATGCGGTCTGGACCGGGATCGGCGCGGTCGGCACCGCGGCGCTGGGCATCATCCTGTTCGGCGAGCCCGCCAGCGCGCTCCGCCTCGCCAGCATCGGATTGATCGTCGCCGGCATTGTCGGGCTGAAGCTCGTCACCTGACAAAGATCTTGACCGCCCACCAGGTCAGAGCCGCGACGATCGCCGAGGCTGGCATCGTGATCACCCAGGCATAGACGATTGAGCTGGCGACGTTCCAGCGCACCGCCGAGAGGCGGCGGGCTGCGCCGACGCCGACGATGGCGCCGGTGATGGTATGGGTGGTCGAGACGGGAACCCCGAGGAAGGTCGCCATGAACAGCGTGGCGGCGCCACCGGTTTCGGCGCAAAAGCCCTGCATCGGCGTCAATTTGGTAATGCGCAATCCCATCGTGCGCACGATGCGCCAGCCGCCCATCAGCGTCCCCATCGCCATCGCTGCCTGGCACGACAGCACGACCCAGAACGGCACGAAGAAATCGCCGCCGAGTTGGCCCTGCGAATAGAGCAGCACGGCGATGATGCCCATGGTCTTCTGCGCGTCGTTACCACCATGGCCGAGCGAATAGAGCGATGCGGACGCGAACTGCAGGATGCGGAAGGCGCGGTCGACCGCGAACGGCGTCGACCGCACCGACGCCCAGGACACGATCGCCACCAGCACCATCGCCAGCAGGAATCCGACCAGCGGGGAGAGGACGATCGCGATCACCGTCTTCGACAATCCGCTCCAGACCGCCGCCGAAACCCCGGCCTTGGCGACGCCTGCACCGAACAACCCGCCGATCAGCGCGTGCGACGACGATGATGGAATGCCGAGCGCCCAGGTCACGAGGTTCCAGACGATGGCGCCGACGAGGGCCGCGAAGATCACCTGCGCATCGACGATCGCGGGATCGATGATGCCGGTGCCGATGGTCTGGGCGACGTGCAGCCCGAACACCATGAAGGCGACGAAATTGAAGAAAGCGGCCCAAAACACCGCAAATTGCGGCCGCAGCACCCGGGTGGAGACGATGGTCGCGATCGAATTGGCGGCATCGTGCAGGCCGTTCAGGAAATCGAACAGCAGCGCGACGGCAATCAATCCGACCAGGACGGGTAGACCCAACGCAGCATCCACGGCGCGGCCCCTGCCCTACACTTGCTCGATGACGATGCTGTTGATCTCGTTCGCGACGTCGTCGAAACGGTCGGCCACCTTCTCGAGGTGATCGTAGATCTCGACGCCGACGATGAAATCCATTGCGCTGCCGTCGCGATGCTTCAGGAACAGCTCCTTCATCCCGATGTCGTGGAGATCGTCGACCCGGCCCTCGAGCTTGGTCAGTTCTTCCGTAATCGCGGTCAGCATCGCGACGTTCTTGCCGATCTCCTGCATCAGCGGCAGCGCACGGCCGACCAGATTGGCGCATTCGATCAGGAGCCCGCCGATCTCGCGCATCGGCGGCTCGAAAGTGCGGACCTCGAACAGCATCACGGCCTTGGCGGTCTGCTGCATCTGGTCGATCGCATCGTCCATCGACGTGATGAGGTTCTTGATGTCGCCGCGGTCGAACGGGGTGATGAAGGTGCGGCGCACCGCCGTCAGCACTTCACGGGTGATGTTGTCGGCGTCGTTCTCGAACTGGTTGACGCGCTGACAGTAAACCGGCGTCTCCTCACCCCCGTTGAGCATGCCCTGAAGCGCGATCGAACCCTGGATCACGGTCTTGGCGTGGCGGTCGAACAGGTCGAAGAACCGTTCTTCCTTGGGCAGGAAAGCGCGAAACCATCGCATCATGGAATAGTCTACCGGTTGGAAATGGCCCGGCCCGAATGGCCGTCACAAAACTGTCATAGACCATTTTCATTCCGCGCGCGTGCCACCTCACGGCCGCGAAGCCGGATCATCCACCGCTTTCACGCACCAATTAAATTGGTGCGATATCAATGACTTAGAGAGACCGCCGGAAGTAATGCGCGATTTCTCCGATGACGCCACGGCGGAAGGTGAGCACGCAGACCACGAAGATCGAGCCCTGGATCACCGTCACCCACTGGCCGAACCCCGCCAGATATTGCTGCATGGCGATGATCGCGAAGGCGCCGACCACGGGACCGAAGATGGTGCCGAGACCGCCGACCAGCGTCATCAACACGACCTCGCCCGACATCGACCAGTGCACGTCGGTGAGCGAGGCGTTCTGCGCCACGAACACTTTGAGCGAACCGGCAAAGCCGGCGAGCGTGCCCGACAGGACGAACGCCAGGAATTTGTACTGGTCGGTCCGGTAGCCGAGCGAGATCGCGCGCGGCTCGTTCTCGCGGATCGCCTTCAGCACCTCGCCGAACGGCGAATTGATGATGCGGTAGATCAGCAGGAAGCCGGCGAGGAAGCCGACCAGCACGACGTAGTACAGGGTCGTCGGCTTGGAAAGATCGAACACGCCGAACATGTGCCCTTGCGGGATGCCCTGGATGCCGTCTTCGCCATGGGTGAAAGGAGCCTGCAGGTAGATGAAGTAGAGCAGCTGCGACAGCGCCAGCGTGATCATCGAGAAATAGATGCCCTGCCGGCGGATCGAGATGAAGCCGGTGATGAGCGAGAGCACGAAGGCGCCGGCGACGCCGACGAGGATGCCGAGTTCCGGAGGCAGCGCCCACACCTTCAGCGCATGCGCACTGCAATAGCCGGCCGTGCCCAGGAACATGGCGTGACCGAACGACAGCAGGCCACCATAGCCGATCAGAAGATTGAAGGCGCAGGCGAGCAGCGCGAAGCACAGCGCCTGCATCACGAAGAACGGGTAAATGCCGCTGAATGGCACCGCGGCCAGCAGCAGCGCCATCACCACGAATACGATCATCTCGTCGCGAATAGCGCGCGGGGCTACCGGCAGCGTGTCGTCCGTCAAGGCTGTCATATCAGGCCGCCCTTCCCGTCAATCCCGTTGGCTTCACCAAGAGCACCAGCACCATCAGCACGAACACGACGGTGTTGGAGGCCTCGGGGTAAAAATACTTGGTCAGCCCCTCGATCACACCGAGCGCGAAGCCGGTGATGATGGAGCCCATGATCGATCCCATGCCGCCGATCACGACCACCGCGAACACCACGATGATGAGGTCCGCGCCCATCAGGGGCCGCACCTGGTTGATCGGCGCCGAGAGCACGCCGGCGAGCGCGGCAAGGCCGACGCCAAGACCGTAGGTCAGGGTGATCATGCGCGGCACGTTGACGCCGAAGGCGCGCACCAGCGTCGGATTTTCAGTGGCGGCGCGCAGGTAAGCGCCGAGCCGCGTCTTCTCGATCAGGAACCAGGTAGCGATACACACCACCAGCGAGAAGATGACGACCCAGCCGCGATAGACGGGCAGGAACATGAAGCCGAGATTCATGCCGCCCTTGAGCTGGTCCGGAATGGCGTAAGGCAGGCCGGACGAGCCGAAGTAGTTCTGGAACACGCCCTGCACGATCAGGGCGATGCCGAAGGTCAGCAGCAGGCCGTAGAGATGATCGAGCCCGGTCAGCCATTGCAGCATGGTCCGTTCCAGGATCATGCCGAAGATGCCGACGATGATCGGCGCGATCAGCAGCGCCCACCAGTAATTGATGCCGCCGAGGTTCAACAGAAAATAGGCGACGAAGGCACCCATCATGTAGACCGCGCCATGGGCGAAATTGATGATGTTGAGCATGCCGAAGATCACGGCGAGCCCGAGACTGAGCAGCGCGTAAAACGAGCCGTTGATCAGTCCCACCAGTAGCTGAGCGTAAAGAGCCTGCATCGATCCCGCACCCGGTCCCTTCGGCGTTCCCCTGAAAGTCGCCCGCAGACCTTAGGCCTGCGGGCCGTTATCCTACTTCTTAAGCAGCGCGCACTTGCTCTCGGAGAGCGGCGTGAAGGCCTGGTCGCCCGACACCGTGCCAACCAGCTTGTAGAAGTCCCACGGCCCCTTGGACTCGGATGGCTTCTTCACCTCGAACAGATAGGCGCTGTGGATGGTACGGCCGTTCGGCTGGATCTCGCCCTTGCCGAACAGGTCGTCCTCGGTCGGCATCGACTTCATCTTCTCGACGACCTTGACGCCGTCATGCGGATTGCCGCCGAGCGCGTCCAGCGCCTTGAGATAGTGGCGCACGCCCGCATAGACGCCCGCCTGCACCATGGTCGGCATCGCGCCGTTCTTCATCTTCTCCGAGAACTTCTTGGAGAAAGCGCGGGTCTGGTCGTTCATGTCCCAGTAGAACGTCTCGGTAAAGTTGAGGCCCTGCGCGGTCTCGAGGCCGATCGCCTTGACGTCGGTGAGGAACAGCAGCAGCGCCGCCAGCTTCTGTCCGCCCTTGACGATGCCGAACTCGGCCGCCTGCTTAATCGAGTTGGTGGTGTCGCCGCCCGCGTTGGCAAGGCCGATGATCTTGGCCTTGGACGCCTGCGCCTGGAGCAGGAACGAGGAGAAGTCCGGCGTATTGAGCGGATGCTTGACGCCGCCGATCACCTTGCCGCCATTGGCGGCGATAACCGAGGTGGTGTCGCGCTCGAGCGCCGCGCCGAAGGCGTAGTCTGCGGTCAGGAAGAACCAGGTGTCGCCGCCGGCCTTCACCAGCGCCTGGCCCGTGGTGTGGGCCAGCATGTAGGTATCGTAGGTCCAGTGCACGGTGTTGGGCGAGCACTGCGCGTTGGTGAGATCCGAGGTCGCCGCACCGGAGTTGATGTAGACGCCGTTCTTTTCCTTGATGACGTTGTTGACGGCGAGCGCCACGCCCGAGTTCGGCACGTCGACGATGATGTCGACCTTGTCGACGTCGAACCACTGCCGCGCGATCGCGGTGCCGATGTCGGGCTTGTTCTGGTGATCGCCCGAGATGATGTCGATCTTCCAGCCCTTCCCCACCAAGCCGGAATCTTCGACGGCCATCTGGGCGGCGAGCGTCGAGCCGGGACCGCCGAGGTCGGCATAGAGGCCGGACTGATCGGACAGCGCACCGATCTTGACGGTCTTGTCCTGCGCGAAGGCTACGCCGGCCGTGGTGACGGCCAACGCCGTGCCGAGCAGAAACGACGCAATCGACTTCTTCATGTGACTTCCCTCGTGAATATTCTCTTGGTCGTTTGACGCTTGGCCGCCTTAGACGCCGAGATAGGTGTGGAGCTTGTCCATGTTGGCGGCAAGCTCCGAATTGGAAAATCCGTCAATGATCTTGCCATGCTCGACCACGTAGTAGCGGTCGGCGACGGTCGATGCGAAGCGGAAGTTCTGCTCGACCAGGAGGATCGTAAAGCCCTCCTTCTTGAGCCGCGCAATGGTGTGGCCGATCTGCTGGATGATGACAGGCGCAAGACCTTCGGTCGGCTCGTCCAGCATCAGGAAGCTCGCGCCGGTGCGCAGGATGCGCGCGATCGCGAGCATCTGCTGCTCGCCGCCGGACAGCTTCGTGCCCTGGCTGTTGAGACGTTCCTTCAGATTGGGAAACAGGTCGAAGATCTGCTCGAGCGGCAATCCGCCCGGGCGGACCACCGGCGGGAGCAACAAATTCTCCCGCACATCGAGACTGGAGAAAATCCCGCGCTCTTCCGGGCAGAACGCGATGCCCATCCGGGCGATCTTGTCGGAGGTCGCGCGAATGATCTCCTGGTTGTTGAACTTCACCGAGCCGGTGCGCTTGCCGATGATGCCCATGATCGACTTCAGCGTGGTCGTCTTGCCGGCGCCGTTGCGCCCGAGCAGGGTAACGACCTCGCCGGCGTTCACGTCGAAATTGATCCCGTGCAGGATGTGGGACTCGCCGTACCAGGCTTCCAGGTTGCGCACCTGGAGGAGGTTGCCTCCGGTCGCAGCCTTTGCCGGAGCCTCCGCAATCACAGTCTCAACCATGACCAGCTCCCAGATAGGCTTCCTTGACGCGCTCGTCCTTGGTGAGCTCGGCGTAATTGCCCTGCGCGAGCACCTGCCCGCGCGTCAGCACGGTGATAATGTCGGAGAGATTGGCGACGACGCTCAAATTATGCTCGACCATCAGGATGGTATATTTCGCCGAGATCCGCTTGATCAGCGCCGCGATCTTGTCGATGTCCTCGTGGCCCATGCCGGCCATCGGCTCGTCCAGCAGCATCATCTCAGGGTCGAGCGCCAGCGTGGTTGCGATCTCCAGTGCGCGTTTGCGCCCATAGGGCATCTCGACTGCCGGCGTATTGGAAAACTCGCTGAGACCGACGTCGTTCAACAGCTCCTGCGCGCGGTTATTGTAGCGGTTGAGCACCGACTTGGAGCGCCAGAAGTCGAAGGAGCTGCCGTGCTGCCGCTGAAGCGCGACACGAACGTTCTCCAGCGCGGTGAGATGCGGAAATACCGCGGAAATCTGGAATGAACGGACCAGCCCCATGCGAGCTACGTCTGCCGGCGCCATCGCGGTAATGTCCTGTCCCTTGTACAGGATTTTTCCGGCAGACGGTTTTAGGAACTTGGTCAGAAGATTGAAGCACGTCGTCTTGCCGGCCCCGTTCGGGCCGATCAACGCGTGAATGCTCCCACGGCGAACCTTGAGCGCAACGTCGCGGACGGCGAAGAAGCCCGCGAACTCCTTGGTCAAGCCTTCCGTTTCGAGAATGAACTCATCGGCCAAACAGATTTCCCCCTGCCCGCGCTATACGCGTGGCTGTCCTTGGTTGCTTCGGCATTCCGGAGGCCTTGGAGCCCACCCGGAACCGCCGCCTCCGGGCGCGGAATATGCCGGAGGTGACGGGGGTTAGGCAAGGCGGAAAGCTGAGCAGATCAGGCCTCCCGCCGGGAGACGAATGCTCCCTTAGTCGGAGGTGTTTCGATGTCGCGCCTGCCCGGCCTCCCGGTTCGCATGGCACCGGTCATCAAGCTGTCGTTAACGGTCTTTCGTCCCCCGCGCCAGCCTTCATCAAAAATTTTCCCGCAGCGAGGATGATGCGTGCGTTTTATCGCCGGGAATATTGTCTTGGATTTTGCAAGCGCCACTCCATCCATCGTCAAGTCGATCAGGCAGCGTGATCTTCTGAACACGTGGCTGCGACTTTTTGCGCGCGCGCAGACGGCGCCGGCGGTATGGGAATATCAGCCTGCCCGACTCGAGGAAGAGCTGTCCGATCTCATCTATTATACTGTGGACATTTCGACGCCGACGCCGCGCCTCACCATCCAGAGCGAAGGCACGCGCATCTCGCGCGCCTATGGACATACCGGCAAGGGCGTTCTGCTCGACGACTATATCGGGCCACGGCTCGCGCCCTTCGTGATGCCGTTCTATCATGAATGCGTGGCGCGCGGGCTTCCGGTCTACAGCGTTGCCGACATCGACGACGTCTATGGTCGCGTGGTTGCCTATGAACGGCTGCTGCTGCCGTTCCAGACCGACGGCAAGGTCTGTCACATCATCGCCTCGCTCAAGACGTTCTGCGAGGACGGCGGCTTCGAGATCAAGAATCTGATGCGCGGAAATGACGCGCTGCCCCGGCCGAAACTGCGCGCGGTGATCGATCAGGACCTCTTCCATCGCGCACCCGGTCGCATCGCGGCCGCGGACGTCGTCGAGTTCGCCGATCAGTGCGGCCCCGTCGTCATCCCCGAGACCATCGAGCTGAACTAGCCGTCAGCGCGCTCAGATGGCGACCTATTTGGTCCTGACTTCCTTGGCATAGACGTCCGGTTTGAAGCCGACCAGGAGCTTGCCGCCGACTTCCAGCACCGGTCGCTTGATCATCGATGGTTGCGCTAGCATCAATGCCAGCGCCTTCCTTTCGGTGAGGGCTTCCTTGTCGGCGTCGGGCAGTTTCTTGAAGGTCGTTCCGGCGCGGTTGAGCAGCGTCTCCCAGCCGACCTTGTCGCTCCATTGCTTGAGCTTGTCCTTCTCGATGCCCGCCGCCTTGTAGTCGTGGAATTCATAGGCGACGCCGTTCGTGTCGAGCCAGGTGCGCGCTTTCTTCATGGTGTCGCAGTTCTTGATGCCGTAGATGATGTTGGGCAAGACGTTCCTCGTGCATGCGTCGTATCGTGACCGCAGCGTTGTACGAAACTCCGGTTCGCGCGACAATATTGCGAACCAAGCCAGCTCCCCGAATGGACATTCCATGCACGTCACCCACGATCCCGCCGCGGCCTCGTCGCCGACTATCGACTTCAACACCTTCCTCGCGGTCGATATCCGCGTCGGCACCATCGTCGATGCGAAGCCGTTCCCGGAGGCGCGCAAGCCGGCGTGGCGGCTGTGGATCGACTTCGGTCCCGTGATCGGCGTGCGCAAGAGCTCGGCGCAAATCACGGAGAACCATCCGCTGGAGACGCTGGTGGGACAACAGGTCGCGGCGGTCGTCAATTTCCCGCCGCGCCAGATCGGGCCTGTCGTCTCGGAGGTGCTGACGCTCGGCTTTCCCGATGCCAACGGCAAGGTCGTGCTGGTGCAGCCGAGCAAGCCGGTGCCCAACGGCGGACGGCTGTTCTAGCTCACGGCCGCTTCGGAATGTTCAGCCCGCGCTGCACGGCCGGCCGCGCGAGACCTCGTTCGAGCCAAGCGGCCACCGACTTGAATTGGCTGAATTCGACGAGATCGCCGGCACCGTAGAAGCCGATGAGATTGCGCACCCAGCCGAGCATGGAAATGTCGGCGATGGTGTAGTCGTCATCCATGAACCATTGCCGTCCCGCAAGATGCGTCTCCATCACGCCGAGCAGACGCCTGGACTCACCCACGTAACGTTCGAGCGGCCGCTTGTCCTCGAAATCCTTGCCGGCGAATTTGTGGAAGAAGCCGACCTGGCCGAACATCGGCCCGATGCCGCCCATCTGGAAATGCACCCACTGGATGGTCTGGTACCGGCGCGCAGCGTCTTCGGGCAAAAGCTTGCCGGTCTTCTCCGCCAGGTATTGCAGGATCGCGCCGGACTCGAACAGCGGCAGCGGCATTCCGCCGGGGCCGTTGGGATCGAGGATCGCCGGGATCTTGCCGTTCGGATTGAGCGAGAGGAATTCCGGCGTCTTCTGGTCGTCCTTGCCGAAGTCGACGAGATGCACCTCGTAAGGCAATCCGATCTCCTCCAGCATGATCGAAACCTTGACGCCGTTCGGTGTCGGCAGCGAATAGAGCTGAAGCAGCTCGGGATGCTCGGCTGGCCAGCGCCTGGTGATTGCAAATGCGGAGAGATCTGACATCGGGGATCCTTCGAGCTGGTATTGAGCCGCGCCTAATCTAGGCGGGGTGCAGATCGGCGCAAGGTTCAATAATTGATCTCCATCCGCAGTCCGCGCGGATCGATCTCCTCGCCGCCGACACGCTGCGTGCTGTCGCGCGCGGCGACCGCGCAAGCACAGGCATCAATGAGATCGTCGCGGCCGATGCCGGTGCCGTGACGCTGTGTCAGCCATTTCCGCACGCGTGTGAATCCGCGTTGCTCCAGCAACGCGATGCGCTGTTCGCGACCGTGCGGCGATGTCTTCGGCACAAGCCGGATGTGACCGGCGAGATTCCAGAAAATCAGTTCCGGATGCGCTTCGCCGACAATCGCTTGTCGCGCCGGCGTCATGATCGCGTCGACGTCCCTGATCTTGTCCCTGATATTCCAGAGCTGCGCGGACACGCCCATGCCCCTGCATTCATGCTCCCAGTAATGGCGATTGGCTGCCCCCATGTCAGAGAACTTCCAGAGGTCGCGCCGCGCACCGAGGAACACGGCAGGACCAATCAATTTTCGGGCCTCCTTGTCGCAGCAACGATAGCCGCTCGGCTTCAAACCAATCGGCATGTCGATCATCGCGCGCGCATGCGGCAACGCGAGCAAGCGCGTCAGGCCAGGCGAATAATCGAAACCGTGATCGCCGCGATCATCGATCCACGCGGCGACCCAGCCGAAGCGAAATCCATCGAGGCCGAGATAATTGGGCACGCGTGCGATCCTGACGTGCCCTCTTCGCGGATCAGGCGCCAACCGCCTGGTAGGCCAGGCGCTTGAACTCGAAGAAGAACGGATTCCAGAAGCCCATGTGGCGCTGGGCCATCAGCACGCCGGCCGTGTTGGCCTGCGGGCAGATCCACCAATGGGTGCCGGCAAGGCCGCCCCACTGGAATTCGCCGGTCGAATTCGGCGGATCGAACGGCGTTGGAGCGAAGGTGACGGCGCCGCCGAGACCAAAGCCCTTGCCGGGGATCGGCCCGAGATTGGCAAAACGGATGGTCTGCCCGGCGGCCAATTGGTTGGTCATCATCTGCCGCAGCGTCTCCGGCTTGAGCAGCGCGTCCGGGCCGGGCAGCAGCGCGCGTACCATTGCGAGCATGTCCGGCAGGGTCGAAACCAGACCGCCACCGCCCGACAGCCGCGGAAATGGACGGCGATAGGCTTGCGGATAAGGCAGATTGTCGGCCCGCGTCAGGCCGGGCTTCATTGGATCGAGCACGTCGGCGCCGGTGTAGAGCGCAACCAGCCTGCCCTGCTGTGCCTCAGGCACGTGGAAGCCGGTGTCGGTCATGCCGAGCCGATCGAATATCCGTTCCTTGAAAAAAGCGTCGAGGGACCTGCCGGAGACGACCTCGACGATACGACCGAGCACGTCGGTCGCCACCGAATATTCCCAGCTTGTGCCGGGATGATAGGACAGCGGCAGAGCGGCGAGCTGGTCGATCATGTCGGTCAGCGGCGTCAGCGGATTGAGCACGCGCGCTTCGTTGTAACCCTTGAACAGCACCGAGCCGGGATCGAAGATGCCGTAGCTGAGGCCCGACGTGTGGGTCAGGAGCTGGCGGATCGTGATCGGGCCCTTCGCCGGCTCGACGTCGGCAAGGCTCGAGGCGCCCTGCTTCAGCACCTTGCGATTGCCGAGCTGCGGCAGGACTTTTTCGACGGCGTCATCGAGCCCGATGTACCCCTCTTCGACCAGCAGCATGATCGAGCAGGTGACGAAGATCTTGGTGTTGGAATACGCGCGGAAAATGTGATCGGGCCGGAGCGCGGTCTTCGCCTCGCGATCGGCGAAACCGACGCATTGCTGATCGACGATATCGCGGCCCTTCAGCACGGCCCAGGACGCGCCCGGAATGATCTCCTGATCGACATAGCGCTGCATCGCCGTCCGTGCGGCGGAAAAATCCGGTGTTCTGGCGTCCATGTGTGTTTCCCCCAAATTATGGTTGGGCTCGATATAGCGTGAATTGGCTGGATATGAAGCCCGGCGGACCGCGCTCATCCCTCTTTCATCAGGGCGGTGACGTGCAGGCGGCGACGAATTGTCATCCCCTGCCGCTGATACAGGGCGATCGCCGAGGCATTGCTCGAGAACACATGCAGGAACGGAATTTCACCGCGCGCCTCGATCTGGCGCGCGATCGCCGCGAGCAGCGCCTGCGCATAACCGCGGCCACGGTGATCGGGATGGACACAGACCGCCGTCATCTCGACGAACTTTCCCGGCTTCATCCGCTCGCCGGCCATCGCCACCAGTTCATTGCCTGCGCGAATGCCGAGAAAGGTGCCGAGCTCATATGTCCGCGCGGCAAACGGGCCGGGCTTGGTCAGCGCGGTCAGCGCCATCATGGCAGGAACGTCGGCTGCGCCAAGTGCGACGATCTCGGCATCGCGAAGCGGGCTATCGGCCGGCGAGCCGATCATCTGCTTGCCGGTCTCCGAGAGCACGACCTTGAAGCCGGCGGGAACGTCCACGGGGTCCGGCGTGAACAGCGCGGCGACTTGCGAGGCCGGCAGGAGATCACCCAGCGCGGCAAAGCTTGCCGCCGACATGTCCGCCATGTCGGCAAACGGCGTCATGTCCACGGGATAACGCAGCGCCCGCGGGCCGCCTTCCGCAAGATGCTTCTGGCTGGTCGTCAGAGCGCTCCAGATCGGCCGATCGAGCAGCGCCACATCGCTGTCGGACACCGACCTAGTCCTTCTCGAAGCTGACGATGACGGCGGCATTGGCGATGAGGATGGGGTCGTTGGCCACTTCCGTGGCCGAGGGAATCTCGAGCCCGCCCTTGACCGCGGTCACGGTCACCGTGCCGTAAGGTAGCTCCTTGGCAACAGCTTCCTTGTCCACCGCCTCGGGGTTGGGCACGGCGATCGTGACGTCGACGAACATGTCGTTGGCGGTCTTGCCGATCATCCGGAAGAAGCCGAGGCTCGAATGCCTGATCGCATCCGACACCGCGCGCTTCGCCGCCTTGGTCGCATCCCGGCCGTGGACGTCGACGCCCATACCCATCTCGGTGATACAGCGAACGCGGGTCATGTCTTATTCCTGTTGCTGATGGGATGATGCAAGTTGTTATCGCGTTTTGGATGATCGGCATACTCTGTCATTGCGAGGAGCGAAGCGACGAAGCAATCCAGCTGTCCCTGCGGAAAGATTCTGGATTGCTTCGCCACGCTCGCAATGACGGGCGAGAGTTTCGATTGAATCACGCCTTCGCTTTCTGATGCGCCCGCAACTCATCCACCAGCACCCGCACATTCTCCGAATAGTCGATCGGGATCACGACCAGGTGCACGCCGCCCTCCTTGAACGCCGCATCGAGCGTCGGAGCAAAGCTGTCGATGCTCTCGATGCGATGGCCCTTCGCGCCATAGGCCTTCGCATACAGCACAAAGTCCGGATTGCCGAACGTCATGCCGAAATCGGCGAAATGATCGACGGCCTGCTTCCAGCGGATCATGCCATAGGCGTGATCCTCCAGCACCAGCACGACGAGATTGAGCTTGAGCCGGACGGCGGTCTCCATTTCCTGGCTGTTCATCATGAAGCCGCCGTCGCCGGCGACCGCGAGCACACGTCGCTCGGGATAGAGCATCGCAGCCATCATCGCCGACGGCAGGCCGGCGCCCATGGTCGCCAGCGCATTGTCGAGCAGCAGCGTGTTGGCGACGCGGGTGCGGTAGTTGCGCGCGAACCAGATCTTGTACATGCCGTTGTCGAGCGCGACGATGCCGTTCTCCGGGATCACCTGCCTGATGTCGTGCACGATCCGCTGCGGCGTCGGCGGCCATCGCGCCTCGGTGGCACGGTCGGCAAGATGCCCCAGAATCTCCTCCCGCAACGGCAGCAGCGCCGCTGCCTGCGGCAGCTTGCCTTCGAGACGATCTGCTAACAACTCGAGGCTCGGGCCAACGTCTCCGACGACCTCCGCATCGGGGAAATAGACCTGCTCGACGCTGGCCGAGGTGTAGCTGACGTGGATGACCTTCGGCCCCGACGGCCCCATGATGAAGGGGGGCTTCTCGATGGGATCGTGACCGATCGCGACGATCAGATCGGCGGCCTCGATCGCGTCGTGCACGTAGTCGCGCTCGGACAGCGCCGCGGTGCCCATATAGAGATTGGTGCCGCCGGGCACGGTGCCCTTGCCCATCTGCGTGGTGAAAAACGGAATGCCGGTCCGGCGCACGAAGCTTGCGATGCCGTGCGTCGAACGTGGCCGGCTGGTCGCGGCGCCCATCATCACGAGCGGGCGTTTTGCAGCCAGAATCATTCCCGCGGCGCGGTCGAGCGCGGCGCGGTGGGCGACGGGAATTTCGATGGGGTGAACCGGGATCACGGGAACGGCCGGCACTTCATCGCCAGCAATGTCCTCCGGCAGTTCGAGATGGACGGGTCCCGGCCGCTCCTCCATCGCCACGCGGAAGGCGTCGCGCACCACGGTCGGAATGCTGGACGCGCTGATGATCTGCCGCGACAGCTTCGTCAGCGGCTTCATGCTCGCGACCACGTCCACGATCTGGAAGCGCGCCTGCCGGCTGCTCATGATCGGCTTCTGGCCGGTGATCAGGATCATCGGCATCGCGCCGAGATGCGCATAGGCCGCACCGGTGGACAGATTGAGCGCGCCGGGGCCGAGCGTCGACAGACACACACCCGGCTTGCCGGTGAGCCGGCCATGGGTGGCGGCCATGAAGGCGGCGGCCTGCTCATGGCGGGTCAGGATCAGCTGGATCTTGGAGGTGCGCAGCGATTCGACGAGGTCGAGGTTCTCCTCGCCGGGAACACCGAAGATGCGATCGACGCCTTCGTTCTCCAGAGCCGCGACGAACAGGTCCGATCCCTTGACTTTGTGGTCCTGCCCGCTCATGTCGCCTCCGCGCGTTGTGCTGCTCCCATGAACTGGGAGCAATCACATGGTAGCCGCTCGCGGCGACAGCACAACTCACAATGCGGCGCGCAACTGCTTCAAAACCGTCATCGCGAGCGCAGCGAAGCGATCCAGAGTCTCTGAGCGGACGCATGTCTGGATTGCGCCGACGCTCACGGCTTGGCTTCGGCGAAAATGCCGGCGATCCACTCCAGGAACACGCGCAGGCGCAGCGCGAGCTGGCGGTTCTGCGGATAGAGCGCGCAGAGCGGCGTCGGCGACGGCGGATGGTCCGCCAGCACCTCGACCAGCGCCCCGCTGGCGAGATCGTCCGCAAAGCGATAGCGCGGAGCCTGCGCAAGACCAAAGCCAAGCCGCGCGAGGTCGGCCATCGTGTCGGAATTGTTGACGCGAACCCGGCTCGGCAGCACGACATGGCGAAGCGTGCCGGCGATGGAAAATTCCAGCGGAAGAACGTCGCCGGTGCGCGAGGAGAGGAAGGCCACCATCTGATGGCCGTCGAGTGCGTCCGGCGTCGCCGGCGTGCCGTGGCTCGCCAGATAGGCCGGGCTTGCCACCGTAATCTCCGCGATGGTGCCGAGGCGACGCAGGATCATGCCGCTGTCCTCGGGCTCGCCTGAGCGGATCACGCAATCGATGCCCTCGCGCACGAGATCGACGAGGCGGTCGCCCTGCCCGATCTGCAAGTCGAGCTGCGGATAGCGCGCCAGGAACGCGGGCAGGTGCGGCAGGATGAAGGTGCGCGTCAGCAAAGGATGCGCGTCGATACGCAACAGGCCGCGCGGTTGTGCATCGCGCATCGCGGCTTCCGCTTCCTCGACCTCCGCCAGGATGGCGACGCAGCGGCGGTAATAGTCCTCGCCGTCGAGCGTCGGCGTGACATGCCGCGTCGTCCGTTCTAGCAGGCGCGCGCCCAGCCGCGCTTCCAGGCCGCGCAGCACCTCGCTCGCCGTCGAGCGGGGAATGCCGAGGTCGGCGGCTGCAGCCGTAAAGCTCTGCCGCTCGACCAGGCGGACAAACAGGCGCATGGCGTCGAAACGGTCCATGGGGTGATTGTTCACCACAGCCGACAAGTGATGGCAAGTCTTGGACGATTATCCAGCAATGGCGATCGCGTATCTCCCGGTCAGACCTATCGAGGAGGCCCACCATGACCACCACCCCATCCCAGCGCGCCGCCATTGTCACCGGCGGCTCCCGCGGCATCGGCGCGGCGATCGCCCGCCGGCTGGCGCGGGACGGAATTGCGGTTGCCATCAACTATGCCAGTGGCCGCGACGCCGCTGACGCACTCGTTGCCGAGATCGAGGCCGCCGGCGGACACGCCATCGCCGTGCAGGCCGATCTCGCCGATCCGGCGACCCCGTCGCTGCTGTTCGATACGGCCGTGCGCGCCTTCGGCGGGGTCGACATCCTCGTCAACAATGCCGGAGTCATGGAACTCGGGCCACTCGCCGAGATGACGGACGCGTCGTTCGCGCGGCAGATGTCGATCAATCTCGAAAGCGTGTTCCGGTCCTTGCGCGAAGCGGCGCGGCGGCTCCGCGACGGCGGCCGCATCGTCAACTTCTCATCCAGCGTGGTCGGCCTCTATCAGCCCGGCTACGGCGTCTACGCCGCGACCAAGGCCGCGGTCGAAGCCATGACGCATATCCTCGCCAAGGAGCTCGGCGGCCGGCGCATCACGGTCAACGCGGTGGCGCCCGGTCCGGTCGAGACCCGACTGTTCATGGACGGCAAGAGCGAGCAGCAGGTGCGCGCCATTGCCGCCATGAACCCGTTCGGCCGCCTCGGCCAGCCCGACGACATCGCCGGCGTCGTTGCCTTCCTGGCCGGCCGCGACAGCGGCTGGATCAACGGCCAGATCATTCGCGCCAACGGCGGCGTGATCTGACACGCAGGACGACACCTCACAGGGAGACGACAATCATGCCTTTCGCCAACATCAAGATCCCGCAGGCCGCGCTCTCGCGAACCCAGAAGGCGGAGATCGTGCATCGCCTCACCGCGCTGTTCGTCGACTATTTCGGCGAAGCGGCGCGGCCGCACACGATGGTCCTGATCGAGGAAGTCCCCGACGGTGGCTATGGCCGCGCCGACGAGGTATTCGTCGTTCCAGACGCTTATCGCGCCGACGATTCCGTCACGGCAGCTTCAGGCTGAGCGCGCGGGCGACCTCCGCCTACTCGGCGGCCTCGCTGTGGGGAACGCCCTGCTCGACCTCGAGCTGAAGGATGTCGTTGAAGCGGTTGAAGGCGCCGCACAGCGCGATGCGCCAGGTCAGTTCGACGATCTGGGCTTCCGAGAAATGCGCGCGAAGGCGAGCAAAGATCTCGTCGCGGGTCTTGTTCCAGTTGTTGGTAACGGCGATGGAATATTCGACGACGAGCTTGTCGAGCTGATCGAGCTCGGGATGGTCCTTGTAGTCGACGAGGCGCGCGGCGCCCTGCTCCGAAACGCCTTGCACCGCCAATTTGGGCGCGTGATGAGAGACGCAATAGTCGCACGTGTTGAGCAGCGAGACTGTGACCAGCGCAAGCTCGAGATGGCGCTTCGACACCTGGCCTTCGCTGGCGAGATCGACCAGCAGCGACCACATATGTTTGAAGATCGGCAGCCGATGCGCCATGACACCGGCCTGGTTCTCGAACGCACCGTAAGTCGCCATCTTGTCCCACAGCGGCCTCAGCGCCTCCGGCAAATCGTCCCTGGTCTTGATCGAAACTCGCGACATGGCCATTCATCCCTGGTTGGAGGATACATGCTGCCATAACGGCAGCCCCTCCGCCTCGATTGCGATCGCATGACACCCAAGACATTTGAAACACGCTGCCTGCGCCTGCCTGCCGTCACCAAGGTGCTGCAGTGGGAAGGCACCTCCGTGTTCAAGGTCGGCGGCAAGATGTTCGCGCTCAGCGGTGGCTTTGCCTCGGGTTCCGGCGGCTACATGTTCAAGGTCTCGGACATGGCCTACGCGATCCTGATCGAACATGGCGTGGCACGGCCCGCGCCGTATCTGGCGCGCGCCAAATGGGTGCAACTCGCCGGCAACAACGCGCTGCCGGACGCCGAGCTCACGGCCTATCTGGCGCAGGCTCATGCCCTGATCGTCGCCAAGCTCACCCGCAAATCGCGCAAGTCCCTGGGGCTGGACTGACCGCTCCCCAGAACGTGATGGGATGATTACCGTCCTCCCATTGGACTTTTGTTGCACTGCACCTAACTCAGCCGCAGAGCCCATTCGAGATGGAGTGTTCCATGAGCAATCCCAACACCACCGTATCCTCCAAAGCTCATCGCTATGAACTCGTGCATGGCGACGGCGCCGACTTCGTCGCCTACCAGCGCCGCCGTGAGGACGGACTCTGGCAGACCTTTGCGACCTGGATGATTCCCCGCGCGATCTGCAGCTAGAGCGACGACTCCTGCCGCCGTTGACCGGGAGATGATCTCTGACTAAAGTCAGACATCATGCTCGATCCCGTTTCCCGCGTCCGCCGCTTCAACCGTGCCGTGACCTCCGCCGTCGGCGCGCTCGATACTTCGTTCCTCGGGCGCGGCCGGCCGCTGGGCGCAGCGCGCGTGCTCAACGCGATCGGCCATGGACGCTCGGATGTTGCCGATATCCGCGACTATCTCGGCCTCGATTCCGGGCTGATGAGCCGGCTGCTGCGCGGCCTCGAGGATGAAGGGATGGTGGAGACCTCCGCGCACGACGGCGATGCAAGGCGCCGCGTGGCGAGGCTGACGCGCACGGGGCGGCGCGAATTCGCGGCCTATGAGGCGCTGTCGAACACACAGGCCGAGAGCTTCCTGGCGCAACATTCGCAGCGCGAGGCGCTGCTGGCGGCGATGGACTTGATCGCCTCGGCGTTGACGCGCGAGCGCGTCGCGCTCGCCGAGATGGACCCGCAGAGCGATGAAGCCCGCTATTGCCTCGGCGAGTACTATGCCGAGCTCGGCCGCCGCTTCAAGCAGGGCTTCGACGTCTCATTGTCGCGCGACCCCGACGCCAAGGACATGCGCCGGCCGCGCGGCACGTTCATCGTGGCAATGTCGGACACGCTGCCGATCGGCTGTGTCGGGCTGAAGGGTACGGATCACGGCTACGCCGAGATCAAGCGCCTGTGGGTCGCGCCCGCCGCGCGCGGATTGCGGCTCGGCCGGCGCCTGATGGACGCGACCGAGGATGCCGCGCGCGGGCTCAGCATCGCGCTGCTGCGGCTCGACACCAACAGCGCGCTGGCTGAAGCCGGCCAGCTCTACCGCACCACGGGCTGGCGCGAGATCCCGCGCTTCAACGACGATCCGTACCCGGATCTGTTTTTCGAAAAGCGTCTGTAGGTGGGCATCGACTCCCCGGCTGCTGCGTTATGATCAACCTCGCCGGAGCCCGATCATGACAAGAGACGACCTCGCCGACCTTTACCGCGGTTACATCGCCTGCCTGAACCGGCAGGACTGGCCGGCACTCGGACAGTTTGTGCATGAGAGCGTCGCTCACAACGCACGACAGGTCGGCCTCCCCGGCTATCGCGCAATGCTGGAGAAGGATTATCGCGAGATTCCGGATCTGCATTTCAACATCGCGTTGCTGATCTCCGATCCGCCCAACATCGCCGCCCGACTCCAATTCGATTGCACGCCGGCGGGGACATTCCTGGCGCTTCCTGTGAACGGCAAGCGCGTGTCCTTTTCGGAGAACGTGTTCTACGAGTTCCGAGAAGGAAAGATCTGGCGGGTATGGTCGGTGATCGACAAGACCGCGATCGAAGCACAGCTCTCGCGCGCGGAGAGCTGTGCCAACTAAGCGTGGACGGTCACGCCGTCGCTGGCGCTGCCGCCTCGCCCTGCGGCCTTGCGAACGGCCTGAAATTCATCGCCATCAGGAAGGCGCCGAGGCCCATCGCCCAAGAGGCGACATAGAGCCAGGCGTAGCTGGCGAACGCGTCGTAGATCAGCCCGCCGGCGAGCGGGCCGGTCGCCATGCCGAGGCTGCCGGCCATCGCCGTGCCGCCGATCACCGTGCCCATCATGCGTAGCGGAAAGTTTTCGCGGATCAGCACCGCATAGAGCGGCATGGTGCCGGCATAGATGAAGCCGAAGACGGCGCCGACCACGTAGAACGTCGCGAGCTGATGCGCGACGACATAGGCGAGCGCGCCGAATGCCTGCAGCAGCAGGCCCGAGACCAGCACCCGCTTGGCGCCAAAGCGGTCCCCCATCAGGCCGAAGGCGATGCGCCCGCCAAGGCCGGCAAAGCCCTCGATGCTGTAGATCGTCACCGCCGCAACCAGCGGGATGCCGCAGCTGACGGCATAGCTGACGGTGTGGATGATCGGACCGGAATGGGTGGCGCAGCAGAAGAAATTGGTCGCGAGCAGAATCAGGAATTGCGGCGAGCGCAGCGCCTCGCCCATCGACATCTCGTTCTGCCCGGCGCCCTCACCCGTCGGGGCGGCAACGGCATGCGCGAGCGCGGGCGGACGGCGCACCAGCAGCGCCACCGGGATCATGATGGCGCCGACCACCAGCGCCACGATCTGCATCGCGGTGCGCCAGTCATGGTTGGAGACGAGCCACGCCGCGAGCGGCGCCATCGTCATCGGCGCCACGCCCATGCCGGCCGACACCAGCGACACCGCGAGGCTGCGATGGGTGTCGAACCAGCCGGTGACGGTCGCCATCATCGGCGCGAAGATCGCCGCGCAGGAGGCGCCGGTCAGGAGGCCGAACACGATCTGGAACGTCAGCAGCGACGTCGCATGGCTCGCGGCGAACAGGCTCAGCGTCAGCACGATTGATCCCGTCAACACGACCGGGAGCGGGCCGAACCTGTCGCTCAGCGTGCCCCACACCATGCTGGTGAAAGCCATCGCCAGAAAGCCGATCGTCATCGCGCCGGAGATGCCGGTGACCGACCAGCCGGTGTCCTTGGCGATCGGCTGCAGGAACACCGGCAGCGAAAACATGCCGCCGATGGCGACACAGCCAAGCAAGCCGCCGGCGGCGACGATCACCCAGCGATAGGAGGAAGCATTCATGTTGGTCTCCCGTCAGATCTGTCTGCGTGAAAGACGGATGGGAACCGCGCGGGCCGACATCGTCGCGGCGGATTTTTGCACGCCTTGACCGTCGTTGCCAAATTCTGGATGTGAAGCTCGATCAGCCCCCCTCCTGCGATGCCGATGGTAACGACATTGAACACATCCTCCAAAAAGACGACCGGCCATGTCTTCATCGCCGCCAGCGTCGATGGCTACATTGCCCGGTCCGATGGCGACATCGACTGGCTGAGCAGATACGCAGCCTCCGGCGAGAACACCGGCTACGACGCGTTCATGGACACGATCGACGGGCTGGTGATGGGCCGCGCCACCTTCGAGAAGGTGCTGTCGTTCGACAGCTGGCCCTTCACGAAGCCCGTCGTCGTCCTGAGCCAAACCCTGTCGCAAGCCGACCTGCGCGCCGACCTCGGCGGCAAGGTCCGGATCTCATCGCTGGCGCCCCAGCCTCTCATGCAGGCACTGGCGCGCGAGGGATGGCGACGGGCCTATGTCGACGGCGGACGGGTGATCCAGTCGTTCCTGCAGGAGAGGCTGATCAGCGACATCGTGCTGACGCGCATTCCGGTACTGCTCGGCGACGGCATCCCCCTGTTTGGCCGGCTCGCAGCCGATCTGCCGCTCCGACATGTGGAAACGACGACGTTCGCGTCCGGGATGGTGCAGAGCCGATACGAACTCGACTGATGCCGCACAACCAAGATCGCAAAAACAACCCCATGCACAGTAGACGGCGCTTGCAGGATCAATGACTTAGGATGTCGGTCCTGCAAGGCCCGGATTTCGGAGGCGGTGGTCTCACATCGCGGCGCGACGGCGCCAGTCGCCGACGGTGAGCCAGATTGCCGAGACGAGGAAATAGAGCGCGCCGACCCCGGCGTAGCCCGTGACGGTCGCGATCGACGGCACCGCGGGCGTGGAGGCCTGGAAGATGAAGAAGCCGCCGGCCAGCGCCGACTGGGCGCCGCTGAGCACCATGGCCCATTGCGCGCCAAAACTCTTCCAGCGCCGGATCGCCGTCCCCAGCTGGAG
>Ga0102590_1000808_pt1 | contig 58586 bp, 43 predicted proteins | sample AraplaMF_Col_mMF_FD_76859 | JGI IMG/M metagenome (GOLD analysis project Ga0102590, IMG submission 76859) | Arabidopsis root microbial communities from the University of North Carolina, USA - plate scrape MF_Col_mMF | ecosystem: Host-associated > Plants > Roots > Endosphere | place: USA...
ACGACTCCTCGATCTTGGCCATGGCATTCACGGCCTGGGCCACCACCTCGCCGCCGCGATCCGCCACCGACCGGGTGTCGGCCGCCGACTTGTTGGCAGCCTGGGCGTTCTCGGCGTTCTTCTTCACCGTGGTCGAAATCTCTTCCATCGAGGCCGAAGTCTGTTCCAGGCTTGCGGCCTGCTCCTCGGTGCGCTGCGACAGGTCGGTGGTGCTGGTCGAGATTTCCTTCGAGGCGTTGGTCACCTCGCCGGCCGACGACTTGATGCCGCCGATGGTCTCCTCGATCTTGCTGATCGCGGAATTGAAGTTGTCCTTGATCTGCCGGTAGTCCGCACTGAAGCCGTCGCCCAGCCGGAAGCTCAGCTCACCTTCCGAGAGCCTTTGCAGGCCTTCGGCCAGCATGCTGACCGCACGGCCCTGCTCCTCGGAGATGCGAGCCTGCGCCTGCGCCTCGGCCTCCTGGCGTTCGCTTTCCAGCCGCCGGGCTTCCGCGCGCTGGTCGCTCTCCGACTTCATGCGCAGCGTGGCTTCCTCGGTGTCGCGGCGCGCCTTCTCGTCCGCCAGCACCTTGAACCTCTCGACCGCGTTCGAGACGTCGCCGATCTCGTCCTTCCGCTCGAGGCCCGGCAGCACCACCGAGAAGTCGCCTTCCGCGACCTTCAGCATCGCTTGCTGGATCGAGCGCAGCGGGCTCGTCACCCGGCGCGACACCAGCAGCATCATGCCGATGCCGAACAGCACCGCGACGATCAGCAACGACGTTGCCACCCAGAACGCCGTCCGCGCCGCCGCCCCCTGCGCAGCCGCATGGTCCTTCGCCACACCGAGCGCCGCGTCGGCAACGTTGAGCATGTGGCCGAGCTTGCTGTTGGTCATCGGCGACCACTCGTTGACCGTCATGCTGACCGGCTCACCGGCGATCAGCGCCTGGAGCGTCTTCAGCCGCAGCCCGGTGTATTCCGGTCCGAGAAATTCGCGCTTGGCGGTGGCAAGCGTCTCATGAAACTTGGCAGGCAGCGTCAGTCCCGATGTGGCATCTTCGATTCCCCCGAAGGCACCCTCGGCTTTGCCGATAAAGCCCCAGTATCGCGATATTGCGTCGGCCGGCAGCGGCTGCCCAGCAAGCTTGTTCGAGATCATCGACGAGGCCTCGCCGCCGTTTTGGCGGGCGATCCATGCCAGCTGCTTGATCTGCAGCAGCTGGTCGATATAGGCGTCATCGAGCTTCACCGACGCGGTGAGTTGTGAGCCGAGCTTGTCGATGAACTCGATCAGCGCGGTGGTCTCGTCAAAATATTCCTTGGCGAGCGTCGCCTTGCGCGAAGCCTTCGGCTGCGCCATCGCGGCAGCGGTTTCCTGATGCAGCGCCTCAAGTCTCTTGACCGCCTTGTCGAGGGTCGCGACCGCCGTTTCCCGTCCGGAGAAATCAACTGTCGCCATCGACGCGAGCCCGGCCTTCAACGCGGGCAGGTCCAAATCGCGGTACTGGCGCAATTGCGGATGCAGTTGGGTGTTCACCTTGTCCACGCCGAGCTCGCGGACCGTCGTGGTCCGGTCGGAGCGCAGGTAGTTCAGTGCTGTGAAGAAACTCGCCGAGGTCTCGACGACGCCGGCAATCCGCCTGACGGCCGCCTCCCGATGCCAGGAATTCCAGGCGCTGAGCGACAGCACGACAATCGTCGTCGCCGACAACGCGAGAATGACCGATTTGAGCAGAAGGCTGACCGTAATGCGTGGCATCTTTCGTCGCGCTCGCGGGTCGGTGGCAACGGCTCACGGAGCCGCCCGCAGACCCGAGCGCAGACGCCCCCTCAACTTAGATTTGAAGGAGTCCCATTAATAACGCGTAAACTATGTAAATTATTGTTATGTCAGGCGAAATGCGCGCATGCGCTGGCGCGCTCTGGAGAAGAGCGCCTGTGCAACGGCGCGAGTCGACCGGGCGGCAGGCCGACGCGAGGGGCGTCAGAACTCCTGCCAGTTCGGGTCGTCCTTCAGCGCGAGCGCGCCCTGCGTCGCGGCGCGCGCCGGCTTGGCGGCTGGCGTTGACTTGACCGGCGCAGCGGCCTTGCGCGGCGCCGGTGCGGCCGGACGGCGCGCGGGGGCGTGTCCTGCGGAGTCGACGTGGAAGAACGATACGCGCTCGTCCATGGCGCGGGCTTGCTGCTCCAGCACCTTGGCGGTCGCGGCGTTCTCCTCGACCAGCGCCGAGTTCTGCTGCGTCACCTGATCCATCTGGTTCAGCGCCTTGTTGACCTGCTCGATGCCGGAGGACTGCTCGGCGCTGGCGGTCGCGATCTCCGAGACGATGCTTGCCACCGTCTTGATCGACTCCACGATCTCCTGCAGAGCCTGACCCGCCTTGTTGACCAGGTCCACGCCCTCCTGCACCTGACCACCCGAGTTGGTGATCAGGTCCTTGATGTCTTTCGCCGCCTGCGAGGAGCGCTGCGCGAGACTTCTCACCTCGGCCGCCACCACCGCAAAGCCGCGGCCTGCATCGCCGGCCCGGGCCGCCTCGACGGCGGCGTTCAGCGCCAACAAGTTGGTCTGCCGTGCGATCTCGTCGATCACCCCGATGATGTCGGAGATCTGACGCGACGACTCCTCGATCTTGGCCATGGCATTCACGGCCTGGGCCACCACCTCGCCGCCACGGTCCGCGACCGACCGCGTGTCCGCCGCCGACTTGTTGGCGGCTTGCGCATTCTCGGCGTTCTTCTTCACGGTCGTGGAAATCTCTTCCATCGAGGCCGATGTCTGCTCCAGGCTCGCGGCCTGCTCCTCGGTGCGCTGGGAGAGGTCGGTCGTGCTGGTCGAGATCTCCTTCGACGCGCTGGTGACCTCGTCCGTTGCAGCCTTGATCCCCGCGATGGTCTCCTCGATCTTGCCGATCGCCCCGTTGAAGTTGTCCTTGATCTGCCGGTAGGCCGCGCTGAAGCCGTCGCCCAGCCGGAAGCTCAGCTCACCCTCCGAGAGCTTCTGCAGGCCTTCGGCCAGCATACTGACCGCCCGGCCCTGCTCCTCGGAAATCTTCGCTTGCGCCCGGGCCTCGGCCTCCTGACGCTCGCTCTCGAGCCGTGCGATTTCCGCCTGGCGCTCGCTTTCCGACTTCATGCGCGCCGTGGCATCCGCAGTCTCGCGGCGGGCCTTCTCGTCCGCCAGCACCTTGAACTTCTCGACCGCATTCGAGACGTCGCCGATCTCGTCCTTGCGATCGAGACCCGGCAGCACCACCGAGAAGTCGCCTTCGGCGACCTTCAGCATCGCCTGCTGGATCGACCGCAACGGGCTCGTCACGCGCCGCGACACCACAAGCATCATGCTGGTGCTGAACAGCACCGCCAGCACCAGCAGCGCGGTCTGGACCGCGAACGAGGTCAATGCCGCCGACCGTTGTGCAGCAGCATGTTCCTTCGCGACGTCGAGGGCTGCCTCGGCCACCTGCTGCAGGCTACCGAGCTTGCCGACCGACATCGGCATCCAGGTCTGAACGGTGTGTTGCACCGGCTCGCCTGCGAGCAAGGCTTTCAACGTTTTCAGCCGCAGCTCGGTGTAGTCCGCGCCCATGAACTCGCGCTTGGCGGTGGCGACGGCCTTGTGGAAGGCCTCCGGCAGCGTGAGGCCGGCAGCCACCTCCTCCAGCGTCGCCCATGCCGTCTCGACCTTGGCGATGTTTGCGGTGTAGCTCAGCAGCGCGTCGGGCGGCAGCGCCTGGCCTCCGAGCTTGTTCGAGATCATGACCGAGGCGTCGCCGCCGGCATTGCGTGCCAACCAGGCGAGTTGCTTGATCTGGAGCAGTTGGTCGATATAGCCGTCATCGAGCTTCACCAGCGTGGTGAGCTGCGACGTCAGGCTGTCGATCAACCGGATCAGCCCGTCGGATGCCTCAAAGAATTCCTTGCCCAGTCCGGCGGGGCGCGAGGTCTTCGGCTGCGCCAGTGCGGCCGCAGTGTCCTTGTGCAACACTTCGAGCTTCTTGATCGAGTTCCCGAGCTTCTCGACAGCGGCGTCACGACCCCGGAAGTCCACCGTGGCGATCGAAACCAGCGCCGCCTTCAGCGCCGGCATCTCGGCGGCGCGCAGGTTGCGCAACTGCTCCGGTAATGTCGGGTAGGTTCTGTCCGAGGCAAGCTCGCGGGTTGTCGTCGACCTATCGACGCGCAGGTTGTGCATCGCCGTAAAGAAGTTCGCCGAGGTCTCGACGACACCGCCGATCCGCTTGACCGCCACCTGCCGGTGCCAGGAATTCCAGGCGCCAAACGTGAGCACCACGACGATCGTGGCCGACAGCGTGAGAATGACCGATTTCAGCAGCAGATTGACGGACAGTCGCTGGATCATTGCAACAAACTCTTCTTTACGTTTCTGGGCACGGGAGTGAGCTCGCGGCAAGCCTTGTCAGGCCTTCCCCCACAGACACGTATTTAGAGTTGAAAGCTTTCGATTAATTTCGCGTAAACCATCTGGGCTGGACTGCGCCGAAATGACGGCCGGCCGCCGCGACTATTCGTCCGGTGCATTGCTGCGCGTCAGCATCGCCTGCCGGACAAAAAGAAAATCCCTCTCCCGTTTCCAGGAGAGGGATTTCAAGTTGATGTGCGCGCGTGTGGAGGCGCGTCAGAATTCCTGCCAATTCGGATCTTCCTTGAGCGCGAGCGCGCCATGCGTCGCGGCGCGCGCCGGCTTGGCAGCAGGCGCCGGCGACTTGATCGGGGCAGCGGCCTTGCGCGGCGCCGGTGCAGCCGGACGGCTCGTAGCGGTGTGTCCCGCGGAGCCGACCTGGAAGAACGACACCCGCTCGTCCATCGCGGCCGCCTGCCGCTCGAGTTCCTTGGCGGTCGCGGCATTCTCCTCGACCAATGCTGAGTTCTGCTGCGTCACCTCGTCCATCTGGGTGAGAGCCTTGTTGACCTGCTCGATGCCGGAGGACTGTTCGGCGCTCGCGGTCGCGATCTCGGCGACGATGCTCGCCACCGTCTTGATCGATTCCACGATCTCCTGCAGAGCCTGACCCGCCTTGTTGACCAGGTTCACACCCTCCTGCACCTGACCGCCCGAGTTGGTGATCAGGTCCTTGATGTCTTTCGCCGCCTGCGAGGAGCGCTGCGCCAAACTGCGGACTTCGGCAGCCACCACCGCGAAGCCGCGGCCGGCATCGCCCGCGCGCGCGGCTTCCACCGCGGCGTTCAGCGCCAGCAGGTTGGTCTGCCGTGCGATCTCGTCGATCACGCCGATGATGTCGGAGATCTGACGCGACGACTCCTCGATCTTGGCCATGGCATTCACGGCCTGGGCCACCACCTCGCCGCCGCGATCCGCCACCGACCGGGTGTCGGCCGCCGACTTGTTGGCAGCCTGGGCGTTCTCGGCGTTCTTCTTCACGGTCGTGGAAATCTCTTCCATCGAGGCCGAGGTCTCCTCAAGGCTTGCGGCCTGCTCCTCGGTGCGCTGCGACAGGTCGGTCGTGCTGGTCGAGATTTCCTTCGAGGCGTTGGTCACCTCGCCGGCCGACGACTTGATGCCGCCGATGGTCTCCTCGATCTTGCCGATCGCGGAATTGAAGTTGTCCTTGATCTGCCGGTAGTCCGCGCTGAAGCCGTCGCCCAGCCGGAAGCTCAGCTCACCCTCCGAGAGCCTCTGCAGGCCTTCGGCCAGCATGCTGACGGCACGACCCTGCTCCTCGGAAATCTTCGCTTGTGCCCGCGCCTCCGCCTCCTGGCGCTCGCTTTCGAGCCGCGCGGCTTCCGCCTGGCGCTCGCTCTCCGACTTCATGCGCAGCGTGGCTTCCTCGGTGTCGCGGCGCGCCTTCTCGTCCGCCAGCACCTTGAACTTCTCGACCGCATTCGAGACGTCGCCGATCTCGTCCTTGCGACCGAGGCCGGGCAGCACCACCGAGAAGTCGCCTTCCGCGACCTTCAGCATCGCCTGCTGGATCGACCGCAGCGGATTCGTCACCCGGCGCGACACCAGCAGCATCATGCTCGCACTGAACATGATCGCGACGATCAGCAACGCGACCTGCGTCCAGAGCGCGGCGCTCGCCGCCGCGTACTGCTTCGCGGCGTGCTCCTTCGCCGCATCGAGAGAGGCCTCGGCCACCTGCAGCAGCGTGGCGAGCTTGGCCACCGACATCGGCGACCAGGTCAGCACGGTGTATTGCACCGGCTCGCCGGCCAGCAGCGCCTTCAGGGTCTTGATCCGCAGATCGACAAACTCAGCGCTGAGGAACTCGCGCTTGGCGTTGGCGACCGCCTTGTGGAACTGCTCCGGCAGCGTCAGACCTGCAGCCACCTCCTCCAGCGTCGCCCAGGCGGTGTCCACCTTGGACGCGCTTGCGGTGTAGCTCAGCATCGCGTCGGCCGGCTTCGGCAGGCCTCCGAGCATGTTCGAGATCAGCACCGACAGGTCGCCCGCATGGTTGCGCGCCGTCCAGGCCAGCTGCTTGATCTGCAGAAGCTGGTCGATATAGGCGTCATCGAGCTTCACCAGCCTGGTGAGATCGGAGGCAATGCCGTCGATCATCCGAACCATGCCGTCGGTCTCGTCGAAGTATTCCTTGGCGAGGCCCGGCCGGCGCGAAGCCTTCGGCTGCGCCATCGCGGTGACGGCTTCCTGTTGCAACGCGTCGAGCTTCTTGATGGCGCGGGCGACCTTCTCCATCGCCGCATCGCGGCCGGGGAAATCCACCTTGGCCAGGGAGGCAAGGCCAGCCTTCAATGCCGGCACCTCGGCTTCGCGCAGGATCCGGAACTGTTCGGTTGGTGTCGAATGGACCCGGTCGGAGCCCAGCTCGCGGGAGGTCGTGGAGCGGTCGACGCGGAGATTATGCAGCGCCGTGAAGAAGTACGAGGAGGTCTCGACCACGCTCGCGATCTGCTTCAGCGTCGCCTGCCGCTGCCAGGAGTTCCAGGCACCGACCGACAGCACCACCACGATCGCGGCCGACAGCGTGAGGATCACCGATTTCAGCAGCAGATTGACGGACAGTCGCGGGATCATTGCTACCACTCTTCTCTACATGGAAGCCGGGCGATGCGCTCACGGCGACGCCTGTCAGGGCTTTCCCCACAAACACATCAGGCGTTTAGATTTGAAAGCTTTCGATTAATTTCCCGTAAACCATCTGGGCCGCACTGCGCCGAAACGACGGCCAGCCGCTGCGGCTATTCATCAGCCGCATTGCTGCGCCCGACGTAAAAGCAAATCCCTCTCCTGTTGTTGCCAGGAGAGGGATTCAAAGTTCTCAGCTCGGTGCGACGGTGCGTTGGCGCCTAGAACTCTTTCCAGTCCGGATCGTCCTTGAGCGCGAGCGCACCCTGCGTCGCGGCGCGCGCCGGTTTGGCCGCAGGCGCTGGCGACTTGACTGGCGCAGGAGCGGCCTTGCGCGGCGCCGGCGCAGCCGGACGGCGCGCGGCGGTTTGGCCCGCGGAGCTGACGTGGAAGAACGACACGCGTTCGTCCATGGCGGCCGCCTGCTGCTCCAGCACCTTGGCGGTCGCGGCATTCTCCTCGACCAGCGCCGAGTTCTGCTGCGTCACCTGGTCCATCTGGGTGAGCGCCTTGTTGACCTGCTCGATGCCGGACGATTGCTCGGCGCTCGCGGTGGCGATCTCGGAGACGATGCTTGCCACCGTCTTGATCGACTCCACGATCGCCTGCAGCGCCTGACCCGCCTTGTTGACCAGGTCCACGCCCTCCTGCACCTGACCGCTCGAATTGGTGATCAGGTCCTTGATGTCCTTTGCGGCTTGCGAGGAGCGCTGCGCGAGACTTCTCACCTCGGCGGCCACCACCGCGAACCCGCGGCCGGCATCGCCGGCGCGCGCGGCTTCCACCGCGGCGTTCAGAGCCAGCAGGTTGGTCTGCCGTGCGATCTCGTCGATCACGCCGATGATGTCGGAGATCTGACGCGACGACTCCTCGATCTTGGCCATGGCGCCGACCGCCTTGGCCACCACCTCGCCGCCGCGATCCGCCACCGACCGGGTGTCGGCCGCCGACTTGTTGGCAGCCTGGGCGTTCTCGGCGTTCTTCTTCACCGTGGTCGAAATCTCTTCCATCGACGCCGAGGTCTGCTCCAGGCTCGCGGCCTGCTCCTCGGTGCGCTGCGACAGGTCGGTCGTGCTGGTCGAGATTTCCTTCGAAGCGTTGGTCACCTCGCCGGCCGACGACTTGATGCCGCCGATGGTCTCCTCGATCTTGCCGATCGCCGCGTTGAAGTTGTCCTTGATCTGCCGGTAGTCCGCGCTGAAGCCTTCGCCCAACCGGAAGCTCAGCTCGCCTTCCGAGAGCTTCTGCAGCCCTTCGGCCAGCATGCTGACCGCACGGCCCTGCTCCTCGGAAATCTTCGCCTGAGCACGAGCCTCGGCCTCCTGACGCTCGCTTTCGAGCCGCGCGGCTTCCGCCTGCCGCTCGCTTTCCGACTTCATGCGCAGCGTCGCCTCTTCGGTGTCGCGGCGGGCCTTCTCGTCCGCCAGCACCTTGAACTTCTCGACCGCGTTCGAGACGTCGCCGATCTCGTCCTTGCGGTCGAGACCCGGCAGCACCACCGAGAAGTCGCCTTCCGCGACCTTCAGCATCGCCTGCTGGATCGACCGCAGCGGGCTCGTCACCCGGCGCGTCACCAGAAGCATCATGCCGCCGCCGAACACGACCGCCACGATCAACAGCGACAATTCGACCCAGAACGAGGTCAGTGCCGCCGACCGCTGCGCGGCCGCATGATCTTTCGCCGTGTCGAGGGCTGCGTCCGCCACCTTGAGCAGCGAGGCAAGCTTGCTCACCGACATCGTCGACCATTCGGTGACGTTGACGTTGACCGGCTCGTTGGCGATCAGCGCCTTCAGGGTCTTGGAGCGCAGCTCGGTGTAGTCCGCCCCCAGGAACTCGCGCTTGGCGGTCGCGACGGCCTTGTGGAAGGCCTCCGGCAGCGTCAGCCCCGATGCGACGTCTTCGAGAGACGCCCAAGCGGCATCGAGCTTGGCGACATGGGCCGTGTACTTCAGCAATGCATCGGGCGGCAGCGGCTGGCCGCCGAGCCGGTTCGAGATCAGCACCGACGAATCGCCGGCCGCGTTGCGCGCCACCCAGGCGAGCTGCTTGATCTGCAGAAGCTGATCGATATAGGCGTCCTCAAGCTTCACAGACGTGGTGAGCTGCGAGCCGACCTTGTCGAGGAACGCGATCACGCCATCCGCCTCGTCGAAGAATTCCTTGGCCAGCGTCGCCTTGCGCGAGCCCTTCGGCTGCGCCATCGCGGCGGCGCTTTCCTGATGCAACGTGGTGAGCCGCTTGATCGTCTTGTCGAGGGTTGCGACCGCCGTTTCCTTGCCGGGGAAATCCACCATCTCCAGCGCGGCAAGTCCCGCCTTCAGCGCCGGCATCTCGGCTTCGCGCACCTCGCGGATCTGGGTCGGCAGCTGAGCGTTCTGCCGGTCGGCGATGAGCTCGCGGAAGGTCGAGGCGCGGTCGACGCGCAGGTTATGCAGCGCCGTGAAGAAATTCGCCGAGACGTCGACGACGCCGGCGATCCGCTTCACTGCAGCCTGCCGCTGCCAGGAGTGCCAGGCGCTGAACGACAGCACGACCACGATCGCGGCCGACAGCGTGAGGATGACCGATTTCAGCAGCAGATTGACAGTAATTCGCTGGATCATTGTTCTGATGCTCATGAGCGCGAGGAGGATCGATATGCGGCCACCGCTCGCGGGCTCTGCGCCACGAGCATTACCCGTTAAAAATCAGGGAATTCGCTTAAGATCGCGTAAACCAAGATGGCAGGGGTTTTCCTGACGCCTCGATTCGCGAAAGTGCGCTGCACCTACAACCAAAGGTGTTTTGCCAACGCGCGGCGCTTGCGCGCGCGGAATGTGGTGCGGGCGGCCGGACTTGAACCGGCACAGCTCTTGCGAGCCTAGGGATTTTCGTACCTGCTACGACTTTCGCCGCCCTCGCCCTGCTTGCTCGGCAGGGGCTCGGTTTGGGGTCTGGACTATACCTTCACCGTGACGCGCTCGCGCGCTTTAGGTGCTGCCCGTCTAGTCTCTACACCTTCACGCCGGCCGCTCGACGCAATCGATCGGCTGACGTGCTTGGCTCGGGATTGCCTGTCACCGGTTTCCCCGAGTTTGAGCAGTTCTGCATCCCGGGTTTCCCCGGGAGCACTCAAATCTTCAAGTCCCTTGCGTCTACCAATTTCGCCACGCCCGCGAACGCCGATCTATAGCCTTGGCGCACCTCCTGCGCCAACAAGCCGCACGGTTTTATTCAGCAGCGAGCGGCCAACCTCGCGGGTCGGCCGCTCCAATTCGGTCATGTGAGCCGAATCAGCCCTTGCCGGTGTGGCCCCACACCTCGTCCCAGATCTTGCCGGTCGGGTCGGTGACGCGGCCGTCCTTCTCGTAGAACTTGTTCGGGATCTGGAAGATCGCGAGCATCAAGCCGCCCTCCGGGCACCAGGCCGAATGCCGGCTGCCCGGCTCGCGCCAGACGAACTCGCCCTTCTTGGCCTCGAGGCCTTCGACCGGGCCTTCCTTGTCCACGAGGCGGCCTTCGAGCACGTAGGTCTGCTCGATGTTGACGTGCTCGTGGTCCGGCAGCACCGCGCCCGGCGCAAAGCGCATCAGCGCGGTCATCAGGCCGGTCTTCTCGTCCATCAATAAGGTCTTCACCTCGCAGCCGGCGAAGCGCGTCGGCTTCCATTCCATGTCGGCGGGCTTCACGACATGCGAGTGGTCATCGGCGGCAATGTGTTTCGGCGTGACGGCGTCCATGACGATCCTCCGTGTGCGGGCGCTGGACTTGAGCGATCGGCCACCATGATAGCGGATTGGGGCAGGCCGTCGCTAGGTCGTGTATGCATAAGCCGACTGATGCAAAGACCGGTCTGATCGATGGAATTGCCACCCCTGTTGCGCCAGGCCGTCGACCGCGCGCTGGACGGCGTTGCGCTCGCCGACCTGGCCGAGGCGGCTACGGAACTTTCGCAGCGCTACCGCGCGGAACGACGCGACGGTGCGCTTCATGTTGGCAGCCGCCGCGACGCGCTCGCCTATCTCGCGGTGCGGCTGCCGGCGACCTATGCGGCGGTACGGGCAAGTTTCGAGGCTGCAGCCGTTGCCCGCCCGGATTTCGCGCCAAAGACCGTGCTCGACATCGGCGCGGGCCCGGGCACCGCGCTCTGGGCCGCGGCCGATTGCTGGTCCGGTCTCGTCGAAGCGCTGCTGGTCGAGGCGAGCCCGGCGTTCCGCGCCTGCGGCGAACAGCTCGCCGCGGAGGCTGGCCTGCCGTCGCTCACCTGGCGCAGCGCGAACATCGCGAAAGACGATATCGACAGCGCGCCGCGCGATCTGGTCACGTTGGCTTACGTGCTGAACGAGCTCGATCCGGACGCGCGGCCGCGGGTTCTGGAACGACTGTGGCAACTCACCGCCGACACACTGATCATCGTCGAACCCGGAACGCCGGCTGGATGGCAGCGCATCCTCGCGGCACGCGGCCAGCTGATCGACGCCGGCGCTCACGTGATAGCGCCCTGCCCGCATCTGCATAACTGTCCGCTGCAGGCGCCGGACTGGTGCCACTTCGCCGAGCGCGTCGCGCGCTCGCGGCTGCATCGCCAAGCCAAAGGCGCCGAGGTGCCGTGGGAAGACGAGAAGTTCAGCTACGTGGCGCTGTCGCGAAAGCCCGCGCCCGCCGCAAGCGCGCGCATCATCGCCCGGCCGCGCAAGGGCAGCGGCCGCGTCACGCTGAAGCTCTGCCGTCCCGACGGTTCTGCCGGCGAGCAGCTGTTCTCGCGCCGCGACGGAGACATCTACAAGCGCGCTTCGCGCAGCGATTGGGGCGAGACGTTGTGAGACTTCAAATCTTGCGGCTGTCGTAAGCCCAGTGCAGCAAGGCCTGGCGCTGACGCGGCCGGCACATCGGGTCGCCGGGCTCGCAATGCCGCCTGATCTGCGCGATGTGCCGCCGGATCGCCTTCCAGCGCTTGATCTGGCGGACATCTTCAGCCGCCACGCGACGGCCCATGTAGTAGCGGCAATACCATTGGAACCAGCCGCGCGGATCGTCGGGATGGATCCAGCCTTTCGCGCGCCAGACCGACAAGGGCTGGCTGGCGTCGACGCCGAAATAATTGAGCTCCGGGTCGTAACCGTCCGGCGAAAGCTTCGCGCGCGCAAACCAGCTCGCCGGAAACTCCTTGCGGCAATCCGTCATGTACTTGCCGCCGAAGACGCCGAGCGCAAGCATCTCCTTCGGCGTCAGCTCGGGATGGAATTCCGGATCGAAACTCCGCCCCACCGGTGCCGTGAGGGCGTACTTGTAGCCGCACTGCATCTTGTCGTTGACGGTGACGGTTCTGGCCGGTTTGGTCATTGCAAAAGAACTTGCAGCAGGCCGTTTAGTTCTCGAGCTTGATCTTGGCCTTCTCGATCACTTCGCCGAACTTGCGGCTCTCGTTTTCGACGAAACTCTTGAACTCGGCTGGCGTGGTCTTGCGCGCAACGATGCCCTGATCGACGAGCGTCTTCGCGGTCTTGGGCTCGGCCAGCGCCTTCAGCGTGACGGCGTTGAGCTTGTCCACCACATCCGCCGGCGTGCCGCCGGTCGAAAACAGGCCGAACCAGTTGAGCAGCTCGTAGCCCTTCAGCCCCGGCGAGCCGTCCTGCAACGGCGCAACGTCCGGAAGCTGCGGCATGCGCTCGAGCGAGGTCACCGCCACCGCGCGGATCTTGCCCGATTGCATCAGGCCCTGCGCCGCGGCGAGGCTGGTGAAGCTCATGGTCACGGCGCCGGTCGCCACATCGGTCACCGCCGGCGCGGCGCCGCGATACGGCACGTGCAGCACGTTGATGCCGGCCATCATGTTCATCAACTCGCCGGCAAGCTGCTGCGGATTGCCGACACCCGAGGACGAGAACGACAGCTTGCCGGGATTGGCCTTGGCATAGGCGATCAGCTCCTGCGGCGTGCGCACCGGCGTGGCGTCTGCGACCACCACCACGCAGGGCACGATGCCGACCAGCGCCACTGGCGCGAGCTCCTTCAGCGGGTCGTAGGTCATCTTCTCCTTGTAGAGATGATGGCTGATCGCGATCTCGCCGGACGTGGCCATCAGCAGCATGCGTCCGTCGGGCGGAGCCTTGGCCACCGTGCTGGCGGCGATCATGCCGGCCGCGCCGGTGCGGTTCTCGACGATGGTCGGCGCCCCGAACGCATCCTTGATCGGATCGACCAGGAGCCTCGCCGACACGTCGATGCCGCCGCCCGCGGGGAATCCCGCGATGATCCGGATGGTGCGGTCGGATTGCGCCGAGGCGTGGCCGGCCAACAGCGTCGCACCCGCGCTCGCGAGCATCGCGCGTCGTGTCAGCATCAATTCCTCCCAATTTCCTGGAGCATGCTCTTATCCGAAAACCGGTTTCCACTTTTCGGGAGCATGCTCTCGTTTTTAATTTTGGTTTTTAGCTTGTCGTCGTTACGCGCCGCCCTCGCGGATCGGCGGTTGGAACGCGAGCCCGGTGTCCCAGGGAAAATAGATCCAGGTGTCCTGCGACACCTCGGTGATGAAGGTGTCGACCATCGGCCGGCCCATCGGCTTGGCATAGACGGTCGCGAAATGCGCACCGGGCAGAAGCTCGCGCACCACCTTGGCGGTCTTCCCGGTGTCGACCAGATCGTCGACGATCAGCACGCCCTTGCCACCGAGATCGACGATCTCCTGCGTCACGGGCTTGATCAATCTCAACTCGCCCTGCTTGGTGTAGTCGCGATAGCTCTCGACGCACACCGTCTCGATCAGCCGTACATTCAGCTCGCGCGCCACGATCGCGGCCGGCACCAGCCCGCCGCGCGTGATGGCGACGATCGCGGTGAACGGCCCCGCGGCGTGAAGCCGCCAGGCGAGCGCGCGGGCATCGCGGTGGAACTGGTCCCATGACACCGGAAATGCCTTATCCGGCAAGGATTGCGGTTGCGCCATCATTTCCTTATCGCTCCGCCCCCTCGCTAGCGAATGTCCAACACGAAGTCGAACCGCGCAGCGACACCGTCGCCCGCGTCGGCCACGCGCATCAAAAGCTCGCGGCGGAACATTTGATCGCGGCTGTTCTCCGGCTCGTTCGGAAAGTAGAGCTGCGTGGTGAGCAGCCGGCTGCCCGGCGCCTGCACCTTGAAGTGATAGTGCCGCGTCCGCCCGGTATAGACCGCAGGCTGGATGGTCCGGAAGCGGAACGCGCCATCGCTGCCGGTGACGACGTGACCGCGATAGCGGAATCCCGCGGTGTCGTAGGCGCCCTTGTCGTCAGCGTGCCAGAGATCGACCACGGCGCCGGCCAGCGGCCGGCAGCGCCGCGTCAGCACCAGCCCGGACAGCTCGACCGGCCGGCCGGAGCCGCCCTGCTCGCGCAGGTCTGCACGCTCCGGCGAGCGCGGCTTGAAGAACGGCCCTTCGCCCTGTTTCAGCGTCGCCGCGCTGTCATCCCCGCACGACGGCGTCGGCGCGAGCTCCTGTGCCTCGCCGTCACGAGCAAAGCCGAGCGCGGCGGTGAGCGAGCCCACCGTGAGCAGGAAGCGCCGCCGCGTCGCGTCGTATGTTTCCTTCGCGGTCATCGGCTCCTAGGCGGTCTGCTTCAGCGAGGCGTGCACGCGCTTGAGCATCTCCTCGACCGCGGCCTTGGCGGCGGCGAGCTTCTGCGGATCGCGCGAGCGCACCACCAGATTGGTGTTGGGCCGGCCCTCGTCCTGGAACGGATAGCTGCCGATCATCACGTCCGGATGCGCCTTGGCGACCTCGCCGAGCGGCCCGCCGATGTCGCCCTCGCGGCAGTTGGCGCGGATCGTCTCCGACAGCATCTTGATGCCCGTCTTGAGCGTCGGCGCCACCTCGTCGAGCATCGCCTGCATGATCGACGGCACGCCCGCCATCACATGGACGTTGCCGATCCGAAAGCCCGGCGCCGCCGACACCTTGTTGAGGATGAGATCGGCGCCCTTGGGAATGCGCGCCATGCGCAGCCGCGCCTCGTTCAGGTCCTTCTCGGCGATCCGCGTCAGCAGCAGCGCGCGAGCGCGCGGGTCCACGTCGATCGACACGCCGAACGCCTTGGCGACGCAGTCGGCCGTGATGTCGTCATGGGTCGGGCCGATGCCGCCAGTGGTGAACACATAGGTGTAGCGGCGGCGGAGCGCGTTCAGCGCGGTGATGATCTCTTCCTCGATATCGGGCACCACCCGCACCTCGCGCAGGTCGACGCCGATATTGGTCAGGTATTCGGCGATATAGCCGATGTTCTTGTCCTTGGTCCGGCCGGACAGGATCTCGTCGCCGATCACCAGGATGGCCGCGGTGACAACCGCCGCGCCCGCCGTATCGTTCATATCTGACCTCCCGAACCCGGTGGCTGAAATTGGCCAATCCGGCCTCAAACTGCTCTACCCCGGCAGCGAAGACCGCTCAAGCGAGCGGACGGCTCCCAAACAGGCATTTCTCGTGGGATTTAGCGCCGTTGCCGAGCCCGCACGGGCATCGCTATAACCGCTACCCGGGCGGAGAGCTTTCCATGACCTATTGCTGTGGCATCCTGGTGCGCGACGGTCTCGTCATGATCGCCGACACCCGCACCAATGCCGGCCTCGACAACATCTCAACCTTCCGCAAGCTGAACGTGATCCGCGAGCCCGGCCAGCGGGTGATGGCGCTGTCGTCCTCGGGCAACCTGTCGATCAGCCAGTCGGTGCTGGCGCTCCTCAACGAGGGCATCGAGAACCCGGCGACCGGGGAACTCGAAACCCTGATGAACGCGCCGACCATGTTCCAGGCGGCGCAGCGTATCGGCCATGCGATCCGGCGGGTCCACGACATCGAGGGCCACGCGCTCGAAGCCTCCGACGTGCGCTTCGACGTCTCGTTCCTGTTCGGCGGCCAGATCAAGGGCGACAAGCTCCGCCTCTACATGATCTACACCGCCGGCAACTTCATCGAATGCACCGTCGACACGCCGTACCTGCAGATCGGCGAGCACAAATACGGCAAGCCGATCCTGGACCGCGCGGTGCGCTACGGCATCGACCTCTATGACGGGCTGAAGATCGCGTTGCTCTCGATGGACTCGACGCTGCGCTCCAACCTCGGCGTCGGCATGCCGCTCGACGTCACGATCGTGCGGCGCGACGCCTGCGATGCCGAGCTTGTGTACCGGATCGAGCCAGGCGACGCCTATTTCCACGATCTCAGCGAGCGCTGGTCGGCGGCGCTGCGCGCCGCCCATATCGCGATCCCGCGGCCGCCCTACATTACGCAGCGCTAGCCGGACGCAAGCTTTAGCCGGTTCGGGACACCCGCTGTTGGAACCCGTTAACCGGCCATTTACGCACCACCGCGAATTGCGACCGTTAACGCTCGGAAACGCAACTCACGAGCGGTGCGCAAGAGATTTCGCAAGCATTGTGTCGCATACATTCGGCCCCAGATCGGGTGGAGCGGCAGGGTGGCGGACCAGACAAATCCGCAATCGGACAGCGCGAGCCAGCGAACCAGCGTTCCCGGGTGGGACCGGACACGCCTCGGTATTCTGGCGCCTTTGGGCATCGTTGTTGCGATTGCCATCGTCTGCATCGTGGTGGCTGCGCTGCTCTCGGCGCACCGCGCCGACGACGTCGCACTCGAACGCGAGCGCCAGCTTCTGGCCCGCGCCATTGGCACACAGGGCAACTGGACCTTCGGCCGCCTGCGCAACCTCGCCGAGTCGACAAGCTCGGTGAGCGCCGAGGACATCGAACAGTCGCCCTCGCTGGTCCAGCAACGGCTCACCAACTGGCTGAACCCGCTCGCCGACCACAGCCTGACCGTGGTTCTCAATTCCCAGAACGAGATCGCCTACACCCAGCGCGGCCGTGATCCGGGCGACGTCCAGCTCAGCAAAGCGATGTTCGCCCGTCTGCAGTCGCTCGCCGACTCGATCCGCGGCCGCGAGCACACGGTGCCGGCCGGCGTCGTACGCGTCCAGCAGCGCCCGGACGGCAGCCTGATGCTGGTCAACCTCGAGGGCCAGCTCGCGATCCTCGCCGCGATGCCGATCGGCAATCCGGGCGGCGAGCGCAACAACATGGCGGCGGCGCCGATCGTCATGGTGCTGCGCGTCATCGGGCCGCGGACGCTGAACGAGATCGGCAAGCGGCTGCAGCTCCAGGACCTGACGATGGTCATGCGCGGCGACAAGCCCGCCGACTACAACGGCTACGAGTTCGTCGACGACAACAACCGCTCGGTTGCGCGCTTCGCCTGGCTGCCGCAGAAGCCCGGTGCCGAGATTCTCGAATCCGTGTTCCCGTTCATCGGCATTGCGCTGTCGGGCTTTGCGCTGCTGGCAGGCCTCGTGTTGCGCTACATGCGCCACAGCGCGGCGGCCATCACGGCCGGCGAGAACCGGCTGCGCTATCTGGCGATGCACGACGCGCTGTGCGGCCTGCCGAACCGCGCCTCGTTCAGCGAGCGGCTGGAGAAGGTCATTGCCGACATGCGCGGCGGCGGCCAGGCGGCCGCGGTGTTTTGCATCGATCTCGACCACTTCAAGGACGTCAATGACACGCTCGGCCACCCGGTCGGCGACGAGCTGATCCGGCTCGTCACCATGCGCCTGTCGCGCCTGATGCGCGGCGACGACATGGTGGCCCGCCTCGGCGGCGACGAGTTCGCCGTCATCACGATCGCGGGCTCCGACCACACCACGCTCGAAGGCATCGCGGCGCGGATGATCAGCGCGCTGTGTGCGCCCTACTCGATCGGCGGACACACCATCGTGATCGGCGCCAGCATCGGCATCGCGGTGATCGACGGCAACTCGGCGACCGACGCCCCCGACATCATGCGCTACGCCGACATGGCGCTCTACCGCGCCAAGAACGAAGGCCGCAACCGCGCCTGCATCTACGACCAGGCGATGGACGCCGACCTGTCGCTGCGCAAGGCGATCGAGCAGGAGCTGCGCGAGACCATCGAGAGCGGCGGGTTGAAGGTTGCCTATCAGCCGGTGTTCAACGCCTCCGGCGACAAGATCGTCGGCGTCGAGGCGCTGGCGCGCTGGACCCATCCGGTGCGTGGCGTGATCTCGCCCGAGGAGTTCATCTCGATCGCCGAATATTCCGGCCTGATCATTCCGCTCGGCGAGTTCGTGCTGCGTCAGGCCTGCACCGACGGCCTCGCCTGGCCCGGCATCTCGGTGTCGGTCAACGTCTCGCCGCTGCAGTTCCGAAGGCTCGATTTCGTCGGCATGGTGGAGCGCATCCTCGCCGAAACCGGCTTCGATCCGCAGCGGCTCGAGCTCGAGATCACCGAAAGCACGCTTCTTGGCAATCTCGACAGCGCCGAGGACGCGATGCGGCGACTCAAGGCGCTCGGCGTCAAGCTCGCGCTTGACGACTTCGGCACCGGCTATTCCAGCCTGCTCTATCTGCGGCGCTTCCCGTTCGACCGGCTGAAGATCGACCGCAGCTTCGTGCTGTCGATCGAGAAGGCCGCCGACGCCGCCGCGATCGTGCACGCGGTGGTGAGCCTCGGCCGCGGCCTCGGCATGAAGGTCACTGCCGAGGGCGTCGAGACCGCCGAGCAGCATCTGTTCCTGCGCGCCGCGGGCGTGCACTGCATGCAGGGCTATCGCTTCGGCCGGCCGATGGAGCGCGGCGAGCTTTCGGCGCGGCTCATGGTGCCGGGCACCTATCGCAGCATCGAGGGCGACGCCAAGGCGGCGCTCGCGAGCTGACCTTCCTACCTATTCGATCTTGATGCCCATGGTGGTGACGATCGGCCGCCAGCGAATGAGCTCGGCTTCGACATAGCGCTTGTAATCGGCGGGGTTCATCGGCGGCTCGAGCTCGAAGGTGCCCGAGATCAGATACTCCTGATAGGACTTGTCGGCGAGGAGCTTCAGATTGGCGGCCGACACCGTGTCGACGACCTCCTTCGGCACGCCCGCCGGCGCGAACAGCCCGATGAAGTTCGGCGCCACGATGTCGGGGAAGCCCTGCTCCACCGCAGTCGGCAGTTCGGGCGCGGCCGCCAGCCGCCGCGCATTGGTCACCGCCACCACACGCAATCGTCCGGCGCGATGATGCTCCAGCACGATATTGGTCATGGCCGGCACCAGCACCGGAATCTGGCCCGCGAGGAGATCGGTCAGCCCCGGCCCCGCGCCGCGATACGGCACATGCGGAAAATCGCTCAGCCCGGCCTTGAGCTTGAACAATTCGCCGGTCAGGTGATTGAGCGAGCCGTGGCCGGCCGAGCCCCAGGACAGCTTGCCCGGATTGGCCTTCACGTGGGCGACCAGCTCGTTGAGGCCCCTCACCGGCACCGACGGATGCACCGCAATGGCGAAGGCCGTGTAGGCCACCGGCGAGATCGGCTCGAGGTCCTTGAGCGGATCGAAGGTCGGCTTGGTCTTGAGCAGCGCCTCGGTGATGTGCGTGGTCGCGCCACCGAGCAGCAGCGTGTAGCCGTCCGGCCGCGAGCGCGCCGCTTGCGCCGCTCCGACGCCGCCGCCCGCTCCGCCGATGTTCTCGATCACCATGGTGCCGAGATGGATTTTGATCCGCTCGGCCCAGGGCCGGCCCACGGTGTCGAAGGCGCCGCCCGGCGGAAACGGCACGATCAGCCGCACCGGCCGGTCCGGATAAGCGCCTTGCCCGCGTGCCGCATGCGGCAGCAGCGGCGCTGAAAGCGCAGCAGTCCCGAATTTCAAGAATTCACGTCGCCACATCGGATCCCCCATCCAACGGCAACTCGCACGAGTTGAGATCAATTCGCTTCGGCCCACAAGGACCAATCGGCTCCGCCCACAGGCGACAAGGAGCCGCAAGTCGCCCGAACCCCAGTTGGGCGTTGCAGCAAACGCCAAGGGCCTTAGGATGCGGCCCGCAAACAACGCGGAGGAACCGATGGCTGGGCAGAAGGTGGCGGTGGTGACGGGCGCGGGCACGGGCATCGGCAAGGCGGTGTCGCTGGCGCTCGCCAAGGAGGGCTACGCCGTGGTGCTGGCCGGCCGCCGCGTCGACAAGCTCGACGAGACCGCCAAGGAAGCCGGCAACGCCAAGACGCTGTCGGTGGCGACCGACGTCAGCGATCCGGAGTCGATCAAGGCGCTGTTCGCCCGCGTGAAGGCCGAGTTCGGCCGGCTCGACGTGCTGTTCAACAATGCCGGCATCGGCGCGCCCGCGGTACCGATGGAGGAGCTGCCGCTCGAGACCTGGAAGAAGGTGGTCGATACCAACCTGACCGGCATGTTCGTCTGCACCCAGGAGGCCATCAAGATCATGAAGGCGCAGACCCCGAAGGGCGGCCGCATCATCAACAACGGCTCGATCTCGGCGCACACGCCGCGGCCGAGGGCTGCCGCCTACACGGCGACCAAGCACGCCGTGACCGGCCTCACCAAGCAGACCGCACTCGATTGCCGGAACGACCTGATCCTGTGCAGCCAGATCGACATCGGCAACGCCGCCACCCCCCTCACCGACCGCATGGTGCAGGGCCAGGGCGTGCTGCAGCCCGACGGCAAGATGGCGATCGAGGCGCGCATGAACGCCGACGATGTCGGCCGCGCCGTGGTCTATATCGCGGGCCTGCCGCTCGATACGAACGTGCTGTTCATGACCGTGATGGCCAACGGCATGCCGTTTGTCGGGCGGGGGTGAGCCGGCCAGATGTTCGCCCCGCTCCGCCTACACGGGCGGTGTCATGCCCGGGCTTGACCCGGGCATCCATGCGATCTCTCCACGAAGAATATTCTTACGATTGAAGCCAGCCACGAGCGCTCATGGACCCCCGCGTCAAGCGCGGGGGTGACAGCTGAGTTTGGTGCAACGTCTGTGAATCAAATCAGACAGGAAACCTACGCCACCGACCGCGCCAGCTCCTGCGGCTGCTGCGTCTGCAGCATGAGAATGAGCTCGGCCGCGGGCTTGGGCATGCTGAACAGATAGCCCTGCATCTCGGTGCAGCCGAGCGCGCGCAAGAGATCGAGCTGCTCGCGCGTCTCCACGCCCTCCGCCGTGGTCGCGATGTCGCGCGACTTGGCGATGCTGATCACCGCCTGCACGATCGCAAGCGAGCTTGCGTCGTCGGCGATGTGCTCGATGAAGGACTTGTCGATCTTGACCTTGTCGAACGGGAAGCGCCGCAGATAGCTCAGCGACGAATAGCCGGTGCCGAAGTCGTCCATCGAGATCCGCACGCCGAGCTTCTTGATCTGATCCAGAACGCGCATCGTGATCTCGTTGTCGTGCAGCAGCAGCGATTCCGTGATCTCGAGCTCGAGCCGCCGCGGCGACAGGCCGGACTCGGCGAGCGCGTCCATGACGATCTGCACCAGGCTGTCGTTCTTGAACTGCACCGACGACACGTTGACGGTGACGATGATGTCATCGCGCCACTGCACGGCTTCCAGGCAGGCGGTGCGCAGCGCCCATTCGCCGAGCTGGTTGACGATGCCGGCGTCCTCGGCCACCGGGATGAACTCGACCGGCGAGACCATGCCGCGCTTGGGATGGCGCCAGCGCATCAGCGCCTCGCAGCCCGCGATCCGGCGCTCGCGGATGTTGACCAGCGGCTGATAGTGCAGCTCGAACTCGCCGCACATGATGGCCTGGCGCAGATCGAACTCGAGCGCGCGGCGCGCCTTCATGGCCGAGTCCATGTCGGCCTCGAAGAAGCGGTAGGTGGCGCGGCCGTCGGCCTTGGCGCCGTACATCGCGAGGTCGGCGTTCTTCAGGAGCTGATCGGCCTCGGTGCCGTCCTGCGGCGCCATGGCGATGCCGATCGAGGCGTCCATCGAGAAGCGGTTGCCGGCGAGCTCGCAGAACTGGCGCAGCACGCCGTGGATGCGCTCGGCAAGCTCGATCACCGCGGTCGCGTCGGACACATCGGTCTGCACGATGGCGAACTCGTCGCCGCCCAGGCGGGCGACGATGTCGGTCTCCCGCACGCAGCTCTTGAGCCGGCCGGCCACCGTCTTGAGCAGCTCGTCGCCGCCCTGGTGACCGAGCGTGTCGTTGACCTCCTTGAACTTGTCGAGGTCGAGGAACAGCACCGCGAGCTTCTCGCCGCGCCGCACCCGTTTCAGCGCCTGGTCGAGCTGCTCGCGGAAGTACACGCGGTTGGGCAGACCGGTCAGCGCGTCGTAATGGGCAAGCCGCGCGATGCGCTCTTCCGACTGCTTGCGGTCGGTGACGTCCTCGATCACGCCGACCACGAACTGCGGCTCGCCGGCGCTGTCGCGCACGATCAGCTTCTTCACCGCGATGACGCGGTTGCGGCGGCCGGGCGTCTCGATCGCATAGTCGCTGAACGACATGCTGCCGCCCGAGCGCAACAGCTCGGCGTCGTGCTGCTCGATGATGTCGGCAGCCTCTTTCGAGAAGATCTCGTGCGCGGTCTTGCCGACGATCTCCTCGCGCGGAATGCCGAAGTGGTCCACCGCGGCCTGGTTGACCAGCACGTAGCGCAAGGTGCGGACGTCCTTGACCACAATCGTGGTGGGAACGCTCTCTATGATCTGGTTGAGGAAGATGCGGTCGCGGCCGAGCTCCTGCTCGAGCCGCACCCGCTCGGTGACGTCTTCGATGACGGCGACCAGATAGCGCGGCTTGCCATCCGCACCCAGCACGGCATGGCGCTTGGTCGTGACCTGGCGCGCGCCGCTCGGCGCGAGGCTGTCGTGGGCGTCGTGGACCATGGTGCCGCCGCTCGCCAGCGCTTGCGCATCGAGGCGCTCGATCAGCTCGGTGTTGGTCCCCCGGAACACCTCCGGAACGGTCTTGCCGATGGCTTCGTCCCGCGCAAAGCCGAAAAACGTCTCGGCGGCGCGATTGGCGTGCAGGAACCTGCGCTCGATCGGATCCTTGACGAGCACCATCACCGGCACATTGTCGAGCACGTCGTCGAGAAACTGGCGCTGCCGCTCCCGTTCGATCTGGAACGACTTCAGCTCGGTCATGTCCTCGATGGTGGCAACCCAGCCGCCGCCGGCCAGAGGCCGGTTGGTGACGCGCAACGCACGGCCATCGCAGCCTTCGACCGCATGCGTCATCACGTTTCCGGCAGCGGCGTTGCTGCGGACCATCGTAAAGATTGCAGCTGGATCGTGATCGAACTTGCCGGCCGCTTTGCGAAGGCGGAACAGATCGGGCAGCAACATGCCCATCAGATCGCTGGCCGGCAGCGCCATCAATTCGATGTAGCGCTTGTTGAATGCGAGGATCCGGCCGTCGGCATCGAACATGCACAGGCCGTGCTGGACGCCGTCGAGCATCGCTTGAAGCTCTGCGGCTCTGTCCGGCGCAGGACCCGCACCGCCCTGAAGTGGCGGCTGCTCTTGCCGTTGCACTTTGTTGTCTTCGCCGGTCATTCAACCCCGTCCTCACGTGAATACCTAGAGGACGCGGGTGGAGGTGGCGTTAGGAATTCCAGTTAACTGCCGGTAAAAATAACAGACCGGATTTCAGGCGATTTGACGCAGCGACGTTGATTATTGGGCCTTGGCGTTTTGCAGTGCGCTTGCGCGGCGTATCAGCCCACGGCGGTGACGTTAATGCGGAAGCCCGAGCGCACCTTGGCGAGCGCCTTCACGTCGCCCAACGCCTTGGCGAAGATATTGCATGGACTCGCCAGGCGGCATTCGTCGCCCTGGCTGATCGGCGTACGGCCGAAGCCGAGCGCGATGGCCGGGCCCTCCGGCCAGTAGGCGATCTCGCCCGGCGTCACCACGGCGCGCGCATTGGCCTCGCGCTTCACGCGCACCGGCACGTCGAAATAGACCTCCTCGCCCCAGGTCAGCGCCGAGGCCTGCAGCGGCAGCGCCGCCGCGATGGCCTTGGCGGTCGGCGTGTCGAGCAGCTCGGCGTCGAGCGTGAACGAACCGAAGTCGAAGCGGATGCGCGGCATGATTACTCCTGCAGTCACCGCCGCACGGTATCACGCCCGCTCCGGCGGATGCCAATCGGAGAGCTAGTCGAGCGGCGGAATACCTGCGGCCTTCACCACACCGCCCCATCGCCTGACGTCCGCGTTCAGCAGCGCGCGGGCCTCATCCGGCGTCGAGCTCCTGGCCTGCAATCCCATGGCCGCGATCTTTTCGCTCACCTTGGGCGAGTTGATGATCTTGACCACCGCCTCGTTGAGCTTGCCGACGATGTCGGCAGGTGTCTTGCCGTGCGCCGCGATCAACGCGAGACCTTCCAGCACGAAGCCTTGAATCCCGGCCTCTGCGAAAGTCGGCGCATCCGGGAGTTTTGCGAGACGGCGCGGACAGGTCACCGCCAGCGCCCGCATCTTGCCGGACTCGACCACCGGAATGGCCGTTGCCGCAACCTCGAACGACATCGTCAGGTGACCGCCGAGCAGATCGTTGATCACCTGGCTCTGGCCGCGATAAGGCACGTGGGTGAGCTGTGTTTGCGTCGTGGTCTTGAACAGCTCGCCGATCAGATGGCCTGCCGTACCGGCGCCGGGCGAACCGAACGACAGCGCGCCCGGCCTTTTCTTCGCCTCCGCGACCAGCTCGGCGACAGTCGTGATCGGACCCGAGGCGGAGACGATCAGCACGTTGCAGGTGGTGTAGGCCACCGAGATCGGGATCAGATCGACCTCGGGATCAAACTTGAGGTTGCGATAGAGCACCTTGTTGGACGCCATGTTGCCGGACGTTCCCAGCAACAGCGTATAGCCGTCGGCCGGCTGGTCGATGACATATTGGACTGCGATGTTGCCGCCTGCGCCGGCCCGATTTTCAACCACCACCGACTGTCCAAGGGCAACCGCGAGATCCTCCGCCACCATGCGGCCGATGATGTCGGGCGAGCCACCGGCGGCGAATGGCACGATCATGTGCATGGGCCTGCTCGGATAGGACTGGGCAAAAGCATCGCCGGACGCCGCACCCGCCACAAGCATCGCCGCAAAGGCGACCAGCATCAGCCGAAGATCGCGCACCATTTTCGTTTTCCTCCCCCTTTGTACTTTTTGGACTTTGTACGAACCCCATTCACATGACGCTTCAACTGGCGCCGCTCGCCTCGGCCCAGGCCAGCACATTGCGTGCGGCCTTCGCCATGGCGATGTCGATCATCCGGCCTTCGAACAACACGCTGGCATGCCCCTTCGTCACGGCTTCATCGAACGCTTAGCGAGCCGCCGGCTTTCTGCGATCTGCTGCAACGTCGGACCGTACAACCGATTGGCTGGCTCGATCTGAGAGGGATGGATCAGCGTCCGGCCGCAATAGCCGAGCGAACGGGACCTGCTTGTGTCCTGCTCGAAACCGGCGAGATCGCCGATGTCGGCAAAGACTCCGTCGAGGGGACATCGGCAGCCTGCCGCGCGGGCCGCCACCAGCGAAAACGCGCGCGCATGCTCCAAGGTGCCGCTCAGGTTCGACCATTCGCAACCGAGATCGGTCATCAGATCGCCATCGCGTGCGCCGCCGAAGCAAAGCGTTTCGGTACGTCCGACCGCGGTCAGGAGATCGCTCGCGCGAAGCACTCCGAGCGCGCTTTCGATCGTCAGGATCAGCTTGATCGTGCCGCGGGAAAGACCGGCGGCGGCTTCCTGCCTGCCGATCAGATCGTCGGCCTCGCGCAAAGCCGCGACAGTCTCGGCCTTTGGCAGCAGCAACCCACGGACACCCGGCGTTCCGCAGATTGCCGCCAGGTCTTCCTCGAAGTGCCGCGTTCCAGGGGCGTTGGGGCGCACCCAGATCGCCTTGCCGCGCAGGGCCGGCGCATAAGTTGCGAGGCACTTGCGGGCCGCGGCCTTCTCGGCGTCAGGCACCGAGTCTTCGAGATCGATGATAAAGCCATCGGCCTCGAGGGCAGCCGCCTTCTCCAGGAACCGCTCGCGATTGCCGGGCAGGAACAACAGGCTCCGCAGCATCGCCGGGCTGCGCGCAATCGCGGTCATGCCGGCCGCCCGACGTCTGCCGGAACCTCGACGACCTTCTCGTCGACCAGTTCCTTGATCGCGTCCGGCGCGTAGCCGCATTCGGACAGGATTTCTACGGTCTGCTCGCCCAGCAGCGGGGCCATCCGGTCGACGGCCGGCCCATCCTTGTCGAACAGGATGGCGTTTCTCACCATGCGGACCGGGCCTGCACGCCGGTGCACGCCTTCGATCTCGACGCCGCGCTGACGAGCGTGTTCGTTCTCGAACACGTCCTCATAGGAGTTGACCTTCGAGCACGGCACCCCGAACGCGCACAGGGCCTCCACAAGCTCTTCAACTTTTCGCAGGGCGATCGCGGGCTCGATCAGATCGAGCAGTGCCTGCTCATTCGCCTTCCGCAATCCATATCCCGCAAAACGCGGATCCTTGGCCTGTTCCGACAGTCCCAGCACATTCATGATCTTGAAGAAAAGCTGGTCGTTCGGACACCCGATGACCAGAAGGCCGTCGCTCGCCCTGAACACCTGGTATGGCGCGGTCAGGCGATGCCGGTGACCGAGCGCCTGCGGCACGTTTCCGGTCGCGAGATACTCCGACGTCTCCCAGACCGCAGCCGCTATCGATGCATCGACCAGCGACACGTCGATCCGCCGCCCCTCGCCGTGCCGCACCTTGCCCATCAGGCCCGCGAGCGCCGCGTAGGTCGCAAACATCGCACCGAACATGTCACCGGTCTGCACGCCCGGCCGCATCGGAATGTCGCCCGGCTCGCCGCTCACGGACAACGATCCCGAAGCCGCTTCAATGACCAGGTTGACGGCGGCGCGGTCGCGCAGCGGGCCGGTCTGGCCGAAGCCCGATACCGAGACATAGACGATATCCGGATTCACGGCGCGGATGTCGTCAACGCCGAGACCGAGCTGCTCCATGACGCCCGGCCTGAAGTTCTCCAGCAGCAGGTCGGCGGTCCTGGCGAGTTTCAGAACAATGTCGCGCCCTGCCGCCCGTTTGAGATCGACAGCGATGCTCCGCTTGTTTCGGTTGATCGCGATGTAGTTTGCGCTCTCTCCGTTCAGATGCGGCTGCGTGTTGCGGATCATATCGCCGACGCGAAGCGGCTCGATCTTGATGACGTCGGCGCCCATATCGCCGAGCAACATTCCGCTGAATGGGCCGGCGAGAAGATTGCCAAGCTCAAGAACCTTGATCCCCGATAATGGACGCGTCACGACACTCTCTGCTTTTGTCCGTGTTCAAATTTTCCGCATCATACCGGCGCCAGCCATGCAAAACCGGGCGGCGCTGTCCATGCCTTTGCAGTCCTGAGGGCGACTGCCCACGAAAGCTGTCCGAGGAAAGGTAGCGCTTCGCTCGCCCCATAGCCGTCCGAAAAGGACGGCGTCGCACCGCTCCGCCGATGGCCCCTGAAAGGACGGCTTCGCCTCGCTACGGGGGGCATCAAGCCTTGAGACGTCCAGTTGTCTGTCCCCAGTCTATCAACACTGAGAATCGCAATAATCTTTTCTTCTCTTTCAGACCCGCTACACCGGCCATGCCTTGCTCAGTTGAGGGTGTCGTCTAGGGACACTTGGTTGGCAGAGCAGGGTGTGGCGCCTGCAGGCGGGCTTTGTAAACCCGTCCCAGGAAGCGAGGTCTCCGGCCGCCCCCGATGAGGGGGCTGCCTTAGATGGCTGCGACGCGTTCGGATGAAGGGCAGCGCCAATGCTGCCTGGATCACGTGGGAGTCGAATGCTTCTCGGTCCGGCGAAGAAGTCCGGTGGCCTCGTCAAAAATCGCCACGGTGGAGCGCCGGGAGGCGCGCCTGCTCGCAAGGGTAGGCGGGTGCCTTCTTGGAGGTGCCCAGACTAAGACGTTGCGCCTAACCGGCGCTCCCCTCCCTCATGTTTGAGGGGGAAGGAAATGAAGGCGGCGCCCCGCGCCTTGCTACTTCCGGGGCCGATGAGTCACGCCCATATGCAAGTACCAGCAGTCATTGCCTCCGCGCCCCGCTCCGACCACACTTCCGCAGGGGAATCGGGGACATCATGCTGAATCTGCAATCCGCCTTGGGCGTCATCGCCATCGTCGCCTTCGCCTGGGCGTTCAGTGAAAACCGCCGCGCGGTCTCGCCGCGCCGCATCGTGATAGGCCTCGTCGTGAGCTTCCTGCTCGCCGCGCTGTTCCTCAAGGTGCCGCCCGTCACCCGCGCCTTCGCGTCGCTCAACACCGCGATCGACGCCGTTGCCGCCGCGAGCCGCGCCGGCACCTCATTCGTGTTCGGCTATATCGGCGGCGGCGCCCTGCCCTACGAGGTCAAATATCCCGGCAAAGACTTCGTGCTGGCCTTCACCGCCCTGCCGATCGTGCTGCTGATGAGCGTGTTGACGACGCTGCTGTTCTACTGGGGCATTCTTCCGCCGATCGTGAAGGGCTTCGCCTTCGTGCTCAACCGCACCATGGGCGTCGGCGGTGCGGTCGGGCTCTCGACCGCCGCCAACATCTTCGTCGGCCATGTCGAGGCGCCGCTGTTCATTCGCCCCTATCTCGCCAAGCTCTCGCGCAGCGAATTGTTCGTGGTGATGACCGGCGGCATGGCCGGCATCGCCGGCACCGTGCTGGTGCTCTATGCGCAGTTCCTGAAGGACGCGGTGCCGGACGCCGCGGGCCATCTGGTCATCGCCTCGGTGCTCGGCGCGCCGATCGCGGTGATGATCGGGCAGATCATGGTGCCGGACGAGAAAGACACCCAGACCAACTCGCTCGAAATCGAAGAGGCGGTGGCCGAGAGCACCATGGACGCCATCGCCAAGGGCGCCACCATGGGCATGACCTTGCTGCTCAACCTGATCGCCATGCTGATCGTGTTCGTGGCGCTGGTCGCGCTCGTCAACCAGATGCTCGGCGCGCTGCCGCTCGTCGGCGGCGATCCGATCACGCTGGAACGGATGCTTGGCCTTCTGATGGCGCCGGTGTGCTGGCTGATCGGCATTCCCTGGGACCAGGCCATCCACGCCGGCACGCTGATGGGCATCAAGACCGTGCTCAACGAATTGATCGCGTACCTCCAGATGTCGCGGATGCCACCCGATGCGCTCGATCCGCGCTCGCGGCTGATCATGGTCTATGCGATGTGCGGCTTCGCCAACTTCGGCAGCGTCGGCATCATGATCGCGGGCCTCACCACCATGGCGCCCGAACGGCGCAGCGACGTGATCTCGCTCGGCATCAAGTCGATGGTGTCGGGCACGCTGTCGACATTGCTGATGGGCGCGATCGTGGGGGTGCTGAATTGATAAATTTCACCGCCGTCATTCCGGGGCACGGGCGAAGCCCGCGAACCCGGAATCCAGACGCATCGGCAGTCCCTGCTTTACTGGATTCCGGGTTCGCGCCCACCAGCGCGTTTACGCGCATCTCCGACGCGCTATGGGCGCGCCCCGGAATGACAGCGGATGGTATAAGGTCCCGTTGGAAAGTTTGCAGGGGTTAACATGGAACACCGTATCGCCGAGCCCTCCCCGCCGACCGCTCCCGCAAAAGACGGTCCGCAAGCAAGCTGGCGCGATCTGCGCGAATGGCTGGCGCTGGTGGAACGCAACAACGAGCTGCAGCGCATCGGAAAGCCGGTCGATCCGAACGAGGAGCTCGGCGCCATCACCTACATGGCGACGCGCAGCGAGAAAACGCAGGCGCTGCTGTTCGAGAATCTCATCGGCGACAAGACCGGCTCGCGCATCCTCGCCAACATGCTGGGCTCCAGCAAAGAGCGCTACGCGCTCGCGGTCGGGCTCGATCCCGACCTTTCCATCGCCGAGATGATCGCCGAGACGCGCGGCATCATGAACCGGCGCATTGCTCCCAAGCGTGTCCCGAAGGCGCAGGCGCCGGTGAACGAGATCGTGCTGCGCGGCGACGACATCGACCTCACGCAACTGCCGACGCCGAAGTTCTGGCCCGGCGACGGCGGCCGCTACATCGGCACCGGCGACATCACGCTGACCGCCTCGCCCGACACCGGACGCATCAACGTCGGCTGCTACCGGCAGATGCTGCACGGCCCGCGCCGCGTCGGGCTCTACTGCTCGCCCGGCAAGCACGGGCTGCTCGACCGCGAGGCCTGGTGGCGCCAGGGCAAGCCCTGCGAGGTCGTGGTCGCCTACGGCATCGATCCGGTGTTGTTCATGCTGGCCGCCCAGGTGTTCGGCGCCAAGGAATCCGAATTCGACGTGGCCGGCGGCATCATGGGCCGCGGCATCGAGCTCACCGACGGCGAAACCGGCAGCCTGCCGATCCCGGCGCAGGCCGAGCTCGTCATCGAAGGCACAGTGACGGAAGGCGATGTGGAGGTCGAAGGCCCGCTCGGCGAGTTCACCGGCTATTACGGCCGCGAGCGCTCGCCCCAGCCGGTGATCGACGTCAAGGCGCTGCACATGCGGAGGAACCCGATCCTCACCGCCGCGCTGATGGCGAAGTATCCGTCGTGCGAGATCGGCGCCTATTACGCCATCATGCGCTCGGCGCGCATCCTCGACGACCTGGAGCGCATCGGCGTGCCGGGCGTGGTCGGGGCCTACGCGCATCCGGCCGCGGCCTCGGGCTGGGGCATCGTCGTGGTGTCGCTGAAGCAGCAATATGCCGGCCACGCCGCGCAGGTGCTGGCGCTCGCCGCGCAATGCCCGGCCGCAGCCTACTACACCAAGTGGATCATCGCGGTCGACGACGATGTCGATCCGACCGATTTCAACGAGGTGATGTGGGCGCTGTCGACGCGCTGCCATCCGGCAGAAGACATCGACATCCTGAAGAGGACCTGGTCGACCGGGCTCGATCCGAGCCAGTTCGAGATGGAGCGGCGGCCTTACGGCTCGAAGGCGCTGATCGATGCCTGCAAGCCGCACCGACACCTGAAGCAGTTCCCGCAGACCACGGCCTTGCGCCGCGAGGTCTACGACAAGGTCGCGGCGCGCTGGCAGGAGCTGGGCTTCAACGGGCCGCCGCCAAGGCTGACGACGTTCCACAAAGAGTAAGGTCGCATGAACTTCGGGTCACTCGATTGGCAGACCCGCATAGTTCTCCGCAAGCGACGTCATGGCTGCGTCCGAGCCGGTGACATAGTCGATCTCCGCGATCTGGCGCTTGGTGTCGAAATCCATCTCGGTGCTGTGGCGGTGGAGAAGCTGCGTCATCCACCACGAGAAGCGCTGGCCTTTCCACACGCGGCTGAGACACGTCGCCGAATAATTCGTGAGCAGGTCCTCGCGGCCGGACTTGTAATGCGCCGCAATGGCACGCGAGAGAACGCGCACGTCGGCCATCGCGAGATTCATGCCTTTGGCGCCGGTCGGCGGCACGATGTGAGCCGCATCACCGGCGAGAAACAGCCGGCCCGACTGCATCGGCTCGGTGACGTAACTGCGCATCGGCGTGATGCCCTTCTGCACGATCTTGCCGCGCGGCAGCGGCCGCACGCCGCCGAGCCGCGTCTCGAGCTCCTCCCAGATGCGCTCGTCCGACCATTTGTCAATGTCTTCGTCGGGCGCGCATTGGATGTAGAGCCGCGACAGGTCTGGCCCGCGCATCGAGAACAGCGCGAAGCCGCGCTCGTGGAAGCAGTAGATCAGCTCGTCGTCGGGCGGCGGCGACTCCGACAGAATGCCGAGCCAGCCGAACGGATAGACCCGGTCATAACCCGTGAGCACGCCGGCCGGGATGCTCGGCCGGCAGACACCGTGGAAACCGTCGCAGCCGCCGATGAAGTCGCATTCGATCTCCTGCGCCTGGCCGCCGTGCTTGAAACGGATCTTCGGACTGCGGCCATCGAAATCGTGGACGCTCGCCTCCGAGGCCTCGAAGAATATCTGCCCGCCGTCGGCGAGACGCTTGGCGATGAGGTCGGTCACGACCTCCTTCTGGTCGTAGATGAAGACCTGCTTGCCGATCAGCTTGTGGAAATTGATGTGCCGGGCTTCGCCGCGGAACGAGAAGTAGATGCCGTCGTGCACCATCGCCTCGCGCTGGAGGCGCTCGCCCACGCCGGTGTCGATCAGCATGCGCGCGACCCAGTTCTCCATCAGGCCGGCGCGCACGCGCGCCTCGCAATAGGCGCGGCTCCTGTCCTCGATGATGATGCTGGAGATGCCGGCGAGATGCAGCAGATGCGACAGCATCAAGCCAGCGGGTCCTGCGCCGACAATGCCGACCTGGGTACGCATGGTTCCTCCCTATTCACGCACCGAAACTGCGGCGGTTCATCCCCAACGCCAAGGGACGGTTGCCGGATTCGGTGGCATTTTTGGCCGGGACTGTTCCGGGATTGGCCGCAAAGCAGCGTTGCCGCTCCCCCCGCCGGGCCCTATGCTCGCACCAATCACAAAAATCATGGGCGCGAAACCGCGCCTTTTGAACTGTCTAGGGAGCGACAATGATGCGACGCATTCCGCGGCTCGCGGCCTTGAGCCTGTTTGCCACCACCCTCCTCTCATCCGCTGCACTCGCGCAGAACGCTGGGCTGTCCGGCATCGTCTCGTCCGACGAAGAAGGCGCGATGGAAGGCGTTCTGGTGAGCGCCAAGAAGAGCGGCTCCAATATCACGGTCACGGTCGTCACCGACCGCACGGGCCGCTTCAGCTTTCCGGCAGCCCGCCTCGAGCCCGGCGAATATGGCCTGCGCATCCGCGCCATCGGCTACGACCTCGATACGACCAAGACTATCCAAGTTGCGGCAGCGGGCACGACGCAGAACCTCAAGCTTCGCAAGACCGAAGACCTGGCGGCGCAGATGTCGAACGCCGAATGGATCAACAGCATCCCCGGCAACGATCCGCGCAAGGGCATGTTCCTGAACTGTGTCGGCTGCCACACGCTGGAGCGCATCATGCGCTCCAAGCACACCCAGGACGATTTCCTCAACATCACGCTGCCGCGGATGCAGAGTTACGTGAACCAGAGCATCCCGCAGCACCCGCAGTTGCGCCGAGCCGAACGGCTGATGGAGGAGCGCGGCGATTCCCGCGTGCAGATCTTCAAGGCCGGCGCCGAGTATCTCTCCAGCATCAATCTCAGCTCGCGCTCGCAGTGGAATTTCCAGCTCGAGCCGATGCCGCGTCCGGGCGGCCGCGCTACGAAAGTGATCTACACCGAATACGATCTGCCGCGCGAGACTATCGAGCCGCACGACGTCCTTCTCGATAAGGACGGCAACGCCTGGTACTCGAACTTCGGCGAGCAGAATCTCGGCAAGGTCGACACCAAGACCGGCAAGGTCACCGAATATCCGGTGCCCGTGCACAAGCCGGGCTTCCCGACCGGCTTCCTCGCGCTGCGCAGCGACCGCGACGGCAATCTGTGGCTCGGCAACATGTACCAGGCCACGATCACCAAGTTCGATCCCAAGACCGAGAAGTTCTCGTATTGGCAGTTGCCGAAGGAGCAGAACATCGACGCCGCCCAGCTCAACATGGTGAGCCCGCAAAGCTCGCACGTGGACGGCAAGGTCTGGTCGCAGAACAACGGCTTCGCCGGCGTCCACCGGCTCGATCTCGCCACCGGCCAGATCGAGACCTGGGAGCCGTTCAAGGGCGCCAAGGAGCCGCACAACATCTACGACGTGATCCCGGACTCGAAGAACAACGTCTACTTCACCGACTTCCGGCTCCGGCATATCGGACGCATCGACGCCAAGACCGGCGAGTTCAAGCTGTTCGAGGTGCCGACCGCAGGCTCGGCGCCGCGGCGCGGCCAGATGGACTCGCAGGACCGGCTGTGGTTCGCGCAATACCGCGGCGATCGCGTCGCAATGTTCGACACCAAGACCGAGGAGTTCAAGGAGTGGCGGATTCCGCCGCGCTGGTCGGCACCTTATGACGCCGTCCTCGACAAGAACGAGGAGGTCTGGACCGGCTCGATGCTGTCCGATCAGGTCACGCGGCTCAACACCAAGACCAATGAGATGGTGCAGTACCTGCTGCCCCGCTCGACCAACATCCGCCGTGTGTTCGTCGACAACACGACCACGCCAGTGTCGTTCTGGGTCGGCTCCAACCACGGCGCTTCGGTCGTGAAGGTGGAGCCGCTCGATTGAGCATCGCAGCGAAAATCCGGAGGAGATCGACCATGCCGGCTAAAAAACTTTCGCTGATCGCGGGCGCGCTGGCGCTCGTGGTTTCGACCGGAGCGCTCCACGCCGAAGGGCTTTCCGGAACGGTGTCTTCCACCCAGGAAGGCCTGATGGAAGGTGTGGTGGTCAGCGCCAAGAAGGTCGGCTCGACCATCACCACCAGCGTTGCGACCGATGACAAAGGCCGCTTCAGCTTTCCGGCCGGGCGGCTCGAGCCCGGCCAGTATGCGCTGAGCATCCGGGCCATCGGCTACGACCTCGAAGGCCCACGCAGCGCCGACATCGCGGCCGGCAAGACCGAGAGCGTCGAGATCAAGCTTGCGCCGACCAAGAACCTCGCCAAGCAGATGTCGAATGCCGAGTGGTTCCTGAGCTTTCCCGGCACCGACAACGAGAAGAAGGCGATTCTCAACTGCGTGAGCTGTCACGATCTCGATCGCATCGTGCGCTCGCAATATGACGGCGAGCAGTTCGTCGACATCTTCAACCGCATGGTCGGCTACTACCCGGGCAGCACGCCGCAACATCCGCAGCGCCTGGTCGGCAATGCGCAACGCTCGCTGGGCCAAGGTCCCAACATGCGGACGGTCGCGGAATATCTGGCCTCGGTGAATCTGAGCAAAGAGACCTGGTCCTATCCGCTGAAGACGCTGCCGCGGCTGACCGGCCGCTCCAACCGTTTCGTCCTCACCGAATACGCGCTGCCGCGCCAGATCATCCAGCCGCACGACGTCATGCTCGACGAACAGGGCATGGTCTGGTTCACGCATTTCGCCGAGCAGTATCTCGGCAAGATGGACCCGAAGACCGGCAAGGTCTGGGAGTATCCGATCCCGGTGCTGAAGCCCGGCTATCCGGTGGGCACGCTCGACCTCGGGCTCGACAAGGCCGGCAATCCCTGGATTGGCATGATGTACCAGGCCGGCATCGCGCGCTTCGACAAGAAGACCGAGACGTTCAAGACCTGGTCGATCCCGAAGGAATGGCAGACCGACGCGACGCAGGCCGGGCATCTCGATCCGACCTTCACGCATGTCGACGGCAAGGTCTGGGTGAAGAACTCCGACCGCTCGCAGATCCTGCGGCTCGATGTCGAGAGCGGCCAGTGGGAGAACCTCGGCTCGTTCAGCGCCGACGGCAAGCGGCTCGGCGTCTACGGCATCCGCGCCGACAGCGCCAACAATCTCTACCTGCTCGACTTTCAGACCTCGGTGGTCGGTATCATCGACGCCAAGACCGGCAAGTTCACATCCTTGGCCGGCGAGATCGCGAACTCGCGGCCGCGCCGTGGCGCGGTCGATGAGAAGGACCGGCTCTGGTACGCCGAATACGCCGGCAACGCGATCGGGATGTACGATCCGAAGTCGAAAGAGATCAAGGAATGGGTCGTGCCGACGCCGTGGGCGCAGCCCTATGACGTCGTCACCGACAAGAACGGCGAAGCCTGGACCGGCTCGATGATGAGCGACCGCGTGTCACGGCTCGATCCGAAGACCGGCAAGTACACCGAGTATCAGTTGCCCAAGACCACCAACATCCGCCGCGTGTTCGTCGACAACACGACCACGCCGGTGACGTTCTGGGTGGGCTCCAACCACGGCGCTTCGATTTTGAAACTGGAGCCGCTGGATTGAGACGCCCGGCCGACATCACAAAAAACTCAAGCCCCGCACTGCGGGGCTTGAGCATTTTCGGAGTGCAGCGAAGCTCAGTTTTCGAACTTCAAATTCGCGGCCTTGATGACGTCCGAGATCATCTTGATGTCGTTGTCGATCATGGCGCTGAATTCCGATCCCGGCTGACCGCCAGGCGTTACGGCCATGCCCTTCAGCTTGGAGCTGACATCCGGATCCTGGACCGCCTTGCGAAGTCCGGCTTCGAGCTTGGCGACGATCTCCGGCGGTGTGCCCTTCGAAACGAAGTAGCCGCTGAACAGCTTGATGTTGACGTCGGGGAAGCCCGCTTCCTTCATGCTCGGCACGTCCGGCACTTCCTCGGATCGGACCACGTCGGTGACGGCGAGCGCCCTCACCTTGCCGGCCTTAATCTGCGGAATGGCCGGCGGGCCGTCCGAGATCGCGAACAGCGTCTGGCCCTGGATGACGCTCAGGATCATCTCGTTGCTGCTCTTGTAGGGGATCATCTGCCCCGGCATGCCGCTCTTCAGCTTGAGCAGCTCGCTCGCGGTGGTGAAGGCCGGCGAGGTCGAGGCGTAGTTCGCCTTGTCGGGATTCTTCTTCGCCCACTCAACCATTTCCTTGACGGACTTCGCCGGATGATCCGGCGGCACCACGAGGATCAGCGGAAAGTTCGCGATCATCGTCAGCGGGATGAAGGTCTTGGTCGGGTGATACGACAGGTTCGGATAGGCCGCGGCCGCGATCGACATCACGCCGCTTGCGCCGATGAACAGCGTGTAGCCGTCATGCGGCTGGTTCATCACGTACTCAGCCGCAATACGTCCGCCGGCGCCGGGCTTGTTCTCGTTGATCACCGGCTGCCCGAGGATCTCCGACAGCTTGTTGCCGACGAGCCGCGCGAAGATGTCGTTGCCGCCGCCGGCCGCGAACGGCACGATCACCCGGATCGGCTTGCTCGGAAATCCAGCCGCAGCGTCCTGCGCCGAAGCCCCTGTAACCGAGGCCCCGGTGGCCGCAGCCGCGACCGCGATCAGCGCGGCAAGCACCGCGCCGCCCATTCTGCCCATCATCGAAAAACCCTCCCGTATCAGCTCGTTGACCACGTCCTTGGCCCCATCGGGGCGCGCCAAAGTAGCGAAATTTGCATCAAAGTCGATTGGCCATTGCCCGCCAGGCGGGCAGTGCGCCCAGATGACGCCCCGATGACGGGAAAACGCCGAAAAACGCAGATATTATTTTAACTTAAGGACCGGCTTCGCATTGACTTTCACGCTTTGGTCCCTATGTTCCGGCGCAACGGTACGAATGGAAGATTCGACCGCCGCTCCCGCGCACTACCGTCACATCGTGTTTCCGGCGCGGCTCCGGGCGGTCCCTGATTGAGGCTTCATGCCCTTTTCCAAGCTCGGCTTGTCCGACAAGGTTCTCGCCGCCGTCGCTGCGGCCGGTTATCCAGCACCCACTCCGATCCAGGAACAAGCGATCCCCCACGTGCTCGCCCGGCGAGACGTTCTCGGCATCGCGCAGACCGGCACCGGCAAGACCGCCGCCTTCACGCTGCCGATGCTCACCATGCTCGAACAGGGCCGCGCCCGGGCCCGCATGCCGCGCACCCTGATCCTCGAGCCGACCCGCGAGCTCGCGGCGCAGGTCGAGGACAGCTTCGACAAGTACGGCAAGAACCATAAGTTGAATGTCGCCCTCATCATCGGGGGCGTTTCTTTTGACGACCAGGACATGAAGCTGATGCGCGGCGTCGACGTGCTGATCGCGACGCCCGGCCGGCTGCTCGACCATTTCGAGCGCGGCAGGCTTCTGCTCACCGGCGTCGAGCTGCTCGTCATCGACGAAGCCGATCGCATGCTCGACATGGGCTTCATCCCGGACATCGAGCGCATCTGCAAGCTCGTGCCGTTCACCCGGCAGACGCTGTTCTTCACCGCCACCATGCCGAACGAGATCCGGCGCGTCACCGAGCAGTTCCTGCACAATCCGGTGAAGGTCGAGGTGTCGCGGCCCGCCACTGCGGCCGTCAACATCACGCAGAAGCTCGTGAAGGCCGGCCGCGAAGCTCACGAGAAGCGCGACGTCCTGCGTCGCATGATCCGCTCGGCGGAGAACTTCAAGAACGCCATCATCTTCTGCAACAGGAAGCGCGAAGTCGCGCAGCTGCACCGCTCGCTGGTGCGCCACGGCTTCAACGCCGCGGCGCTGCACGGCGATCTGGACCAGTCGGCACGCACGGCCGCCCTCGACTCGTTCCGCAACGGCAGCGTGGCGCTGCTGATCGCCTCCGACGTCGCAGCCCGCGGTCTCGACATTCCCGACGTCAGCCACGTGTTCAATTTCGACGTGCCGCATCATGCGGACGACTACGTCCACCGCATCGGCCGCACCGGCCGCGCCGGCAAGACCGGCACCGCCATCACCATCGTGGCGCCGGCCGACAGCAAGTCGCTCGCCGAGATCGAGAAGCTGATCGGCCAGAGCATCGCCTGGGCCGAGCAGCCTGCCGGCGCTGCAGCCGACGAGACGGACGCCCCGGTCGAAGGCCGGCGCGACCGCGACGAAGGCCGCGGTTCGCGGCACCGCAACAAGCGCGGCCGCGGCGGCAAGGGCCAGGATCGGGGCCAAGACCGTGGCCAGGATAAGGGCCAGGACAAGCATCACGGCAAGAGCCAGGACCACCATCAGGCCAGCCGCTCGTCCCAGAACGGCCACCAGGGCGGCCGCGACCAGGCCGTGCGGCCCGACAGCCGTCCGCCGGCACCGGTTGCACCGGTCGTGGCGCGGCTGGAAGACGTCCGCCATCGCCAGCACACCCGCCCGCAGGCCGAACCGGCCGAGCACGCGGACACCTCCCACCTGCCGGCCTTCCTGCTCCGCCCGATCCGCCGCAAGGCCTGAATCTCCAGGGAAATCGCGGCCTTTACCGCACTTTTACTTCTCTATGGGCATTGTGGCGGCGGAATTTTGTGTCGCCGCAGCGGCCTGCGCTTGCGGCATCCAATCATTTTCCAGGCTGCGGCTCGGGGAAGAGTGAATGTCGGATTCCGCCGGAGAACACGAGCGCACGTTGGCGTTCGCTGAAATTGCTCTCGGCCAGATCAAGGCGCTGCGTCAGGCGTCTACCCCGCGCAATTACGAGGTCTGGTATACCTACGCCACCGGCTACAATCCGTCGCTGAACCAGACCATCAACGAGATCCTGGCGCAGAACGGCACGCTGAGCGAAGCCGATCTCGAGCAGATCTACCAGACCTACATCTCGTCGACCCGCTTCGGCGAGAAGATCGACAACGTCGGCGCCCGCGTCATGGACGAGATCGATCAGGTCATGATGATGATCGATGCCGCGGCAGGCACGGCCAGCACCTACAGCGCGAGCCTGAACAACGTCACCAACGAGCTCATCGGCGCGAAGGATCGCGACGGGCTGCGCCAGATCGTCGAGAGCCTGGTCGCCACCGCCAACGAGATGAAGCAGAACAACGAGGCGCTGGAGCAGCGCCTCTCGGCTTCGAAGGAAGAGATCAACCAGCTTCAGGAACATCTCGCGGTGGTGCGCACCGAGAGCCTGACCGATCCGCTGACCGGTCTCTCCAACCGCAAGCATTTCGACGAGCGCCTCGCCCACGCCATCGACGAGGCGGCCGAGCGCAGCGAGGCGCTGTCGCTGGTCATGGTCGACATCGACCACTTCAAGGCCTTCAACGACACCTGGGGCCACCTCACCGGCGACCAGGTGCTGCGTCTCGTCGCGATGTCGCTGAAGCAGAACGTCAAGGGCCAGGACACCGCCGCCCGCTATGGCGGCGAGGAGTTCGGCGTGATCCTGCCGAACACCGTGCTGCGCGCGGGGCTCACCGTCGCCGACCATGTGCGCCGCGCCGTGATGTCGAAGGAGCTGATGAAGCGCTCCACCGGCCAGAACCTCGGCCGGGTCACGATCTCGCTCGGCGTCGCCACCATGCACAAGGGCGACACCGTGCAGACGCTGATCGCCCGCGCCGACGCCTGCCTTTATGCGGCAAAGCGCAACGGCCGCAACCGCGTGATCTGCGAGACCGATCCGGAATTCTCGGCCAGCACCGAGACCAACGCCGCCTGAGACAGCGCGCTAGCGCCGCTTGCGGGCCGGCTTCTTCGCCACTGATTTCTTGGGCTTGGCTTTCGCCGGCGCGGGCTTCGGGCGCGCCCGCTTGCTTTTTGTGGCGCTACGCTGCGCCACCGCCATCGCGCGGCGCGCCCAATCCGCCAGCTCATCGGGATCGTCGTAGAGCCGCTCCGGCATCCGCCAGTACGACATGATGGTGCGGGGGCGGCCCTTCCGCTGGTAGCTGAACGGCGACAGCCCCTCTGTTTCGAACTGCGGGATGGTCTCGTCATCCGCTTTCAGGAAGATCACGCCGTCGACCACCAGCGCGATCATCAGGCCGTCGGCAAAGATGCCGGCGCCGCTGAACATGCGGCGCACCGTGACCGGTCCAAAGCCGGCGAACAATTCGGCGAGATATTCGGGATCGGCGCCGCTCATCTGAGCCCGGTTGCGCCCTGCCCCATTTAGTGCGCCTCGGCGCCCTCGGGCTTGGCCGGGGTCAGCAGCACGGATTCACCGCAGCCGCAGGCCGAGGTCTGGTTCGGATTGTTGAACACGAACTGCGACGACAGCTTGCCGACCTTCCAATCCATCTCGGTGCCGAGCAGGAACAGCACCGCCTTGGGATCGATCACGAGCTTGACGCCCTTGTCCTCGACCACCTCGTCGGTCGGGGCGACCTTCTCGACATATTCCATGGTGTATTCCATGCCGGCGCAGCCGCCGTTCTTCACGCCGACGCGGAGCCCCGCGATCGGGCGATCGGACTTGGCCATCAGCTCCTTGATCCGCGACGCAGCGGCCTCGGAGAGGCGCATCACCTGGGGTCTCGGCCGGGCCGTAGCCATGGCATTCATCTCCTTGCTTCAGTTCTCGGCTTCAAGCCCCAGTTGCTTCAAGTTCTGGGGCTTCAAGCCACGAAGCGCACACCGGAATTGTAATAACTCAAATCAATCAATCGTTTGCTCAACATATGTAAGTCGCCCGAGGGAGTCGTGCAACTCACCACATGTTGAGAACCAGCCGCGCCTCATCCGACATCCGGCTCTGATCCCACGGCGGATCCCAGACCACGTTGCATTTGGCGCTGCTGACGCCGGGCACGGCCGATACGGCGTTCTCGACCATCTCCGGCAGCTCGGCCGCCGACGGACAGTTCGGCGTGGTCAGCGTCATGTCGACCTTCACCGAGCGGTCATCCTCGATATCGACCCGGTAGATCAGGCCGAGCTCGTAGATGTCGGCCGGGATTTCCGGGTCGTAGACGGTCTTGAGCGCGGCGACGATGTCGTCGGTCATGCGCGTGATCTCGGCTTCGGGCAGCGAGCTCGCCTTGTTCTCGATCTCGACGTCTTCCCGCTTGCGAATGGCTTCGTCGGTCATGCGGATATCCCACTCATGCGAAGATTTCCTGCGCCTTGATGAGCGCGCGGGCGAAGGTGTCGACCTCGTCCTTGGTGTTGTAGAGCCCGAACGACGCGCGGCAGGTCGCCGTCACGCCGTAACGATGCAGCAGCGGCATCACGCAGTGGGTGCCGGCCCGCACCGCGACGCCGGAGCGGTCGATGATGGTGGCGACATCGTGCGGATGCGCGCCCTTCATCTCGAAGGACAGGATCGGCCCCTTGTTCTTGGCGTTGCCGAAAATCTTGATCGAGTTGATCTCGCGGAGCTTCTCGTGGGCATAGGCCGAGACGGCGCCCTCATGGGCGCGGATGCGCGCCTTGCCGATCGACTCGATGTAATCGATCGCAGCCCCGAGCCCGATCGCCTGTACGATCGGCGGCGTGCCGGCCTCGAACCGATGCGGCGGATCGCCATAGGTGACGCGATCCTCGAACACGTCGCGGATCATCTCGCCGCCGCCGTTGAAGGGCGGCATCTCCGCGAGCAGATCGTAGCGGCCCCAGAGCGCGCCGATGCCCGACGGCCCGTAAATCTTGTGCCCGGTGAAGACGTAGAAATCGCAGCCGATGTCCTGCACGTCCACGTCCAGGTGGACCGCGCCCTGGCTGCCGTCGACCAGCACCGGGATGCCGCGTGCCTTGCAGAGCTTCACCACGTCCTTCACCGGCACCACGGTGCCGAGCATGTTGGACATATGCGTGATCGCGACCAGCTTGGTGCGCGGGCCGAGCAGCTTCTCGAACTCGTCGATGAGGAAATTGCCCTCCTCGTCGACCGGCGCCCATTTCAGCACCGCGCCCTGGCGCTCGCGCAGGAAATGCCACGGCACCACGTTGGAGTGGTGCTCCATGATCGAGAGCACGATCTCGTCGCCGGCCTGCACGCGCTCTTTCGCGAACGTGTAGGCGACCAGGTTGATCGCCTCGGTCGCGTTCCGGGTGAAGATGATCTCTTCCGGCCGCGAGGCGTTCAGGAATGCCCGCACCTTCTCGCGCGCGCCCTCGTAGCCTTCGGTGGCGGCGTTGGCGAGATAATGCAGCCCGCGATGCACATTGGCGTATTCGGAGGTGTAGGCCTGCTGGATGCGGTCCAGCACGGATTTCGGCTTCTGCGCCGACGCCGCGTTGTCGAGATAGACCAGCGGCTTGCCGTAGACCTGCATGCCGAGGATCGGAAAATCCTCGCGGATGCGGTTGACGTCATAGGCGCCGTTGCTGACTGCGGGATGCATGGCTCACTTTCCCCGCGCCTGGAGCCAGGCCACCACCTGCTCCATCAGCGCGTCGCGCAGGCCGGCATGCTCGATGCCTTCGACGGCTTCGCCGATGAAGGCCTGGACCAGGAGCGACTCCGCTTCGGTCTCCGGGATGCCGCGCGCCATCAGATAGAACTTGAGGTCCTCGTCGAGCGCGCCGGCCGTGGCGCCGTGGCCGCACTGCACGTCGTCGGCGAAGATTTCGAGCTCGGGCTTGCAGTCGGCCTCCGCGGTCTCGGACAGCAGCAGCGACCGCGTCATCATCTTGCCGTCGGTTTGCTGGGCCTGCGGCCGCACGATGATCTTGCCCTGGAACACGCCGCGGCTGTCGCCGTCGAGCACCGAGGTGTACATCTCGCGGCTCTGGCAGCCCTTGGCCTTGTGGTCGGCGATCAGCGTGGTGTCGGCGTGCTGCTTGCCCTTGAGCAGGCTCGCGCCGCGCAGGCTCGCCACCGTGCCCTCGCCATCGAAGCGCACGAACAGCTGGTTGCGCACCACGCCGCCGCCGATGTTGAAGGTGAAGTCGTTGAGCCGCGCGTGTGCGCCGACGGACGCCATCACCGACGCCATATGCATCAGATCGTCGGGCCCGGCCGTGATCTTGATGTGGTCGACATGGGCGTTGTCGCCGACGACCAGCTCAAGCGCGGTGTTGACCTGATGACCAACCGTAGCCTCGTGGCTCTCCACGATCATGGCGCGGGCGCCCTGCTCGATCACCACCAGCGAGCGGGTGAACACCGACGACGGCTTGTCGCCCATCGCGGCGAACACGAGATGAATCGGATGCTCGACGGTGGCGCCCTTGGCCACGTGAATGAGCACGCCGTCGCGCATCAGCGCGGTGTTGAGCGCAATGATGCCCTCGCGCTCGGCCGGCACGACCTTGCCGAGATGCGCGGCAATCAGCGGATCGCCCGACACCAGCGCCTCGCTCATCGGGCGGATGGTCAGGCCCGGCGAGAGCTTGTCGGTGTCCGACAGCTCCGGCGCGAACACGCCGTCGACGAACACGATGCGCTGCACGTCGATATCGCCGACCAGCCGGCCGGCGTCCTTGGCGCGCGCCTTGGCGGCAGCATCAGGCAAGCCTGCGAGCGGCCGCACGTCGCGCAGCATCGCGCGCAGGTCGGTGTAGTGCCACTGCTCCATGCGCCAGCTCGGCAGGCCCGCGGCGTCGAACTGCTTGAACGCTGCTTCGCGCAGCGCCGCGACCTTGCCGTCGCCCGGCAGCTTGGCCTTCGCGGCGGCATAGGCCTCCGCGAGCGCAAGCTCGGCGCCGGTCTTCATGGAAAGGAGTTCGGCATTCATGACGCGAGCGCGGCCTCGTCCTGGTATTCGGCGTAGCCCCGCGCCTCCAGCTCCAGCGCCAGCTCCTTGCCGCCGGTTTTCACGATGCGGCCGCGGGAGAGCACGTGCACCACGTCCGGCACGATGTGGTCGAGCAGCCGCTGATAGTGGGTGATGACGATCATGGCGCGGTCGGGCGAGCGCAGCCGGTTGACGCCCTCGGAGACGACCTTCAGCGCGTCGATGTCGAGGCCGGAGTCGGTCTCGTCGAGCACGCAGAGCCGCGGCGTCAGCAGCGCCATCTGGAGAATCTCCATGCGCTTCTTCTCGCCGCCCGAGAAGCCGACATTGACGGCGCGGCGCAGCATGTCCGGATTGATCTCGAGCTTGCCCGCGACGTCGCGGACCTGCTTCATGAATTCGGGGGTCGACAGCTCCGGCTCGCCGCGCGCCTTGCGCTGCGCGTTGAGCGCAGTGCGCAGGAACGTCATGGTGGCGACGCCCGGAATTTCCAGCGGATACTGGAACGCCAGGAACAGGCCCTTCGCGGCGCGCTCGTCCGGCTCCATCTCGAGCAGGTTCTCGCCGTCGAGCAGGATCTCGCCTTGCGTCGCCTCGTAGCCCGGCTTGCCGGCCATCACATAGGACAGCGTGGATTTGCCCGAACCGTTCGGGCCCATGATGGCGTGCACCTCGCCCTTGTTCACCGCGAGGTCCAGACCGTTCAGTATCTGCTTGCCGTCGACCGTGACGTGCAAATTCTTCACTTCAAGCATCGGCACTTCTTCTAATCCTTAAGCTACAGGCTGAAATGCGAGATGATCTCGACAATCAGCTCATTCTTCTTCGTCGCCTTGTCGGCCGAATCGACCGGACCGAGCGACCGCCCGTTCACGTCGATCTCGCCCTGCTCGCCGACCACGATCATCATGCCTTCCGCGTAGACGCCTTCTTCGGGCTTCTGCAGAAGTATTTTCTTGCCGTCGAACACCGCCTGCACGCCGTGGTCCCGAAGCTTCGTCGACGGCACCAGATCGGTGTCGAAAAACTCCTTCAGGAACGTGCTGGCCGCGTCCTGCCGCGCGCGGCGGGCGGAGTCATCCTTCGCCCGCTTGGCCTCAAGCTCTTCAACCGCCTTATCGAGCGCCGACATCGACCCGTCCCCGCCGACACCGCGCCTAACCGACCGAGCCTTCGAGGCTGATCGAGATCAGCTTCTGCGCTTCGACCGCGAACTCCATCGGCAACTGCTGGAGCACGTCCTTGACGAAGCCGTTGACCACCAGCGCCACCGCCTCCTCGGCGGAAAGGCCGCGCTGGCGGCAGTAGAACAGCATCTCCTCGGAGATCTTCGAGGTGGTGGCCTCGTGCTCAATCACCGCCGATGAATTCTTGGCCTCGATATACGGAACGGTGTGCGCGCCGCATTGATTGCCAATGAGCAACGAGTCGCAGTTGGTGAAGTTGCGCGCGCCCTTGGCGCGGCGGTGGGCCATCACCTGGCCGCGGTAGGTGTTGTTGGACTTACCCGCCGAGATGCCCTTGGAGATGATGCGGCTCGTGGTGTTCTTGCCGAGATGCAGCATCTTGGTGCCGCTGTCGACCTGCTGGCGGCCGTTGCTGATCGCGATCGAGTAGAACTCGCCGCGGGAGTTGTCGCCGCGCAGGATGCAGCTCGGATATTTCCAGGTGATCGCCGAGCCGGTCTCGACCTGGGTCCAGGAGATCTTCGAGTTCGTGCCGCGGCAGTCGCCGCGCTTGGTGACGAAGTTGTAGACGCCGCCCTTGCCTTCGGCGTCGCCCGGATACCAGTTCTGCACGGTCGAGTATTTGATCTCGGCGTCATCGTGGGCGATGAGCTCGACCACCGCGGCGTGAAGCTGGTTCTCGTCGCGCTGCGGCGCAGTGCAGCCTTCGAGATAGCTCACATATGAGCCCTTGTCGGCGATGATCAGCGTGCGCTCGAACTGGCCGGTGTTGCGCTCATTGATGCGGAAATAGGTCGACAGTTCCATCGGACAGCGCACGCCCGGCGGCACGTAGACGAACGAGCCGTCGGAGAACACCGCTGAGTTGAGCGTGGCAAAGAAGTTGTCCGAGGTCGGCACCACGGACCCGATGTACTTCTTGACCAGATCGGGGTGCTCGCGGAGCGCGTCCGAGATCGGCATGAAGATTACGCCGGCCTTCTTCAACTCCGCCTGGAATGTGGTTGCGACTGAAACCGAGTCGAACACGGCATCGACCGCGACCCTGCGGGTGCCGTTGCCGGCGCGAGGCTCTCCGTCGGAATCTTCGCCGGACGCCGGTTCCTCGACCACGCCGGCCAGGATCTTCTGCTCGCGCAGCGGGATGCCGAGCTTCTCGTAGGTCTTGAGGATTTCCGGGTCGATCTCGTCAAGCGACTTCGGACCGGCCTTCTTCTTCGGCGCCGAGTAATAATAGAGGTCCTGGTAGTCGATCTTGTTGTAGTCGACGCGCGCCCAGGTCGGCTCCTTCATGGTGAGCCAGCGGCGATAGGCGTCGAGCCGCCACGCCAGCATCCACTCCGGCTCATTCTTCTTGGCCGAGATGAAGCGGACGATGTCCTCGGACAGCCCCTTCGGGGCCTTGTCGGACTCGATGTCGGTGACGAATCCGTACTTGTATTGGTCGACGTCGATGCGGCGAACCCGCTCGATCGTCTCTTGCACTGCCGGCACTTGTCCCTCCGCTCACGGGGTCAAGGCCCGTGGGTTGGATTGTCGGTTATGGTCGGTTTCGGTTCTGGGTTGGCGACCCCCGCCTCAGGCGGCGATTTCCTGTTGGTTTCCCGTCTTATATAGGCGGTTCGCGAGCTTCTCCCAAGCTTTTAGAATCGTCCCAACACACCCATCGATGGTTGCGTATCCAAGACTTACACGGATTGCGCCACGTGCCAGCTCGGGCCCGACGCCCATGGCGGCCAGAACGTGCGATGGCGCGACCTTTCCGGACGAGCACGCCGCCCCTGAAGACACCGCCACGCCCTCCAGGTCAAAGGCAATCACCGCGGTTTCGGCCTTCATCCCCGGCACCGTGAACAGCGTAGTGTTGGGAAGCCTCGGGGCCTCGGCGCCGAAAACCACTGCCTTGGGGGCAACGGCCCTGATCCCGGCCTCGATTGCGTTGCGCAGGGCCTCCATCCGGGCGGCCTCAGCCGCCCAGCCTAGCCGGACCGCCTCGGCGGCCGCGCCAAAGCCCGCGATCCCGGCCACATTCTCGGTCCCGGCCCGGGCGCCGCGCTCCTGGCCGCCGCCCTTGATCAGCGCGTCCATGGCAAGACCGTCCCGGACAATCAGCGCGGCCGCGCCCTGCGGACCGCCGATCTTGTGCGAAGACAGCGTCATAAGGTCGGCGCCCAGCGCCCTGAAATCGCATGCGATCCGCCCGGGCCCCTGGACCGCGTCGACGTGCAGCAGCCCGCCCGCGGCATGAACCAGCGCCGCGGCTTCAGTGACCGGCTGGATCACCCCGGTTTCGTTGTTGGCGAGCATCAGCGACACGAGCGGCCGGCTGCGGCCCTTGAGCAGGCTTTCCAGCGCCGCGAGATCAGCGACGCCCGTGCCGGTCACCGGCACGTCTTCGAGCGCGGCAAAACGGCCGCCGCTGCGGACCGACGGATGCTCGATCGCCGAGACCAGCAGCGTCTCGCCCAGCGCCGGCGACAGCGCCAGCGCATTGGCCTCGGTGCCGCCCGAGGTGAACACCACCTCGCGGGGGGCGACTCCGACCAGGGCCGCAACCTTCTCGCGCGCCTCCTCGACCAGCCGCCGCGCGGCACGGCCCGCGGCGTGGATCGACGACGGATTGCCGGTGACATCCAACGCAGCCGTAACCGCAGCCTTCGCCTCCGGCCGCAATGGCGCGGTCGCGTTCCAGTCGAAATAGGCGTGGCTCGGCATCAATCGGACGTCCTGACGTAACGCACCCGGCCGCGATTCACACAGCCCGCGAGCCGGCGGGACCAAGTCCCTGACCGCGCTCATTTTACTTGCTTTTTGCACCCTGGATCGTGTTAGAACCCGCCGCCCCACCGGGCGGTTAATTCTCCACCCGGTGCGCCGAACAAGCGAAACGCTCCAAGTTTCAGCAATAGTTTCGGTGAGTTACGTGCGCACGCCACCGGCGTCAAGCGCGCGCCCTGAAGTCCCCTCCGAGCGCGGCCGACGGGCCGCCGCCGGACCACCGCCGAGCGAGGTTTTGCAATGCCCGAGGTCATCTTCACCGGACCCGCAGGCCGTATCGAAGCCCGCTATCACCCGGCGCCGAAGAAGAACGCGCCGATCGCCATCATCCTGCATCCGCACCCGCAGTTCGGCGGCACGATGAACCACCAGATCATCTACCAGCTCTACTATGCCTTCGTGCATCGCGGCTTCGCCGCCATCCGTTTCAACTTCCGCGGCGTGGGACGCAGCCAGGGCGCGTTCGACCACGGCCAGGGCGAGCTCTCGGACGCGGCGTCGGCGCTCGACTGGGCCCAGTCGATCAATCCCGAGGCGCGGTCGTGCTGGATCGCGGGCTTCTCGTTCGGCGCCTGGATCGGCATGCAGCTCCTGATGCGCCGGCCCGAGATCGAGGGCTTCATCTCGATCGCACCGCCCGCCAACCTCTACGACTTCTCGTTCCTGGCGCCCTGCCCGTCGTCCGGCCTGATCGTGCATGGCGACAAGGACGCCGTGGTTCCACACAAGGACGTCACCGGCCTCGTGGAAAAGCTCAAGACCCAGAAGGGCATCGTCATCGAGCAGAAGGTGATCCCGGGCGCCAACCACTTCTTCGACGCCCGCGTCGAGATGCTGATGCAGTCGGTCAGCGAGTATCTCGACAAGCGCCTGAACATCGAGCGCAAGGTGGAAGCGACCTGAGCGTCGCGGTCGAGACCTAGCGTCCCGTCCTGGGCATCGCGACCCGGGCGTCGCCACCTTCCGTCACAATCCGGCCTTGTATCCGGCAGTAGGATGGCAGCGGGCTCGTTGCGGGTCCGATTGCAAGCCATGTCCTATTGCCGGAGGGGGTCATCATGCCTGTCGTCAATAATTTCACGGCGTTGCTGAGCGGCAGCTACTGGGGCGGGATTGAAGTCGCCCACACGCCGGTCATCGTCACCTATTCGTTCAGCACCACCGCCACCGAGCCGACCTATCCGGTCGACGGCTTCACCGGATCGACTCTGTCGACCTTCCAGGAATTCTCCGACGCCGAGAAGACGCAGGCGCGCACCGCGCTCGGCGAATGGGCTGCCGCGAGCAGCATCGTGTTCGTCGAGGTCGCGCCCGGCCACGGCGACCTCAATTTCCAGCTCGTCGACTTCAGCACCACCACCTACGGCCCCAAGGGCGGCGTCGGCTTCTATCCGTTCGGCGACTGGAACAGCCTGACCTATCCGTATTTCCACGACGGCCTGACGGTCGGCGGCGACATCTTCATGAACTCGGACTTCGAGACCGGCAGCGGCTCGGGCGAACAAGTCGACTACGGCACGCTGCTGCACGAGATCGGCCACGCCATCGGCCTGAAGCATCCGACCGAGGTGGTCACGGATCTGGCGGCCAATCCGCCGGTGACGCATGACGCAGTCCTGAATGCGGACGACCCCAACCGCACCATCATGGCGACGGTTGGCGGCGCCGATCCGCATCTGAAGAACTTCGACAAGCTGGCGGCCACCTACCTCTACGGCGCAGCCGGACACGGCGGCGTGTTCCAGGGCGATGCGTCGGGCAGCAACTCGGTGCTCTCGTCGTGGAGCTGGAATGCGGCGACCGAAACGGCGACGCTGGTCGGCAAAGGCGTCGACGACTCCATCCGCGGCACCTCGGTCACCGACCTCATCTACAGCGGCAACGGCAACGACAAGCTGTTCGGGCTCAACGGCAACGACACCCTCAACGGCGGCGCCGGCAATGATTTTCTCGATGGCGGCTCGGGCGTCGATACCATGGTCGGCGGCCTCGGCGACGACACCTATTTCGTCGACAACACGAGCGATAAAATCATCGAGAAGGCCGGCCAGGGCAACGACTGGGTCTATGCCACGGCGAGCTACACGCTCGGCAACAATCTCGAAACCCTGCAGATGTTCGGCGACGGCTTGACCGGCAACGGCAACAACGGCGCCAACACGCTGTTCGGCGACGGCACCTTCGCCACCACGCTCAACGGCTACAACGGCGACGACTACATCGTCGGCGGCGCCGCCGCCGACAGCCTGCACGGCGGCAACGACAACGATACGATGTACGGCCAGGACGGCGACGACCTCGTCAACGGCGATGCCGGCAATGACTTTATCCACGGCGATGCCGGAGCCGACAAGCTGAACGGCGGCACCGGCAACGATACGATCTACGGCGGTCTCGGCCACGACACGCTCGCCGGCTCCGCGGGACTGGACACGTTCGTGTTCGACACCGCGGCCTCCAACGCCAACTACGACAGGATCCTCGACTTCGCGGTGGCCGACGACCACATCGCGTTCGACCACACCGTCTTTGCGGCGCTGCAGACCGAGCCGTCATCGTCGACGCTGGCCGCGTCCAACTTCCACATCGGCACCGGCGCCACCACGGCCGACCAGCATGTGATCTACGATTCAGGGGCCGGAAAGCTCTACTACGACGCCGACGGCAACGGCGCCGGCGCGCAGCAGCTCGTGACCACGCTGACGGCCGGCCTCGCTCTGACCAACGCACATTTTCTTGTGTTCTAGGGGCGCGAAGCCGCCACGCTACCGCAGCGTGCATGCTAGACTGCCGCCATGTGGCGGTGGCTGGGACGCGTATTCATCGTATCCATCGTTGTGATAGCCGCACTTGCGGTGGCCGGCACGCGTTATATGACGGCCGTGCCGGGCGTCTCCTATCAAGGCGCCCTGCCACCTGCGACAGATGCCGAGAAAGCGACGGCGGCTCGCCTGCGCGGTCATCTGCAGGCCATCGGCAACAAGCCGCACAACACCGACCACTACGACGAGCTGGAAAAATCCGCCCGCTACATCGAAGACCAGCTCAAGGTGCTCGGCTATCAGCCGGTGCCGCAGGTCTATGAAGCCGATGGCCGCCAGGTCCGCAACATCGAAGTCGTGATCGAGCCGGCCTCTGCGAATGCCGGCACCGGCACCATTGTGGTCGGCGCGCATTACGATTCCTGCGAAGGTGCGCCGGGCGCCAACGACAACGGCAGCGGCACCGCAGCCGTGATCGAGCTCGCGCGCCTGCTCACGGACCTGCGCAACAAGACTCCGGCGCGAATCCGCCTGGTGCTGTTCGTCAACGAGGAGCCGCCCTATTTCCAGGAGCCGGACATGGGCAGCCTGCGTTACGCGAGAATGCTCGCGGAGCGGCGCGAGCCCGTCATCGGCATGCTCTCGCTCGAGACGATCGGCTGGTTTCGGGACGAGCCGGGCAGCCAGCACTATCCGTTTCCGCTCGGCCTGCTCTATCCCGACAGGGGCGACTTCATCGCGTTCGTCGCCATGACCAGCTCACGCGACCTGATGCAGGCGCTGATCGGTTCGTTCCGCAAGCACACCCAGTTCCCGAGCGTCGGCGGCGTCGCGCCAGGCTTCGTGCCGGGCATCGACTGGTCGGACCACTGGGCCTTCGAGGAATTCCGCTATCCGGCCGTGATGATCACCGACACGGCCTATTTCCGCTATCCGCACTATCACAAGACCACGGACACGCCGGACAAGGTCGACGTCGACAAGCTTGCTCGCATCACCCACGGCATCGAGCGCGTGGTGCGCGAGATGGCGGCGCCGGGCTGGCCGACCGCCGCCATCAGCCCGGGCCGATAACTGCGCTACTCGATGATCGGCAGGCCCGCGGCCTTCATGGCCTGACGGTTGGCGACGCGCGACGATGCGATCACGTCGCGGAATTCGTCCGGCGTGGTGCCGAACGGCAGGATCGCCAGGCGATTGAGCCGCTCGATGATCGGGGGCTGCTTGGCCGCGGCCGTCGTCTCGCGGGCCACGATATCGACAACCTCCTGCGGCGTGCCGGTCGGCGCAAAGAAGCCGTTCCACGACGAGGTGTCGAAGCCGGGAAAGGTCTCGGCCACCGTCGGCACATCGGGCAGCTGCGGCAGACGCTGCAACGTCGAGACCGCGAGAATCCGGATCAGCTTGTTGTCGGTGTGCTGCATTAGCTCGGACGCATTGCCGAAATACATCTCGACCTCGCCCGCGACCAGCGCGGCCATCGCAGGCGCGCCGCTCTTGTAGGGCACCGCGACCATGTCGAGGCTAGCGCGCGATATGAACAGCGCGGTGTTGAGATGGATGTTGCCGCCGACGCCGGCGGTCGAATAGTTGAGCTTGCCGGGATTGGCCTTCACGTAGGCGATGAACTCGGCGAGCGTGTTCACCGGCAGCGACGCCTTGATGCCGAGCAGATAAGGCCCCGCGCCGAAAATCGAGATCGGCATCAGCTCCTTCTCCGGATCGTAGCTGACCTTCTGCAGCATCGGGATGTTGATGATCTGAGTCGAAGCCCCGAACAGGAGCGTATAGCCATCGGGCTGCGCCTTCGCGACCGCCACCGCGCCGACCGAGCCCCCGCCGCCGGCGCGGTTCTCGACCACGAAGGGCTGGCCCAGCTTCTCCGCCATGTATTGCGAGGCGAGCCGCGCCATCAGGTCGGTGTTGCCGCCCGGCGCGTATGGCACCACCACGGTCACGGCGCGCGTCGGCCACGTCACGGTGCTGGCCCGGGCTGCCGCGGCCGACAGCAGCGTCGCGCCCATTCCAAGGCAGGCTGCACGGCGGCTGAGCATCGGGAGTTTGGTGGTCGAACGACTGGCAGATTGCATGTCTTCTCTCGGCTTTGAGATTTCCGGTCGAGCCACGAAATGCAAAGGCCGTTCCATGACGTGGGCACGAAACGCAGAGCCATCTGCGGAAAGCCACGGGCGGCCGGGGCTGGTTAACGGGCCCCGGCGCGGCCGCAACGGTCCAAAAGCGCGGGGTTCCGCCCGTTGAATCCTAGGCCGGACCTGTTACACCAGCCGCGCAGCAGAAAAGCCCGAGCCGGTCCCATGAGCGCCTACAAGTCCGATTTCCTGAATGTTCTGGCGGAGCGTGGTTTCATCCACCAGGTCTCCGAGCCGGACGCCCTCGACCAGCTGGCGAAATCGCAACCGATCACCGCCTATATCGGCTTCGACTGCACGGCCGCGTCGCTGCATATCGGCTCGCTGCTGCCGATCATGATGCTGCATTGGATGCAGGAGACCGGCCACCGGCCGATCGCGCTGATGGGCGGCGGCACCACGCGCGTGGGCGACCCCTCCGGCAAGGACGAGAGCCGCCGCATCCTCACCGACGAGATCATCAACGAGAACCTCAAGGGCATCCGCGCGATCTTCGGGAAGTTCCTGAAGTTCGAGGGTGCCGGCGGCAACGCCATCATGGCGAACAATGCCGACTGGCTGAACACGCTCAACTACATCGACTTCCTGCGCGACGTCGGCCGGCATTTCTCGGTCAACCGCATGCTGAGCTTCGACTCGGTGAAGATGCGGCTCGACCGCCAGCAGGAGCTGTCGTTCCTCGAATTCAACTACATGATCCTGCAGGCCTACGATTTCGTCGAGCTGAACAAGCGCACCGGCTGCGTGCTGCAGATGGGCGGCTCCGACCAGTGGGGCAACATCGTCAACGGCATCGACCTCGGCCGCAGGATGCGCGACGCGCAGCTGTTCGCGCTGACCGCGCCGCTGATCACCACGAGCTCGGGCGCCAAGATGGGCAAGACCGCGGCCGGCGCGGTGTGGCTCAACGCCGACATGGTGAGCCCGTACGACTACTGGCAGTTCTGGCGCAACACCGAGGACGGCGACGTGGCGCGGTTCCTCAAGCTGTTCACCAAGCTGCCGCTCGGCGAGATTGCGCGGCTTGCGGCGCTGCAAGGCTCGGAGATCAACGAGGCCAAGAAGGTGCTGGCGACCGAAGCCACCGCGCTGGTGCACGGCCGCGCCGCGGCCGACGACGCCGCCAACACAGCGCGCAAGACCTTCGAGGAAGGCACGCTGGCCGAGAACCTGCCGACGGTGGAGATCGCCAGCGCCGAGATGCAGAATCTCGGCGTGCTCGTGGCATTTGTGAAAGCAGGGCTTGTATCGTCGAACGGCGATGCGCGGCGCCAGATCAAGGGCGGCGGGCTTCGCGTCAACGACATCGCGGTCACCGACGAGAAGATGATGCTGACGCCGGGCAATCTGACGCCTGAAGGCGTCATCAAGCTGTCGCTCGGCCGCAAGCGGCACGTGCTGATCAAGCCGATCTGAGAAGTCGCCGGGCGGACGAGCGCCGCTAGCGCGTCGACGGTTCGGTGAAGGCGCGGTCGCGTTCCGGGAATTCGCGGAACTCAAAGAACTTGCGCATGATGCCCGGCGCGACCATCGAGAGCGGATTGACCATCGGCCGCGGATTTCCGGTCGGCCCCGTCACCTCATAGGTGATGCCGAAGATGCCTTCGTTGCTGTTGCCGCCGTTCAGGAGCGGCCCGAGCAGCGGAATCTGGCCGAACATGTTGTTGAGGCCGTAGAGCGGCACCAGGGTGCCGCGCACGTTCACCTGGTCGCGGGCATAATCGATGTTGCCTTCGACGGTGGCGCCGAGCACCGGCCCCTTCAGCACGCCGTCCCTGATCATCATGCGGCCCGGCGTGCGGGTGAAATCGGCGCGGGCCTGACCGAATTCGATGTTGTCGCTGTGCTGCGGCATGCCGTTCTGCTGCCCGGCCACCACGCGGTCGAGCGCGCCTTCGCCGCGGATCGCGAAGCTCGACACGTTGATGATGCCATCCTGCGGAGCGGCGTCCTGCGACGGCGGATCCATGCCGAGCCACATCTTGCCGCCAACCATGCGCGGATAGACGTCGACGAAGCGGAACAGCGCGCCGGCATCGTTGGTCTCGAAGTAGAGCACCGGCTTGCCGTTGGCGACGCGGGTGCGCATCTCGCCGATCAGCGGCGTGTCGCGGCCGATCTTGGCGTTGAGCGTGAAGGTGCGGACGCGGCCGCCACGGCGCGACATGCGCCAGTCCAGCCCGCGGATGGTCTCGCCGTAATGGCCGGCGATGACGCCGAGCTTCACGTCGAGGTCGAGATCGGGATAGCGGCCCTTGGATTTCGGGTCGGCCGGCCCCGCCATGGCGGTCTTGATGAAGTTGCGGCCGTCGAACACGTCGCCGCGCACCACGACGCGGAGCGCGCCGTCGGCGCCGCGGTCGACCTTGACGCTGGTCTTGTCGCCGTCGGACGTCGCGAACACCGGCAGGTTGATGGATTGCAGATCGCCGTTGGTGTCGAGCTCCAGCGAGCCCTTGGCCAGCACACCCTGGCCGTCGATCAGGACATCGTCGAAGCGCATCGCGCCGTTGTTGCGCGTCAGCATGAAGGCGAGCCGCGCCTGCTTGCCCGGCTGCTTCACCCAGCCCGGCAGCAGATTGTCGATCCGGGTCGCGGTGAGATCGGCTTCGACGTTGAAGCGCCCTTCCCGCTCGTCCTGGCCGACCCGCCCGGTCAACCGCATCGGCAGCGCGCCGCTCAGCATGTTGCCGAGATCGATGCCGAGCCGCTGCCGCGCCGCTTCGTCGAGCGTCGCCTGCAGCCGCACCTCCGCATCGGGCTCGCCCTTGAGCTTTTTGTACTCGACGTAGCCGGGCGCGCCTGCGACCCGCATGTCGCCCTTGATCTCGTAGGCCTGGTTGTTGGCGGTGACGCGCAGCGCCTGCGCCTCGGCTTTCTGGCCGAACACCATCTTGTCGGCGCTGAAGTTCGAAAGATCGACCGTGATGTCGTAGTCGGTCGAGCCCGGCGGCAGATCGGGCCGCAGCGGCAGGCCAAGCTGCACCTGGGCGGAAAGAGTGCCGCGCGTCGCCGCCGGATCGAATGGCGCGCCGGAGAATTCACGCAGCCGATCCATCGCCAGAAGCTCTGCCGCCGCCGGCACCGGGCCGTCGAGGCGGAAACTGACGCGGGCCGGCGGTGGCTTCAAGCGGATGTTCGGCACGTCGAACACGCCGGACGACATCGCGAGCTTGCGGTTGGGCGACACTTCGATGATGCCCTTGCCGAGCGTCACCTTGGCGCTGCGGCCGTTGACGCGGACATTGAGGTCGGCGTCGCGAATGGCCGGCAGACCCGCGACCGGTCTGAGCATGACGCCCGAGCCGACCATCTCGATCGACAGCGCATCCTCCGGCATCGGCGGTCCGCCGGGATGCAGCGCCGAAAGCGGCGCGTTGGCGGCGATATCCACACGATCGACGGAGCCGCTGACGACATGTTCGACGACCCACTCCCGGACCTTCGGCGCCAGCACCGACGGCCACAGCCGCTTCAGCACCGCGGCCGACATCGGCGTGCCGGCGAGGCCCACCGCGAAGCGGGACTCGCTGCCGTAGTCGACCCTGCCGGAGACCGCGACGGTGACGCCGTCGTTCTGGGCGCCGCCCAGCTCCTTGGTTCCGATGTCGCCGTGCTCGAGCGTGATGCGCTGCAGGTTGGGATCGATGTTGCCGCGCAGGTCGATGCGCTTGAGCACCAGCGGGTCGTCGTCGGGCGTCAGCGGATCGAGCACCACCCAGCCGCGGCCGATGGCGAAGATCCAGTTGCCGCCGGGCTGCGCAGGAGCTGCAAACTCCGAGCGCAGCGTGTAGCGCGCGGCGCCGGCCGTGACCTTGAACGGCACGCGCAGCGTGCGGCGCGTGATATCCCAGTCGAGACCGAACTCCGCGGTCGTGATCGGAATCTGATGCTCGGGCTCGGCGGGGTCGCCGATCGTGCCGCCCTGCGCCAGCACCGACCCCGAGATGGTTTGCGGCGTGCCATCCGGCTTGATTTCGGAGTCGATCGACGCCGACAGCACCGTATCGGAGCGCAGCCGGGTCTCGGCCATGCGCAGCGCCAGCAGATCGTCGAGCAGCACCTTGCGGGCTTCGAACTGGAAACGCCGGTTGCCTTGCAATCCCGGAATCAGCGCAGCGCTCAGCGCCCACGGCCGTTCCTTGTTGTCCGACAGCACCGCGAGCACCGCTCCGCCCGACTTGGGCCGCGACAGATTGAGCGTGATCTCGGAGAGCTTCCATTCATGACCGTCGCGGCGGTCGTCGATCGTGACGCTGCCATTGGCGATGCCGATGTCGGTCAGTGCGTTGCCGTCGAAGCCGCCCCTGTCGCTGTCGCGGCCGAACACGCCGAGCCGATCGACCCATTGCACGAGATCGGTGAAATTGGTCGCGAGGCCGCGCTCGGCCATGGTCTTCAAAGAAAACTCGCCCGGCTTCGGCTGCTGTGCCGGTGCGCCGCGGCTGGGCGCAGCGGCGCCAGGCCGGGCGGGAGCGCCCGCAGGCGCCGCCAGTGCCTGTGGTGCAGTCTCAGGCGTCGGTGCGATGGTGCTGAACGGACGCTCGCCGCCCAGGATCACATTGATCCGCCCATCGGGATCGATGCGGATCGTCAGGTTGGCGTCGACCAGGCGGAAGCTCTCGACGCGTGGGCTGCCGATCAGAAGGCTGGTGCCCGAAATACCGATGTCGGCCTTCGACGCAACCGCCACGGATGCGCCTGACGTGTCGCGCAGCACGATGTCGCGAAGCCTGAGCTGGGTGCGGCCCTGGGCGTCGCGCTCCAGCACGGTGCCGCCGACCTCGACGCGATAGCGATTGCCGAAGTTCTGCTCGACCGCGGAGGTGAGCCACGGGGTTGCAAGATCGAGCGCGATGGGACCGCTGAGCAGCCGCCACCACAAGAGCCCGCCGGCCAAGCAAACCACCGTGACCGAAGCCAGGGCCGTGATGGAGATGCGGCGCAGGATCGGATGCTCACGGCTGAACAGAAGCCGGGGATCGAAGTACGGCAGCCAATGCGCGAGGCGCACGGCGAAACGGCGCAGGCCCCGCCGCGCCAACCGGGCACGGCCAGCCGCGCCGGCCGGAGCCCGCGTACGCCGATGCGCATCGAGCGCCGCTTCCATTTCCTGGAGCGCCGCGATGCGCGGACTGCTATCCTTACGTGCCATGCCCGATCGGCCGTCCCCTCGTCCGCCGGTTTGATTCGGAGCCCCTTGCCGGTGGGCCCGCCTTTAGCCATGCCTTCCGGCCAACCGATTCCCGTGACAGTTCAAGGATTTCGCGCGAAATCCTTATGTTCCGCCACGGCCTCTCGCCCTTATGCCCGCAACAGATTGACCCCGTGAAAACGACGAAAGGAAGGCGCATGAGCGCAAAGATTGCCGTGGGCCGCAAGGCCCCCGATTTCACCTTGCCCCGCGACGGTGGCGGCGAAGTGTCGCTAGCCGACTTCAAGGGCCAAAAGCTCGTGCTCTACTTCTATCCGAAGGCCGACACCGAAGGCTGCACGATCGAGGCCAAGGACTTTTCCCGGCTGGCCCCAGCCTTTGCCCGGGCCAAGACGGCCGTTCTCGGCGTGTCGGCCGACCCGGTCAAAAAGCAGGACCGCTTCAAGACCAAGCACGACCTGACCATCCCGCTCGCGTCCGACGAGACCCACGAGATGCTCGAGGCCTACGGGGTCTGGGCCGAGAAATCGATGTACGGCCGGACCTATATGGGCATCCTGCGCAACACCTACCTGATCGGCCCGGACGGCAAGATCGCCCAGCTCTGGGAGAAGGTTAAGGTCAAAGGCCACGCCGAAGAGGTGCTGGCCGCGGCCAAGGCCCTTTAGCAGGCTGCTGAAAAACGCGCATTTTCTTTTGCTCGGGCCTTTGGGCGTGATTTGGTCCGAGCGGGAGATTGTGAACTCGGGCGGCGCATGATCATGCAGCCGCTGCCAGAAGCTTGGGGATTCG
>Ga0102590_1000816_pt1 | contig 57845 bp, 59 predicted proteins | sample AraplaMF_Col_mMF_FD_76859 | JGI IMG/M metagenome (GOLD analysis project Ga0102590, IMG submission 76859) | Arabidopsis root microbial communities from the University of North Carolina, USA - plate scrape MF_Col_mMF | ecosystem: Host-associated > Plants > Roots > Endosphere | place: USA...
GAGCCTGGCCGGCGCCGATTTCAACCGGCCGGTGGCGGACGAAAAATCCGCCGATGACGACGACGCGCCGCGCGGCAAGAAGCCGTTCAAGCCGGCCGGCAAGAGCGCGCTGATTGCGGACCGCAAGGGCCGCCGCGTGCTGGTGCAGCGTACCGGCAGCGAAGAGGCGCGGGCGCGCAACGAGGACGAGGCCAACGGCTACGGCCCGCCGCGTCGTCCGAAGCGTGGCTATCACGGCAAGCGCGATCTGAAGCCGCACGACGAGTAGTCAGGCGATGCGTGTCGTCGGCGGAAGATTGAAGGGCCGCAATCTGGCCTCGCCCTCCACGCAGGCGATCCGCCCGACGGCGGACCGCTTGCGCGAGTCCGTCTTCAACATCCTGATCCACGCCTATGATAATCCGATCGAGGGCGCCCGCGTGCTGGACCTGTTCGCCGGCACCGGCGCGCTCGGCATCGAGGCGACCTCGCGCGGCGCCGCATTCACGCTGTTCGTCGACAACGGTGCGGAGGCGCGCGCGCTGTTGCGCAACAATGTCGAGTCGCTCGGCCTTGGCGGCGTGACGAAGGTTTATCGCCGCGACGCCACCAATCTCGGCCCGGCGCATCCGGTCGAGCCGTTCTCGCTGGTGTTCCTCGATCCACCCTACGGCAAGGGCCTCGCGGAGCAGGCGCTGGCCTCGCTGCGCGATGGCGGCTGGCTGACCGCGGAGGCGCTGGCCGTGGTGGAGGAGGCGAAAGCGGCGGCGTTCGTTGCGCCCGATGGCTTCGAGGAGCTGGAGCGGCGCGCGTATGACGATACGGAGTTCGTGTTTCTGAAGAGCTCGGCGTCGTAGGGCGGATTAGCGAAGCGTAATCCGCCATCAATGCCGCCCAATCCGTGGATTACGCCTTCGGCTAATCCACCCTACGGAATCCGCGTTACCGTCGTCCGAATTGTCGTCACCCGGCTTGACCGGCGATCCAGTACGCCGCGGCCTATCGGATCAAACTCAAACGTCTCTGGAATACTTGATCACCCGCTTTCGCGGGTGATGACAAGCGAATGTGTGGAACCTACTAACGCCGCCCAAACAGCTTCTCGATATCGGCGAGCTTCAATTCGACATAGGTCGGGCGGCCGTGGTTGCACTGGCCGGAGTTGGGCGTGTCTTCCATCTCGCGCAGCAGCGCGTTCATCTCTTCCGGCTTGAGGCGGCGGCCGGCGCGGACCGAGCCGTGGCAGGCCATGGTGGCGGCGACATGCATCAGGCGGCGCTCCAGCGGCAGCGCCTCGTCCCATTCGGCCATGTGCTCGGCGAGGTCGCGCAATAGTCCGGCGGCATTGGCCTTGCCGAGCAGCGACGGTGTTTCGCGCACCGCCACGGCACCGGGGCCGAAGGAGTCGATGGCGAGGCCAAACGAAGCCAGCTCTTCGGAGCGATCGAGCAGCTTCTCGACGGTCGATTCGTCGAGTTCGACGATTTCCGGGATTAGAAGAATCTGCCGCTGCACGCCATTCTTCGCCAGCGACGCCTTCAGCCTTTCGTAGACGATGCGCTCATGCGCGGCGTGCTGGTCCACCACGATGAGGCCGTCGCGGGTCTGCGAGACGATATAGGTCTCGTGGATCTGCGTGCGCGCCGCGCCGAGCGGCCGGTCGAGCAGATCGGCGGCGGGCTGCGCCTCGAAGCGAACGTCCGCAGTCGGCGCGCCGACATCGAAGGCGGCTTGCCCGGCTTCGGCGAATGCGGTTGCCGCCGCGCCTTCGAACGAGGACGCCGGCCTGACCGGATAGGCCGGCGAGCTGCGCCAGTCCCAGTTGGTCGGGCGCGGTGCAAAGGAGGGACGAAATGCCGACAGCGCCGCGCCGTCGGTATTGGCGGCGGTGCGCCTGCCTTCGCGGGCGAGGCCTTCTTTCAGTGCATGCACGATCAGCGCGCGGACGAGGCCGGCGTTGCGGAAGCGCACCTCGGTCTTGGCCGGATGCACGTTGGCGTCGACTTCCTGCGGCTCTGTCGTCACGAACAGCGCCACCACGGGATGGCGGTCGCGCGGCAGATAATCCGCATAGGCCGCACGCACCGCGCCGAGGATCAGCTTGTCGCGAACGGGTCGGCCGTTGACGAACAAATATTGCCCCAGCGCATTGGCGCGCGTCAGTGAAGGAGCGGCGGCAAAGCCCTCGACCACGACGCCGTCGCGCTCGGCGCGCACGTCGATGGCGCACGAGCGAAAATCGCTGCCCAGGATATCGCCGAGCCGCGTCAGCCGGCCGGGGGCGCCGGGCAGCGCCGCGGCCCAGGTCACCGGTGCGCGCTCCTCGCCGGCGAGCGTGAAGGCGATGTCGGGCCGCGCCATCGCGAGTCGCCGCACCACCTCGCGGATCGCCTCGGCTTCGGTGCGGTCGGTCTTGAGGAATTTCAGCCGCGCCGGCGTTGCGAAGAAGAGATCGCCGACCTCGACGCGGGTGCCCTGCGACAGCGCCGCCGGCATGATCTCTGATTTCACGCCGCCTTCGACCGAGAGCGACCAGGCGTGCGGCTCGCTGGCATGGCGCGTGGTGATGCCGAGCTTCGCCACCGCGCCGATCGAGGGCAATGCCTCGCCGCGAAAGCCCAGCGTGCGAATGCGCAGCAGGTCCTCGTCATCGAGCTTGGAGGTTGCATGGCGGTCGACGGCGAGCGCGAGGTCGCCATGGGTCATGCCGCTGCCATCGTCGGTGATGCCGATCCGCCGCCGGCCGCCGCCATCGGTGAAGATGTCGATCCGGCTCGCGCCGGCGTCGATGGCGTTTTCGACGAGCTCCTTCACCACGCTGGCGGGACGTTCGACCACCTCGCCGGCGGCGATGCGGTTGACGACCTGTTCGGGAAGCTGACGGACGGGCATGAATTCCAGGGGTTCGATTCGAAGGCTGGCGCCATGATTTTACGCGGCTGGCGGCGCAAATGCATGCGTTCAAAATGTTTTTACGGAACTTTTCGGGTGCTGCCGACGCGCCGCATATGCGGTTCGCATGTGGCCAAGGATTCGCAAAATGACCCCGAAATCCCTGCACGATCACCACATCGCGCGGCTTGCATGGCGCGCGCGCCGTTCGCGAACAAACGACCGATCCGGCGATGAACATGTTCGGCCCTGTGAACGGCGCCTGAAGAAGCCGGATTGTTCATTGCCAACCAAACCTGGGAGAAATGGATGAAGCTAGTGAAAACCTCGGCGATCGCGGTTGCAATGTCGGCCCTGCTTGCCGGTCCGGTATTGGCGCAAGGCGCCTCATCCGAAATCCGCGGTGGCGCGAAGGGCACGACCCAGATGCAGGGCGGCGCGTCGGGCAGCATGGACGAGGGTGCGCCGGCGGGCGCCGCCAGCCAAAGGGCCGGGGCGAAGACGACAGGCATGAAGGGCACCGTCGGGGCCGGCAGCGGCGCGCCCAAGCCGACAGGTGCGCCGGCAACCCCTCCTGCAAGCAGCCGATAAGGGTACCGGGAGACAACCTGCGTTCCTCCATCTGGTTGCTCTCGAACAGGACTCCGGCCGCGATCGACGCGGCCGGAGTTTTTTTGTGCTTTGTGGGCTCCAACCCGCGAACCGAAAGCCTGCCCAGGCGGCTCTATGGGGTGAGAACGCACTGAGGTTCTCGCGCTGAAATCAAAAGGAGCTGCTATGTTTTATCGCAAGAATTTGCCGGGCTGGGAACGGGCGATGCGGACGATCGGGGGCGTTGTGATGATCGGGTACGGGCTTCTCGGCATGCCCGGCACGATGGCCGGCTACCTGATCGCCGGCACCGGGGCGGTCGCTATTCTGACCGGGTCGTTCGGCTTCTGCCCGATGTGCGCCATGGTCGGCCGCAGGCTGCCCGCGCCATGACGGCGCTGGCCGGAGCAGGGCGCTGCGATCCCTTGCTGGTCGAGGCGGCCCGCCGCGGCGACGCTGAAGCGCTGGTGTCGCTGATTGCGGCGGCCCAGCCGGACGTCCGCCGCTACGCCGCGCGCAATTGCCGCGCGGCCGACATCGACGACGCGGTTCAGGAAACGCTGTTGCTGCTGTACCGGCGGGTCGGCACGCTCCGCGCGGTGACATCGTTTTCGGCGTGGCTGTTTGCGGTGGCGCGCCGCGCCTGCCTGCGCCTGCTGCGCCGGGCGGCGGGAACAGCGGAAGCGCCAGTCGGGGATGCGGAGGCGCGGCTGGCGCGCCTCGCGCCGGAGGACATCCGCATCGATCTGTCGCGGGCCATCCAGTCGCTGCCCGACCACTACCGCGAAGTGATCCTGCTGCGCGACATCGAGGAATTGTCGATCGACGAGATCGCCGGCGTGCTCGGCCTGACGCGCGAAAGCGTCAAGGCGCGCATTCACCGCGCGCGGCTGATGATCCGGGAATATCTGATCCGGGATTGAGCCGTCGCGGGAGAGACTAATCGTCGAAGCGCACGTTGCGCTTGGCCTTGACGTCGCCGCGGCGCTTCTTGCCTTCCAGCCGCCGCTGCTTCGATCCGAAGGTCGGCTTGGTCGGCCGCCGCGGTGTCGGGCGGATCATCGCCTCGCGGAGCAGTTCGAGCAGGCGCTCGATCGCGTCAGCCCGGTTGCGCTCCTGGGTGCGGAAGCGCTGGGCGTGGATCACGATCACGCCCTCCTTGGTCATGCGCTGGCCGGCGAGCCGCACCAGCCGCGCGGCCGCGTCCTCCGGCAGCGCGACCTTGCGCGTATCGAAGCGGAGCTGGGCCGCGGTTGCGAGCTTGTTGACGTTCTGCCCGCCCGGGCCGGAGGCGCGGACAAAGCCGATCTCGATGTCGTCGTCGTCAATCGTGAGGTCGCGGGCAACCCGCAGCATGGCGTTCACCGGAATTCGTCATGCCCGGGCAACAGCGCCAAGCGCGTCTTCGCGCCAGGTGCCCCGGGTATCCACGTCTTACCAGTGTCCGTCAGGAAAAACACGTCATGGCCGGGCTCGGCCATGACGGGAAGTCGCAAGCTCAGTTCGAGGTCGGCGGGGCCGCGACGGGCTGGGCGGCGGCCTGCGGGGCGCGGCCGACGATGACGGTGAGCAGGCCCTGGGCCCACAGCCTCTTGGCGGCCTTTTTGGCGTCCTCGAGCGTCACGGCGTCGACGATGGCGTTGCGCTTTTCGATGTAGTCGATCGGCAGCTTGTCGAGCTGGTACTGCAGCAGTGCCTGCGCCAGCTTCGAGGAGGTATCGAGCGCCAGCATCTGCGAGCCCTTCAGGTAGGACTTGGCCTCGTCCAGTTCCTTCTGGGTCGGGCCATCCTCGGCGATGCGGCGGATCTCCTTCTCGATCGCATCGACGGTCTCGCCGGCACGGTCGGCACGGGTGCCGGTATTGCCGATGAACAGGGCGGAGCGATCCATCCACAACAGGGATTCATAGACGGAATAGGCGAGGCCGCGCTTTTCCCGAACCTCCTTGTAGAGCCGCGACGACAAGCCGCCGCCACCGAGGATGTGGTTCACGACATAGGCGGCCATGAAATCCGGATCGTGGCGGCGGACACCGGGGCCGCCGAAGGTCACCACGGTCTGCGGCACGTCGAGCGGCACGAACGCGCGCTGCGGCGGCTTTGTCGCCTCGACGTCGGGCACCGCCGTCAGGCTGGCCTTGGCGGGCAGGGTGCCGAACGTCTTGTCCAGCAGCTTGCCGAGCGTGTCGGCGTCGACGTCGCCGACCACGGCGATGCGAAGCGTATCCTTGGCGATCACGCGGCGGACGTAATCCTTCATGTCTGGAACGTCGATCTTCGGCACGCTCTCCAGCGTGCCGTTGCCCGAACGGCCATAGGGATGATCGCCGAAGGCGACCTCGAGGAATTTGCGGCTCGCCAGCGAGGTCGGGTTGGTGGTGTCGCGGCGCAGCCCGGAGAGCACCTGCGCGCGAATGCGCTCGACGTCGGCGGCATCGAAATGCGGCGAGGTCAGCGCCAGATGGAGCAGGCCGAACGCCTCATCCTTGTTGTCCTTGAGCATGCGCAGCGAGCCGCGGAAGTAGTCGCGGCTCGATGTGAAGCTCAGCTCGATCGCGCGGCGCTCAAGGCGCTCATGGAAGGTCTTGGAATCGAGATCGCCGGAGCCCTCGTCGAGCAGGCCGGCCACCATGTTGCCGACGCCGGGCTTGCCCTGAGGGTCCTGGGCGGCACCGCCGGAGAAGGCGTATTCCATCGCGATCAGCGGCACGGTGGCATCCTGCACGAACCACGCCTCGATGCCGCCGGGAGAGACCAGCCGCTGGATCTTGGCCGCGGCGTGCGACGGGCTCACTGCCAGCATCAGCAGCACGGCGCCGGCGATCAGGCCGGATGCGAGGCGCTGCGCGCCGAACGAAAAACCGATCACGAGCGCTTCTCCTCGCGTTTTTGCGCGGTATCCTTGATGAGATAGCCGGTCACCGAGCGCTTCTTGTCGAGCCATTTCTGCGCGGCGTCGCGCACCTGCTCGGCGGTGACGGCGCGAATCCGGTCCGGCCAGCTTCTGATGTCGTCGATCGAAAGCCCGGTGGTCAGCGCGCCGCCATACCAGCGCGCCAGCGTGGCCTGGTTGTCCTGGGCGTAGATCGCTTCCGCGATCAGCTGGGTCTTGACCCGCTCGAGGTCCTCGGCGCGGGCGGGATTCTGGATCACCTCCGCAATCACCGCGTCGACCGCCTGCTCTACTTGCGAAAACTCCACGCCGGGCTTCGGTGAAACCGAGATCGAGAACTGCGTCGGATCGAGCGCCGTGCCCTGATAGCCGGCGCCGGCGCTGGTCGCGAGCTGACGGTCGACCACCAGCGCGCGATAGAGATAGGAATTGGAGCCGCCGCCCATCAGTTGCGCGAGCACGTCGAGCGCCGGGCCTTCGCCGGTCGCCGCGGTCGTGGAGGAGGGCACGAGATAAGAGCGCCGCAGGCTGGGCTGCTCGACGCGCGGATCGGCCAGCGTCACCGTGCGCGGCGCCGCCGGCACCGGCTCCTGCGGGCGGATGCGCTGCGCTGATATCGCCGGCTGCGCGGGAATGCCGCCATAGGCCTTTTCCACCATCGGGCGGACTTCCTTGGCGTCGACGTCGCCCGCAATCACCAGGATGGCGTTGTTCGGTGCGTAGAAGCGCTTGTAGAACGCCAGCGCATCCTCGCGGTCCAGCTTCTCGATCTCCTGGCGCCAGCCGATCACCGGCCGGCCGTACGGATGGTTGAGATAGAGCGCCGCCATGATCTGCTCGCTCAGCCGCGCATCCGGATTGTTGGCGACGCGCATGTTGAATTCCTCGAGCACGACGTCGCGCTCGGGCAGCACGTTCTCGTCCTTGAGGATCAGGCCGGTCATGCGGTCGGCCTCGAACTCCATCATCTTCGCCAGGTGCTCGCGCGGCACGCGCTGGAAATAGCCGGTGTAGTCGAGCGAGGTGAAAGCGTTCTCGTTGCCGCCGATCCGCAGCACGGTCTGGGAGAATTCACCGGCGGGATGCTTGGCGGTGCCCTTGAACATCAGGTGTTCGAGGAAATGTGCGAGGCCCGACTTGCCCGGCGTCTCGTCGGCGGAGCCGACCTTGTACCAGATCATCTGCGTGACGACGGGTGTACGCCGATCCGGGATCACCAGGACCTGCAGGCCGTTGTCGAGGGTGAAGCTGGCGGGACGTTCCGACGTGACCGTGGTCTGGGCCAACGCGCTGCCGGCGGATAAAGCGAATGTCGAGATGAAGGCGGCGACGAGAGAAACGGCAAAGCGGTGTGAGGACATCATGACCTATCTGGCGCTTATCCCGCAAAACCGAATACCGGTCCTGCGACGGGAATTCGCGCAAACGTTAGAAATATCCCGACCAATCCGTTCGGGATCAGGCCGCGGCATCGTACACCGCACCGCTACCGGCAATCGTCACGAAGGCGAGAGATCGGCTTAACTATTCGCCATACTTAACTATTCGCCATATTTGCCGGCGGCCGGATTGTATTCCTTGTTCAGCGATTCCTTCGGTCCGGTGCCGTAGGCAAAATTCGACGACGGTGTCTGATAGCCGGGCGGCGGCTGGGTCAGCGACTCGCGTGTCGGCTCGCCCTTGAACGGCGCCGTCTCGATCTTGTTGCCGCCGAACAGGCCGCCGAAGCCGCCGCTATAGCCGAGCTGCGACGGGCTGAGGATCGGATTTGTGTTTGTGGTGCCGGGCTGCAACGGATCATTGTTGGTACGCGAGGGCGCGGCGGTCTTGCCGACCGCGAGTTCGGCGGGCGTCAGGATGCGGGCCGCTTCGCGCGGGTCCTTGTTCTCTTTCTTGCGCGCAGCGGCCGCAGCCTTGCGGCGCTGTTCGTCATGATCCTTGGGCCAGTTCGGCACCTTGCTTTCGGCCGCGGTCGTGGACGGCGGCGGCAGATCCAGCTTCGGGGGGACCACCAGCGGGGAGCGTTCGCGATATTCGATGCCGCGGTTTTCCATGTTGGTACCGCCGATGCCGCGCATGATGCCTTCGATGATCTTTTCCTCGAAGGTCTTGTCGTCCTCGTCTTCGTCGTCGGCGGCGCGCACCGGGCCGGCTGCCGTCACGAGGCCGATGCCAAGGGCAATGGCGGCCAAACGCAGTGCCCGGCTCAACGAGGGGGTCTGCAGCATCCAGAAGCGGGCATCGGTCTCGCGCATCGCGCTGTTCCCATTCACAATTTCTGCAACTGGCAGGGGCCGGTCTGACGGACGTGACAGCTCCTTGCCGCAAGGGTCCGTATCGGCCGGGATCAGGGCGCTTTTGCGGCGGGTACCCCGAGGAACGAGTCATACAATAGGCCCGCCACCCCGGCAACAATGGCCACATCGGCCAGATTAAACACATACCAATTGAAGGTTTTTCCCCCGATCTCGATATGGAACAGGGCGAAATCGACCACCGCGCCATACAGGAAGCGGTCGATGCCATTGCCGACCGCACCGCCGATGATCAGGCCCAGCGCCAGCGTCGCCAGCAGCGTGCTGGAGCGCGCCATCCAGATCCCCAGCACGATCACCGCGATCGCCTTGATCGCCATCAGCGCGATCTGGGCGAGCTGGTTCTCGCTCTGGAACCAGCCAAAACTGATCCCGACATTCCAGGCCAGCACGAGATCGAAGAATGGCGTGACGCGGACCGCGCCGCGATTGGCGAGGTCGAGCGCGTAGAGCAGCCAGAGTTTTGAGGCCTGGTCCAGCACCAGCGCCGCGAGCGCGGCAATGACGCCGGCGCGGAGATGCGGGGTACGCGAGTGTTCGAGGCCAGACACTTATCTGGCCTTCTTTTTCTTCTTCTTGGCCTTGGCCGCGGGCGGCTTCTTTGCGGCTTGCTTGGTCGCTTTTTTCTTTTTTGCCTTCTTGGCCGTGGTCTTTGTTGCCGCCTTCTTGGCGCCCTTCGTTGCCGAAGGCGCTTTCTTGGATTTGGCAGCCTTCCCGGCTTTGGCCTTTTTCGTTGCCGGCTTCTTGGCTGCGGACTTCTTGGCCTTGGCTTTCTTCGCCTTCTTGGCGCTGGCCGGTTCGGCCTTGGGCGCCTTGGTTTCGCTGGGCTTCTCGGCTTCGACAACCCTCTTGGCCGCTGCAACCTTCTTGACCTTGGCCGGTTTGCCGGGCTCCTCAGCCGCCACGCTTGCCGGAGTCTTCCTGGCCCTGACCTTCTTCTCCGGCTTGGCAACCGTCACGCTTTGCGAAGCGGCTGGCTCGGACGCTTCCTCTGGCTGCTGCACGTGTTCGACGGCCGGCGTCTCGACCAATGCAACCGGCTTGGCGGCTTCTTCGACGGCGTCCGCCGGCTGCTCACCAGCGGCAAGCGCCTTCCATTCCCGCAAGGCCTGCGCGTCGCGCGGTGAGACGTCGGGATATTCGGCGTCTTCGCCGACCGTGGGGAGGATCTTCCACGATCTCGCGCATTTGGTGCCGATGGCCTTTTCAACGACGACGGCAACGTCAGGCACATCGGCGAGGGTGAACGCGTTCGCCGGTGCGTCATCATTGGCCACCATCGCGTTCGAGGTGATGCAGACTTCGGCCATGTCGACGTCGAACAGGGTCGTGAAGATGTTCTTGTCCGACACATAGACCAGCGGCGAGGCCTCCAGCGAGGAGCCGATGTTCTTGGCCGCGCGCTCGAGTTCGAGCGCACCGGTAACGACACGGCGGACATCGCGGATGGTTTCCCATTTGGCGGCGAGGGCATCGTCGCGGAACTGGTCGAACCCTTCCGGGAACAGCGTCAGATGCACGGAGGCCTCGGCATCCGGCTTGTACATCCGCCACGCCTCCTCGGTCGTGAAGCTCAGCACCGGCGCCAGCCAGCGCAGGATCGCATCGCAGATGATGTCGATCGCGGTCAGCGCCGCCTTGCGCGCCGTCGACGACGGCGGATCGCAATAGAGCGTGTCCTTGCGGATATCGAAGTAGAACGCCGACAATTCGGTGTTCATGAATGCGGCGAGCGTCGCGACCACCGTCTTGTAGTCGAACTCGGCATAGGCGTTGCGCACGATCGTGGCGCGCTTCGCCAGCTCGTGCAGCATCAACCGCTCCAGCTCGGGCATCTCGGCATGGTCGATCGCGTCGGCCGGATGGAAATGATGCAGCGTGCCGAGCATCCAGCGGATCGAGTTACGCAGCTTGCGGTAGGTCTCGATGGTGTTCTTGAGGATCTCGGGGCCGATGCGCTGGTCGTCGGCATAGTCGGTGGCGCAGACCCAGAGACGGAGGATATCCGCGCCGGAGTCCTTCATCACCTTCTGCGGCTCGACGGTGTTGCCGAGCGATTTCGACATCTTGCGGCCGTTCTCGTCCAGCGTGAAGCCGTGGGTCAGCACGATGTCATACGGCGCGCGGCCGCGGGTGCCGGCGCTTTCCAGCAGCGAGGAATGGAACCAGCCGCGATGCTGGTCAGAGCCTTCCAGATACATCACGGTGTCGTCGCCGCCATCGATCTTGCGGACGATGTTGCCGAGATTGGGGAAGTTCTGGCGATCCTCCAGCACGAAGGCGTGCGTCGAGCCCGAATCGAACCAGACGTCGCAGATGTCGTCGACCTTCTTCCAGTCTTCGCCGGCGCGATCCCCGAGAAAGCGCTCGCGCGCGCCGTCCATGTACCAGGCGTCGGCGCCTTCCTCCATGAAGGCTTCGACGATGCGCTGGTTGACGATTTCGTCCTGCAGGATCTCGGCCGAGCCGTCGCCCTTCTCGCGCACGAACACGGCGATCGGCACGCCCCAGGCGCGCTGGCGCGAGATCACCCAGTCCGGGCGGCCGGCGATCATGCCGTTGATGCGGTTCTGCCCCGCAGGCGGCACCCATTGCGTCACCGAGATCGCGTGCAGCGCACGGGCGCGCAGCGTGTCGCCGGGCTTCGCATGGCCGTCAACGGCGATGTCCTTATCCATCGCGATGAACCATTGCGGCGTGTTGCGGAAGATCACCGGCTTCTTCGAGCGCCAGGAATGCGGATATTGGTGCTTGAGCCGGCCGCGCGCCAGGAGCTTGCCGGCCTCGACGAGCGCCTTGATCACGGCCTCGTTGGCGTCGCCTTTCTCGCCCTTGTCGTTGATCACGCGTTTGCCGGTAAAGCCCGGCGCATGATCGGTATAGGCGCCGTTCTCGTCGACGGTGTAGGGGATCGCGGTGTTGATGCCGCGCGCATCGAGATCGCGCGCGTGCGCCATCCAGGCGTCGAAGTCCTCGCGGCCGTGGCCGGGCGCGGTATGCACGAAGCCGGTGCCGGTGTCGTCGGTGACGTGGTCGCCGGGCAGCAGCGGCACGGTGAATTCGTATCCGCCGCCAAAACCTTTCAACGGATGGGCGCATTCCACCGCGTCGAGCGTATCGCCCGGCAGATCGCGCACCTTCTCATAGGCGGTGACGCGCGCCTGCTTGAACACTTCCTCCGCAAGCGCATCGGCGAGGATCAGGAGATCGCCGGTCTTCGCCCAATTCTCCGCCGGCGCGTCGGTGACCTTGTAGAGGCCATAGGCGATCTTCGGCGAGAACGAGATGGCGCGGTTGCCGGGCAGCGTCCACGGCGTGGTGGTCCAGATCACGACCGACGCCTCGGCGAGTATGCCATGCGCCGGCGAGATGACCGGAAACTTCACCCACACCATGTCGGAGGTGTAGTCCTCGTATTCGACCTCGGCTTCCGCCAGCGCGGTCTTCTCGACCACGCTCCACATGACAGGCTTGGAGCCGCGATAGAGCGTGCCGTTGGCGGCGAACTTCATCAGTTCGCGCGCGATCTGCGCTTCGGCCGGATAGCTCATGGTGGCGTAGGGGTGGTCCCAGTCGCCGATGAGGCCGAGCCGCTTGAACTCCTCGCGCTGCACGTTGAGCCAGTGCGTCGCATAGGCGCGGCACTCTTTCCGGAACGCCACCATCGCGGTGGAGTCGCGGAAGTCCGGCTTCGGCTTGCCCTTGGAGCGGTAGTTCTCTTCCTCGATCTTCCATTCGATCGGCAGGCCGTGACAGTCCCAGCCCGGGACGTAGTTGGAATCGAAGCCGAGCATCTGCTGGCTCTTGGTCACGACGTCCTTGAGGATCTTGTTCAGCGCGTGGCCGATATGGATGTTGCCGTTGGCGTAGGGCGGGCCGTCATGCAGCACGAACTTGGCGCGGCCGCGCGCGTCGTCGCGCAGCTTTCCGTAGAGGTCGATCTCGTTCCAGTATTTGAGGATCTCCGGCTCGCGCTGCGGCAGGCCGGCGCGCATCGGGAATTCCGTCTGCGGCAGGAACAGGGTTTTCGAATAGTCTGTGACGTCGGACTTTTGCGGCTCTTGGGACATGAATGCTCTGATTTGGCTCGAAGACGGCGCGGAAACGCGGGGGAGGAGCGGCTGAAAAGGCGAAAATCCCGGTCTTGCGCCGAGCAGACGCTCAGGCGGAAGCCGGGCCCCTAATGCTGATGGTGCGCCGCGCAAACATGGGGCATTCCATAGCAGGGGGCCGGGAAAATCGCAAAGGCTGCTGGAGGCGCGGTGTCAGGCGCGACGCGGCCGTGCCGGGTTTCCGGCAACGGTGACGCCGGGGGCGACGTCCCGCGTCACCACGCTGCCGGCGCCGATCACGGCACCGTCGCCGATGGTGACGCCGGGCAGGATGATTGCGCCGCCGCCGATCCAGACATCGCTGCCGATCCGCACCGGACGGCCGAATTCGAGGCCGGTTCGCCTGATATCGGCATCGCGCGGGTGGTCGGCGGCATAGATCTGGGTTGCCGGTCCGATCTGGGTGCGGTCGCCGATGGTCACTTCCACCACGTCGAGGATGACGCAGTTGAAGTTGAGAAACACCTCATCGCCGAGGTGGATATTGTAGCCGTAATCGCAAAAGAACGGCGGACGGATCACGGCGCTGGTGCCGACATGGCCGAAATGGGCCGACAGCAGCGCGTGACGCTCGGCCACAGGGGCGGCGAGTGCCCCATTGTAGCGCGCCAGCCAGGCCTTGTTGGCGACAGCATCGGCCTGCAGTTCGGGATCGCCGGGGCGATAGAGCTCGCCCGCCAGCATTTTTTGCTTTTCAGTCTTGCTCAGCCGATCGCTCCAAGCTTCGGAAACGCGTCGGGCGCGGCGGCCAGCCGCGCGCGCGCCTTGGCGCTGTCGTCGTCCATCTGCCTGATCAGCGCGTCGATTGAGTCAAACTTAAGTTCATCGCGGATGAAACCGATGAAGGCGACGTCGAGTACGCTGCCATAGAGGTCGCCCTTGAAATCGAACAGGAACACTTCGAGCAGCGGTGCGCCATTGTCGAAGGTCGGGCGGCGGCCGAAGCTCGCGACCGCATCGAAGCGCTCCGCCCCGCGGCCGACCCGCACCGCATAGATGCCGTGCTTGAGGCTGCAATTCTTGTCGAGGCGGATATTGGCGGTCGGGTAGCCGAGATCGCGGCCGCGCTTCTCGCCGTGGATCACCTCGCCGCTGGCGAACCACGGTCCGCCCAGCATGGCAGCAGCTTCGTCGATCTGGCCCTCCGCCAGCGCCATGCGGATCGCGCTGGAGGACACCGGCCGCTCCTCGATATCGACATGGGCCTGGACGTCGATCTCGATGCCGAGCCGCGGCCCCTCGCTGACCAGAAGGCTCGGCGAGCCGGCGCGGCCCTTGCCGAAATGAAAGTCGTAGCCGACGGCAATTCCGCTGACGCCGAGGCGCCCGATCAGATCATGGTGAATGAAATCTTGCGCCGAAGTTCCGGCCCGGGCCCTGTCGAAGGTCATCACGACCGCGCCGTCGAGCCCGGTTCCGGCCAGGAGCCGCAGCTTGCTGGCCTCGTCCGAGAGGCGGAACTGGGGGCTGTTCGGGCTGAAAAAGGTGCGCGGGTGCGGCTCGAAGGTGAGGGCGAATGCCGGCTTGCCGTGGGCGCGACCCATCCGCAAGGCAGCGTCGATGACGGCCCGGTGGCCGAGGTGGACGCCATCGAAATTGCCCATGGCGACCACCGCCCCGCGGGGGATATCGGCGGCAGGGGTGGTGTCTCGGATAACGGTAAAACCGGTCATTTCAGGGATTCTTAGGAATTTCGGCTGGGTGAACGCGGCCGGACCGTGACGCGGGCCCCCCATCGAAGTCAAGCGGGGAGGGCGGGTTCAAAACGGATGCAATCCGGCCCGGGCCGTTTACGGGCTGTTTAAGGGCTGATGCTACAGCTTGGGGGGAGGACTGCGGGTCGCGCAGGGCCTGCCGATAATTTGTGGCGTCAGCGTTGAGTGGGGGAAAAGATGGCGGTTGATTTGTCCATGCCGGTTCTGGTGGTTGATGACTACAGCACCATGATCCGCATCATCCGGAATCTTTTGAAGCAGCTCGGCTTCGACAACATCGACGATGCCAGCGACGGCTCGGCGGCGCTGAACAAGATGCGCGGCAAGAAATACGGGCTCGTGATTTCCGACTGGAACATGGAGCCGATGACCGGCTACGACCTGCTCAAGGAAGTCCGTGCCGACCCCAATCTGGCGACCACGCCCTTCATCATGATCACGGCCGAATCCAAGACCGAGAACGTGATCGCCGCCAAGAAGGCCGGCGTGAACAACTACATCGTCAAGCCGTTCAACGCGGCGACGCTGAAGACCAAGATCGAAGCGGTCTTCCCGGACATGGCGACGGCGTAAGTCGTCTTGTCTCCGGCTGCCTCAATTTGGGGCATGCTGCGCTCCGACAGTCCATGCCATACTAGGTCTTGCGTCTCGAAATGACGTAAGGCCTATTCCTACTTTGCATGGGGTTGTTTTCGCAATTTTTGCGTCCGGTGCAGCGATGCACCTACCACCGCAGCTCGCGCATCAGCGCGCGGGGCGGGTGACCGAACAGCTCCTTGATCGAGGCCGGGTCGAGCTGGTCGATGCCCTCGAATTCCTCGGAATGGATGCCGCGGGTCAGGAAAAGACAGTCGATCCCGAAGCCGTGCGCGCCGGTCAGGTCGGTCCGCACCGAGTCTCCGATCGCCAGCACGCGGTCGAGCGCCGTGGGCCGGCCGCGGCGCTCGGCGGCGAGCGCCATGGCGCGTTCATAGATCGGACGGTGCGGCTTGCCATAGAAGATCGCCTCGCCGCCGAGCTCGCGATAGAGTTCGGCGACCGCGCCCGCGCAATAGATCAGCCGGTCGCCGCGTTCGACGACGATATCGGGATTGGCGCAGATCAGCGGCAGCTTGTGCTCGCGCGCCTGCAGCATCATGGCGCGATAGTCTTCCGGCGTCTCGGTCTCATCGTCGAACAGGCCGGTGCAGACGATGTAGTCGGCTTCTTCCAGCGGCGCCATCACGGCGTCGAGGCCGCGGTGGATCGAGGAGTCGCGCTCGGGGCCGATCCAGAACATCTTCTTGCCGGGGTGGTCGGCGACGAAATTCCGCGTCAGGTCGCCTGAACTGACGATGGCGTCGTAGGTTTCATCGGCGACGCCGAGCTTGCGCAACTGGCGCTGCACGGAATCGGCCGGCCGCGGCGCGTTGGTGATCAGGATGACGGTCGCACCGCGCTGGCGGCTCGTGTGCAGCGCCTCGCAGGCTTCGGGAAAGGATTCGAGCCCGTTATGCACCACGCCCCAGATGTCGGAGAGGATGACCTCGACGCCATCAACGAGGTCGCGCAGCCGCTCGACGAACCGCAAGGAGGTCATGACGCCGGAGACCTGTTAGCCCGGTCCTGCGGCACGGCGCGCCAGGGCGGCGTTGCCGGTCGTACGTACCGGGGCCTGTGCAGGCTGGCTTGCCATCGAAACGGGGGTGCTGGAGCCATTGGGAGTGCCGGATTCCTTGTTCGCTGTCGCCCCGCCGGTAGCAGATGCCCCCTCGGGCCGCAACGGCCGCGGCGGCGCAAACAGAAAACCCTGGCCGAAGCGAACGTCGTAATCGAGCAGGTCGACCACCGCACGCTCGCCCTCGATCTTCTCGGCGATCAGGTCGATGCCGAAGCGGCCGAGCAGATCGGAAAGGTCGGAGGGATGAATGTCCGAGGCCGAGCTCTGCTTGGGATCGAGCAGCAACGCCGCCGGCACCTTGATGAAACGGACGCCGCGGTCGGCCAGCTCGCGCGGCTCGATCCTGAGGTCGGTGACATGGTCGATCGAGAAGCGATAGCCGCGCTGCGACAAGGCGGCGAGGTGCTCGATCTCGATCGGACCGAGGCGGCGGAACATCGCCTGCTTGAATTCGAGCACGAAGGACGGCGCCAGCGCCCGGTTGGCTTCGAGGAAGTCGAGGCATTGGGCGAAATTGGCGGGATTGCCGAGCGTTGCCGCCGAGACGTTGCAGAACACGCCGACGTCCTTGTTGCGCACCATCAGGCGGCGCAGCACCTGCACGCAGCGCAGCATCACCATGTGGTCGATCTTGCCGATCAGCCCGCCGGCCTCGGCGGTGGCGATGAAATCATCGGCGGCGATGATCTGGTCCTTGTCGTCGCGCAGCCGCGTCACCGCCTCGTAGAAGCGCACCTTGCGCTGCGGCAGCGTCACCATCGGCTGCAGGTAGATGTCGAGCCGGCTTTCCTCGACGGCGTTCTTTACGGCGGTGAGCAGTTGGGGCCGTGAAGCGGCTTCCGGCGCAGCCGCCACCGGGGCCGGGGGCGCAACCGCCGCCGGTGCGGGCCTGACGGCAGGCTCGTGCTGCACCAGGGCCGGCGCGGGTTCGTGCTGCGGCTCGGGATCCGGCCTGGCCGCGGGGGCTGCGGCGGCCGCCGCCGCGCTGGCGGCGATGAGATCCTCGTGGCTCGCCACCGTAACAGCCAGTTGCTTGACCAGCACGCCGAGCTCGCTGATTTCGCCGACAACGGCCTGGATGCGATCGGAGCTTGCCGAGTTGGCCGATACGATCCGCCCCTCGATGGCGGCGAGCCGGCGGCCGAACTCGGCGACCTGCCGCGCAAGGTCGGCAGTGCCGCGGGAAAGATCGGCGATCTGGCCGCCGACGTCGGAGCGATCGCGCAGCCGCATCGACACGGCGTTGTAGAGGATCAGGAAGGTCAGCGCGGTGAGCGCCACGATCGCCGATTCCGTGCCGGTGAAGCCCGCTACCGCGTGCAGGGCGAGTCCGAGGGAAGCTGCAACCAGCACCATGCAGATGGCGATGAAAATCGTCGAAATGCGAATCATGTCGCGCGCTACGCCTTCAGGTCCGAACTGTCTTCACCCGGGAAAACACGGAAGTTGCAGGCACGGTCCGTCTGCGCTCCCAAGCGCAGCAACCTTAGCATCAATGTTGATTCGCAAAGCTAGTGTTCTTTGGACACGGTCGGAACTGGAAATGTGTTCCGATCGTTTGCGTGTCCCGCGTCCCGGCCTTGAGCGGGGCCCATCTTAAGGATCGGGCGAGGAGACGCAGGCCCCGGCGCAAGGCCGGGGCACGCGGGCGCCGCCTACGCGACCGCCCGGATCACCTTGCCGACCTTGTCCACGATCTCGCCGATCTGCTCCTCGGTGACGATCAGGGGCGGGGTCAGTGCCAGCGTGTCGCCGACGGCGCGGAGCATGATGTCATGGTCGTGGAAGGCGCTGTTGAGCCCGGCAAAGCCGCGCTTGCCGACCCCGTCGGCAGACGGCGCAAGGTCGATGCCGGCCGTCAGGCCGATGGTGCGAATATCGACCACGTTGGGCAGGCTCTTCAGCGACATCACGGCGTCGGCGAACTTCGGTTCGAGCTGGTTGGCGCGCTCGAACAGTTTCTCGTCGCGGTAGATGTCGAGCGTGGCAAGGCCCGCCGCGCAGGCGAGCGGATGCGCCGAATAGGTGTAGCCATGGGCCAGCTCGGCGACGTGTTCCGGTCCGGTCATGAAGGCGTCATGGATGGTGTCGCGCACCAGCACGCCGCCCATCGGGGCCGCGCCATTGGAGACGCCCTTGGCAAACGTGATCATGTCGGGCAGCACGCCGTAGCGCTCGGCGGCAAAGGCAAAGCCGAGCCGACCGAAGCCGGTGATCACCTCGTCGAAGATCAGGAGGATGCCGTGCTTCTGGGTGATCTCGCGCAGCCGCTTGAGATAGCCCTTGGGGGCGGCCAGCACGCCGGTCGAGCCGGCCATCGGCTCGACGATCACGGCGGCGATGGTATTGGCGCCATGCAGGTTGACGAGGTCCTCCAGCGCATCGGCGAAATGCGCGCCATATTCCGGCTCGCCCTTGGTGAAGGCCTGCTTCTCGCGGTCATAGGTCGCCGGCAGATGGTCGACGCCCGATAGCAGCGAGCCGAAGATCTTGCGGTTGCCGACGATGCCGCCGACGGCGGTGCCGCCGAAGCCGACGCCGTGATAGCCGCGCACGCGGCCGATCAGGCGCGAACGGCCGCCCTGGCCGTTGATCTGGTGATAGGCGAGCGCGATCTTCAGCGCGGTATCCGCCGCCTCCGAGCCGGAGTTGCAGAAGAAGACGTGGTCGAGGCCTTTGGGCGCCAGTTCGGCGATGCGGCTGGCAAGCTCGAATGCCTGCGGAATGCCGAACTGGAACGGCGGCGCGTAGTCCAGCGTCGCGGCCATCTTGGCGATGGCTTCCGAGATTTGCGTGCGGCCGTGGCCGGCATTGGTGCACCACATGCCGGCGGCGGCATCGATCAGCTTGCGGCCATCGGCGGTGAAGTAATGCATGTCCTTGGCGCCGGCGAGCAGCCGCGGATTCTTCTTGAACGCCCGGTTCGCGGTGAACGGCATCCAGTGCGCGGCGAGGTCGTTCGGAACATTGACGGGGGTGGGGCGGGGGCTCTTGTCCAGCATGGGGCGGCCTCTTTGTTTGGAACGTTGCGCTGACGCCAAACTATCAGTTTCGCCGCCCAGCGGGAACGCCGCCGCGCCGGGATATTTCCGCGAGATCGTTCAAAGATCCGAGGCGGCGATCCAGAATACTTCGCCCTCGGAATCCTCGGTGTCGAGCCAGAGCAGCGGCAGGTGCGGATAGGCATCCTCGATCTGCGGGCGGCAGCGGCCGACCTCGCATAACAGCCCGCCCTGCGGCGTCAGATGCGCGGCTGCCTCGTCGAGGATGCGGCGGACGATGTCGATCCCGTCGGCGCCGCCGTCGAACGCCAGCTTCGGCTCGGCGCGGCATTCGCGCGGCAGGCCGGCCATGCCCTCGGCGTCGACATAGGGCGGATTGGAGATGATGAGGTCGTAGCGTTTGCCGCCAAGCGGCTGGAACAGATCGCCGCGATACAGCGTGAGGCGGTCCTGCAGCCCGTAATCCCCGACATTGCGCGCCGCAACCTCGAGCGCGTCCTTTGAAATATCGACCGCGTCGATTTCGGCGTTGGGAAAGTTCCGGCTGGCCAGAATGGCGAGGCAGCCCGAGCCGGTGCAGAGGTCGAGCACGCTTTCCACGGCGAGCGGGTCCGAAATCAGCGAGCCGGCTTCGTCGCCGTCGGCGCCGAAATGCTGGTCCAGCAGTTCGCCGATGAAGGAGCGCGGCACGATGGTGCGCTCGTCGACATAGAAGGGCAGGCCACGCATATAGATCTTGTTGACGAGATAGGCGGCAGGCTTTCGCGTGGTAACGCGGCGCGCGATCAGGTCGAGGATCGTCTTGCCTTCGGCTGACGTGACGCGCGCGGTCGCAAACGCCTCGAGCTGGTCGGGGTGCAGGTGCAGCGCCGCGCAGACGATGAACGCGGCCTCGGCCACCGGATCGGTGGTGCCGTGCGCGAACACCAGGTTGGCCTCGGTGAAGCGGCTGACGGCGTAGCGGACGAAGTCGAGCAGCGTCAGCAATTCGCCCGCGCCGACCTTGGGCAATCTGGTTTGGCTGGCGCCGCGCCTTGCCGCCGCTTTCCTGGCTTTGGCCATCAGGATTTCGACCAGCGCGCGGCGGCTGCGTCGTCGTGGTCGCGGGCCTCGATCCAGGCCGCGCCGTTCTCGCTTTCCTCGCGCTTCCAGAACGGCGCGCTGGTCTTCAGATAGTCCATCAGGAATTCCGCGGCTTCAAAGGCGGCCTGGCGATGCGCCGACGCCGTCACCACCAGCACGATGTTCTCGCCCGGCGCGATGCGGCCGAACCGGTGAATGACGGTGAGACCCTGCAACGGCCAGCGCGACAGCGCCTCGTCGGCGTGGCGGGCGATCTCGGCTTCCGCCATGCCGGGATAATGCTCGAGCGTCAGCGCCGCGATCGGCGCACCGTTCTCGCTGCCGCGGCAGACGCCGCTGAAGGTGACGACCGCGCCGATATCGGTACGGCCCTTGGACAGCGCCGTGATTTCCTGCGCAGCGTCGAAATCGCCTTCCTGGATGCGAATGGTCGCGGTGACGGACATGGTTGGGGTCAACCGCCGGTCATCGGCGGGAAGAACGCAATCTCGCGTGCGCCCGATATCACCGCGTCCGGCTTGACATGGGCGTGGTCGATCGCGGCGCGGATCACCTTCGGCTTTTCGAAGGCATAGGCGTAGGCCTCGCCGCGCCCGGACAGCCAGCCGATCAAATCGTTCACCGTGCGCACGTCCGCCGGCGGCTCGACGGTCTCTTCCGCGAGGCCGATCCGCTCACGCACCCAGGCGAAATATTTGACCTTCATCCCTCATCCTCCCTGATGAGGTGATGGATGCCGGCGCGGAAATAGTCCCAGCCCGTGTAGATCGTGAAGAGCGCCGACATCCACAAGAGGACGATGCCGATCAGGGTGGTCGCGGGCAGGATCTGCTCGCCGGCTTCACCGGCGATCAAAAAGCCGATCGCGACCAGTTGGATCGTGGTCTTCCATTTCGCCAGCTTGGTCACGGGCACGCTGACCCGCAGGGCCGCCAGATATTCCCTTAAGCCCGAGACCAGGATTTCGCGGCACAGGATCACGATGGCCGCCCACAGGGTCCAGCCATGGATCGAATTGTCGGCCGCCAGCATCAACAGGCAGGACGCCACCAGGAGCTTGTCGGCGATCGGATCGAGCATCCGGCCGAAGGCCGATTGCTGGTCCCAGATCCGGGCATAGTAGCCGTCGAGGTAATCGGTGACGCCGGCGGCAATGAAGACAGCCAAGGCCACCCAGCGCAGCCACAGCGGACCGTCCAGGATGGACTGGGCAAAAACGCAGCCGACTACCACCGGAATGGCGGCAATGCGGGCGTAGGTCAGGATATTCGGTATGGACAGGGTTTTGCCCTGTCCCCTGGTCGTTGCGATGTTCATCCGTCTTACCAATACCGCTGGAACGTGAAGGTCAACCTTGCGGACCTAGATCATCTGTCGCAGGCGACGCCCCAATGACATGCTTTCCGGCTCCAAGTCCCCTTAATAAGTCCCTTTAACAAGTCCCCTTAGCCCGGCTGTGCATGGAAAAACTCGAAGATCTTGCGGGCGCTTTCGGCGCTAACGCCCGGAACCTTGCCGAGGTCCGCGATCGAAGCCCGCTCGATCTCCTTCAGCGTTCCGAAATGATGCAGCAAGGCACGTTTGCGTGACGGGCCGATACCCGGGATTTCCTGCAGGCCGGCCTCCCTTATGTCCTTTTTCCGCAACTTTCGATGCGAGCCGATCACGAAGCGATGCGCCTCGTCGCGCAGCCGCTGGATGAAATACAGCACGGGATCGCGCGGTTCGAGCTTGATGGCTTCGCGGTCCGGCATGAACAGGGTTTCCCGTCCGGCATCGCGGTCCGGGCCTTTCGCCACGGCCATCAGCGAGACCTGGGTAAGCCCGAGGTTATTGAAGATCTCCCGGACGGCGTTGAGCTGGCCGCGGCCGCCGTCGATGATGACGAGGTCCGGCCATTGCGGAAACGAATCATCGTCGGCCTTCGCCTTGGCGGCATCGCCCTCCGGCGGTTTCAGGAGGCGCTTGAAGCGCCGCTCCAGCACTTCGCGCATCATCGCGTAGTCGTCGCCGGGCGTCAGTCCCTCGGACTTGATGTTGAACTTGCGGTACTGGTTCTTGATGAAGCCATCCGGCCCCGCCACGATCATCGCGCCGACGGCGTTGGTGCCCTGGATGTGGCTGTTGTCGTAGACCTCGATGCGCTTGGGCGCCTGCGGCAGGGCGAGGGTCGCGGCCATCGATTCCAGCAGCCGGCCCTGCGTTGCCGTATCGGCGAGCTTGCGGCCGAGCGCCTCGCGCGCATTGGTCAGCGCATGCGTGACCAGTTCCTTTTTCTCGCCGCGCTTCGGCACCGATACTTCGACCTTGTAGCCGGCCTTGACGCACAGCGCGTCGGCCAGCAGCGCGCTTTCCTCGATCTCATGCGAAAGCAGGATGAGCCTGGGCGGCGGCTTGTCGTCGTAGAATTGCGCGAGGAACGAGGCCAGCACTTCCTCCGGCGTGAACGATTTCTCCGCGCGCGGGAAGTAGGCGCGGTTGCCCCAGTTCTGGCCGGTGCGGAAGAAGAATACTTCCACGCAGGAATAGCCGCCTTCCTGATGGATGGCGAACACGTCGGCCTCTTCGACCGTGCGCGGGTTGATGCCCTGTTGTGACTGGATCGCCGACAGCGCGGCGAGGCGGTCGCGGTACAGCGCCGCGGTCTCGAATTCGAGCTCGTTCGAGGCTTTCTCCATCTCGGCGGCGAGCAAGCCCTTCACGGCGTGGCTGCGGCCGGAAAGGAAATCGGTCGCCTCGCGCACCAGCTCGGTATAGCCGGGGAAATCGATCTCGCGGGTGCAGGGGCCCGAGCAGCGGCGGATCTGATAGAGCAGGCACGGCCGCGTGCGGCTTTCGAAAAAGCCGTCGGTGCAGGAGCGGATCAGGAAGGCGCGCTGCAGCGCCGTGATGGTGCGGTTGACCGCGCCGGCGGACGCGAACGGCCCGAAATATCGCCCGGGCCTGCTCTGCGCGCCGCGATGCTTGAGGATCTGCGGCGCCCAGTGGTCGCCGGTGAGCAGTATGTAGGGAAACGACTTGTCGTCGCGCAGTTGCACGTTGAAGCGCGGCCGCAGCTGCTTGATCAGGTTGGCTTCGAGCAGCAGCGCTTCGGTCTCGGTCGTGGTGGAGATGATTTCAACCGTCACGGTCGCCGCGATCATCCGCAGGATGCGCGCCGGCAGCGGGGCGTTGGCGCGGGCGTAGGAGGAGAGCCGCTTGCGGACGCTTTTCGCCTTGCCGACATACAGCACGTCGCCTGCGGCATTGAGCATGCGGTAGACGCCGGGCGAGGTCGGGGCCAGCCGCACCGCGTTTTCGATGGCCGCGTGACCGACCGCCAGCGGGCCCTCGGCAATCGCCTCAACCGGCTCCTCACTGGCTTCCGGCAGGCGGGCTTCCTCGTCCTCCTCGGCGGCTGACGTCGCGGGATCGACGTCGGCGGCAGCGGTCAGGTCCTGCGGCGGCACATCCGGCTGGGAACCCCGGCGCTCTTTCCGCGGGGGCTTTGGGTGGTCGGTAGAATCGTGATCCATGGGCCTAAATTAAGCGGTGCGGGGCAGCATCGCCAGCGCCCGCGGCGCGTGCCTTGCCGGCGAGGGGCGCCGGTAACGCATTGTTAAGAATGATGAGCGGGGCAGTAACCCGCCTTAACAACCCTTTAACTTAAAACTCTCGATAAATCTTACAGAAAAACGGTGGAGTTCCGTAACCAAACCGGTCTTGCCCGGCGTGGGTCGCGGATAGTTGCGTGGAGTTGCGTGATGAGCAGGTTCGTCGTGGCCGCGCTGGCCCTGAGCGCTGCAGGCCTGAGCACGTCGGCGGGGGCGGCCGACCTCTACGGATCGCGCGCACCCTATACGGTCAACCAGCCGCTCAATGCCTATAGCTGGGCCGGCCCCTATCTCGGCGGCAATCTCGGCTATGCCTGGGGCTCGGTCGCCAACAACCCGACCAAGCCGTCCGGCTTCGTCGGCGGCGTCCAGGCCGGCTACAATTGGCAGAACGGATCGTTCGTGTTCGGCCTCGAAGGCGACATCCAGGCCACCGGCGCCGAAGAAACCTTCGCGCCGTGGAAGTTCTCCAACCCCTGGTTCGGCACGGTCCGCGGCCGCGCCGGCTTCGCGTTCAACAACGTCTTGTTCTTCGGCACGGGCGGTCTCGCTTTCGGCGAGCTGCGCGCCACCACGTTCGGCCTGACCGAATCCCATACCAATGCGGGCTGGACGCTCGGCGCCGGCGCCGAGATGGGCCTTGCTCCGAACTGGAGCGCCAAGATCGAATATCTCTATGTCGATCTGGCCAACAGCAACTTCGTCATTACAGGTGCGTCGAATGGGTACCGGTTCGGCTTGATCCGCGCCGGGGTGAACTATCGCTTTTGAGAACAAAGAAACTACTGGCTAACATCTCCCGGCGGCAGCAAGCCGCCGGGATTTTTTTGCCTTCGAGCCAAACGATATGCGGGCGCCATGTGCCTCCACGCTCGGCGGCGATTCCGCGCCGGCGCAGTCTTTTGCAGCAAGAATTCAGTCCGCGTCCAGCGCGAGCGTCAGTTCACGACGAAATCACGAGGTTGACCGCTTTGGGCCCCTTGCCCTTCTTGTCCGGTTCAACCTCGAACGTGATGCGCTGTCCTTCAGTCAGATCCTTCAATCCGGCCCGCTCGACGGCGGTGATGTGCACGAACACATCGCGGCCGCCGTCATCCGGCTTGATGAAGCCGTAGCCGCGTTCTCCATTGAAGAACTTGACTGTTCCAGTCATGGCCATCGGGAAACTCCTCCCCCGTATTGCTCCGCCGCTACGCGCAATTCGCGTACCGGCTGACCGGACATTCGCTGCCGGAAGCTTGGCCACCTCAGCCGATCGGGGGGCACACCGCCGACCGGCCTGGATTTTTTATTCGGCCTTGATCACTCCGCCGCAACCATTCGCGGAAGCGGAACGTAAAGCCAGTCCCAATAAACTGAGCATAATACGGTTTTGCGCCAATTGCCTACGGCGATTCGCAATATTCACCGGGTCGTCAGGGCTTGGGCGTCTCCAGCCTGAACCGGCCGGCTCCACCCTGGCCGAGCGGTTTTTCGAGTTCGGGTAGAATTGTCTTCAATTCACCCGCCAGCGTCCACGGCGGATTGACGATCAAGAGGCCGGTGGAGGTGAGGGGGCCACCCGCCTGCTGCGGCGCGACGCTGAATTCGAGCCGCAGGCATTTGCCGGCCGGCCTGCTGGCGGCGACGGCGCCCGCGACGAGGCGCGCCAGGGTCTCGGTGACGCGCCGGCTCTTCACCGGATACCAGATCAGGTAGCTGCCGGTCGGCCATTTCGCATAGGCCTCGGTGAATGCGCCGGCCAGCCTTTCGAATTCGTCCTTTTGCTCGAACGCGGGATCAATCAGCACCAGGCCGCGGCGCTCGTTGGGGGGCACGAAGGCCGGCAATGCCGTCCAGCCGTCGAGATCGACCACCCGCGCCTGGCTGTCGCGGCGCAGCGCATCGATCAGTTGCCTGTGGGCGCCCGGCTCGATTTCGCAGGCGGTGAGACGGTCCTGCGGCCGCAGCAGTGCACGCGCGATCAGGGGCGAGCCGGGATAGGCCTCGAGCTTGCCCGGTGCGTTGAAGGCCCTGACGATATCGAGATAGGGGCCGACCAGCGGCAGCACGCTTTCCGAAAACCGCGCCTGCATCATTCGCGCAATGCCGGTCAGCCATTCGCCGCCGCGGCGCGCTTCCTCGCCCGTGAGATCGTAACGCCCGGCGCCGGCATGGGTATCGATGACGCGAAATGCGGCCGGCTTTTCCTGCAGATAGGTCAGCATGCGCACCAGCACGATGTGCTTGATGACATCGGCAAAGCCGCCGGCGTGAAAGGCGTGTCGGTAGTTCATGAGGGCAGGGGTTACGACATTGGCGCGGGGAAAGTAACCCATCTCGTCAGGGCTGCGGCTGGCAGGATGACGCCAGCGCCGATATTCGCGCCTGTCACAGTTTTGAGCGTGGAGCAGGTCCCGGCCATCCACGTGTCTTGCAGATGACGATAAAGGCGTGGATGGCCGGGAACGCAGACGAACAGTCTGCGCAACGGAGCCGCTATGTCTGGCGCGGCGGAAGGGATCACTAGCCGCCCCGCACCGGCGGCATCACGACCTCGTCGCGCCGGCAGGCGCGGCGGTCGATTTCCTCGCAGGCGTGGAATTGCATGTCCTTGCTCAGGCAGATCCGCACCTCGCTGAGGCGCCGGCTCGAGCAGGTCACCGAAATCGCCGAAGGGCTGAGGCCCGGGTTGATCTTGATGAAGGCTGCTTCGAGGTCGCCGGGAGCGATGGTCTTCTCTTCGGGCAATTGCAGGAATTCCTCGGGAATCTTCACCGCTGCGCGGGCTTTGCGGATGTTCTCGAAATAGCCGCGTGCGCCGAGGCCCGAACAGGTGCCGTGCTTGTCCCACTCGTTGAAGATCAGGCCGGGCGCCGGCATCAGGTCCAGCATCGAGGTCATGATGTTGCGGTCGAGCCGCGGCGAGGGCCGCTGGCAATATTCGGGAAAGCCGCGCTCATATTGCGGCCAGAGGCCGTGGACCACGAAGGAATAGGGGCGGCTGCACTGGACCTGCGAGCGCCCGCTATTGCCGCGCTCGGCCGCCGCCTCGCAGAACGAAGGCGACCAGGAAAGGGCCAGGACATAGAAATCGAACTCGCCCGGCGTGTTCTGCCGGCGGTCCTGGGCAGCCGCCATCCCGATGAAGACGACGACCAACGCCAGCGAAATCAGAAACCTTGAAATGATACCGGATCGGTGCATCGAAAGCCCCTCTACTCGACTACCGGGAGCCTAGCAGGGAGCCGGAACATTTCAAGAACAAAATTTGTAGTTGTGCCCGCTGGCCCCGAAAACGGAGCCATTCAACCTTGGCGAATCAGCAAATCAGGGCCGGGCGGCGCGGCAGCCCGGACCGTAGGCCCAGTTGCGATCAAGCCCGGTCACGCACCATTCGACACCCTGGCCGTAGCCCGCAAAGCCACCATCCTCGATGATCGAGTAGTGCACGGTGCGCATCTTGCCGTCGCTCAGCATCACGTCCCCGCTGCAATAACGGCGCGGAACGTTGTCGGACTGCCAGGGGCGGAACGCGGTTTCCTGGATCCGGCCAAAGCCGGTGATCACCAGCGCCGAATTCCAGAACTTGCCCTCCTTCTCGCGGAATTGGGTCGCGATGGTCGGCAGTGCCCGCTCGCATTCGGCGACGCGGCCCTCATAGCCCGGCCCGAACAAGCCGAAGTTCAGCTGCAGCGGATTGGCGGCCTCTGCAGCAGGGCCGAAGACCAAGAGGGCGAGCGCCGCGATCGGGCCGAGTGCTTTCGAGGATGTGATGAGGTTGCGCATGGGAATCCGCCGGTAAAGCCAACGCTCGGGACGGTGCCGCGAAGCCCTGACGAGGTCAAGTGCAGCGCGGCAACACCTGACAGCCAAGTCCGCCTCGCGCTCCAACCCATTCTTTTCACGGCCGTCGGCGCACACTATGGTGGGCTTCGAGCGAAATGGAGTCTGCGATGCGAAGAATTCTGGCCGCGAGCCTGATTGCCATGGGCTTGGTGGTGATGGGCGGAATGCTGGCGGGCGCGCCGGCGCAGGCGCAGTGGATCGATATCGACACGGTGCCCCCGATGAAGGGCAATGACACCGGCGGCATCATCGCCTATCCGCTCGCGATGCAGGCCGATGCCCGGCAACTCGCCGTCGATCACTGCGCCCGCTACGGCAAGGTGGTGAAATTCCTCGGCGTGCAGCCCAATTACGGCGGCTACGTTTCCTTTGCCTGCCGCTGGGTGCCCTATGGCGCCGCCGAGCGGCCGCTGCGCACGCTCTACTAAGGTCGCTCGCCGGCTTTCTTTCCCTGACCGGACATGTTTTTGCCACGCAAAGCGTGTGTTGACTTCGCGCGCGCACGAACGCGTTGAAGAATTCAGGGGAACACACGCATGAGACGACAGCTTCTTTCTTGGTCTGCCGTTGCCCTGCTCGCGCTGTTGCCGGCGAGCGGCGCCTTTGCCGTGGAGCTGCCGGTGCGCAAGGCCGGGCTGTGGGAGATGAAGGTGGTGAGCAAGGGCGGTCCGTCGCCCGAGATGACGATGCAGCAGTGCACGGACGAGACCACCGACAAGGACATGAGCACCGCCTTCTCGCCGATGGCCAAGGATATCTGCTCCAAGCAGGACATCCAGAAGACCGCAACGGGATATGTCACCGATTCGGTCTGCGGCGTCGCCGGCATGACGATCAAGTCGCATGCCGAGATCACCGGCGACTTCAATTCCGCCTATACCGTGAAGTCGACCTCGCACAGCGAGGGCGGCATGGCCGGCGCCCCGCGCGATAACAGCACCACGATCGAAGCGAAGTGGCTCGGCGCCTGCAAGGCCGATCAGAAGGTCGGCGACATCATGATGCCCGGCGGCATGAAGATGAACATCAAGGACATGGAAAAGCTGAAGGCGCTGATCCCGAAGAAGTAGGGGTTCATCGTGAATACAGTCAGGAAGCCTTATGGTTCGAGACGCGCGGCATAGCCGCGCTCCTCACCATGAGGAGATAGATCCTTATCCTAGCAGCGCGGCTTCGCGCGTCTCGAAGGATGAAGGCCCAGTTCTCTCGAAAATCTACACCGGCACCCTGACCGTCGCCCGCAATCCGCCCATCGGGCTGTCGCTGAGCGTGATGTCGCCGCCATGCGAACGGGCGATGTCGCGGGCGATGGCGAGCCCGAGGCCGGTGCCGCCCTCGTCCTGGTTGCGGGCGTCGTCGAGCCGCAGGAACGGCTTGAACACTTCCTCGCGCATGTTGACGGGAATGCCCGGCCCGTCGTCGTCGATCGTCACCGTCAGATAGCGGTGGTCGCGGTGCCCGGTGATGGCGACCGTCTTGGCGTAGCGCGCCGCGTTGGAGACGAGGTTGGCGATGCAGCGCTTGAACGAGGCCGGCTTCACTGTCACGACAGGCAATCCGTGGAACGTCACCGTCGCGATATGGCCGTGGCGTTCGGCGTCGCTGCGCAGCTCCTCCAGCGCCATCGTCATGTCGGTCGGCTGCGCGACCTCGCCGCTGTCGCCGCGGGCGAAAGCGAGATAGGCCTCCAGCATCCCCGACATCTCGTCGACATCCTTGCGCATGCCGTCGACCTCGGGGCTGTCGCCGATCAAAGCGAGCTCGAGCTTGAAGCGGGTCAGGATGGTGCGCAAATCGTGGCTGACGCCGGCCAGCATCGCGGTGCGCTGATCGATCGAGCGCTCGACGCGCGCCTTCATCTCCAGGAACGCCTGCGCCGCCTGCCGCACCTCCCGGGCGCCGCGCGGGCGGAAGTCCGGCGCCTCGCGGCCCTTGCCGAAACTTTCGGCGGCTTCCGCCAGCCGCAGGATCGGCCTGATCTGGTTGCGCAGGAACAGCACCGCGACGATCAGGAGGATCGAGGAGGTGCCGAGCATCCAGAAGATGAAGATCTCCGAATTCGAGGCGTAGGCCGCGCTGCGCTCCGCGAACACGCGCATCACGGAATCGTCGAGCTGGATGCGTATTTCAACCAGCTTGGAGTTGCCGACGGTATCGATCCAGAACGGACGGCCGATCTTGCGGCCGAGCTGTACGGACAGGGTCTGGTCGAGCAGCGAGAAGAACGGTTTCGGTCCGGGCTGCGGCATGTCGCCGACGGGAAGGAAATCGACCACCAGCTGCAGCCGCTGTCCGATGCGGCGCAATTGCGCGCGGTCCTTGTCCTGCGGAAACGCCTTGTAGACGTCGATCAGGCTGGCGATGTCCTGCACCACGGCGGCCGACAGGCGCCGCGTCACCGTGTTCCAGTGCCGCTCCATGAACACGAACGCGACCACCGTCTGCAGGATCACCATCGGCACGATCATGATCAGCAGCGCGCGCGCATAGAGCCCGGTCGGCATCCAGCCCTTGAACGCGTTGCCCATCCAGCCATTGGCCTTGGAGACGCGCTGCGAGGCATTGCGGATGAACGTCAGGCCGGTGTCGAGCGTGCTCATGAGCTGGCTCAGGGCGACGCGACCAGGCGGTAGCCGATACCGCGCACCGCCTGCAGGAACAGCGGGTTGGCGGGATCCTGTTCGATCTTGCGGCGCAGGCGGTTGATCTGCACGTCGACGGCGCGCTCGTTCACCGTGCCGCCGCTGGTCAGCGCCGCGCGCGGCACGGTTTCGCCGGGGGTGGCGGCGAGAATGCGCAGCATTTCGCGCTCGCGGTCGGTCAGGTGGATGATCTCCTCGCCCTGGCGCAGCTCGCCGCGATCGAGATGAAAGACGTAGGGGCCGAACGCGATCTGCTCCAGCGCCTCCACCGGCGGCGGTGCGGAGCGCTTGAGGATGTTGCCGATCCGCAAGACCAGCTCGCGCGGCTCGAACGGCTTGGCAACGTAATCGTCGGCGCCGATCTGCAGGCCCTCGATCCGCGCTTCCGCCTCGTGGCGCGCCGTCAGCATGATGATCGGCACCGAGGAGGAGGTGCGGATGAACCGCGCCAGGTCGAAGCCGGTTTCGCCGGGCATCATGACGTCGAGGATCAGCAGGTCGAAATGCAGGCCGAGCAGCTTTGCCCGCGCGTCGGTGGCGCTCGACGCGGTCGTGACGCGATAGCCCTCGCCGGACAGAAACCGCGACAGCAGATCGCGGATGCGGCGGTCGTCGTCGACCAGCAGCAGATGCGGGGCGTCGTCGGCCAGTTGCCGCGCCGCGCGCGCGGGGGCTGTCGCGATGGTTGCTGCTTGCGTCACGATCACTCCCTTGGCTTCTTGCTGCCGGTCCCGAAGATCGCCTCTAGCACTTTGTCCGGGTCGTCGCGATCGATCATCGCGCGCAGGAACTGGTTGATCGCCGCCGCGCCCTCGGGATTGATGTCCCGCAGCGCGCGGGTGATGCGGTCGGTTTGCAACCCTGCGAGCTTTGCCACCAAGGCTTCGCCCTTCGGGGTGGCGTAAAGAAGGCGCTGCCGGCGGTCGTTATTGCCGGTTTTCTGGATGATGTAGTCCTCGTCGAGCAGCTGCTTGAGCACCCGCCCGAGCGACTGCTTGGTGATCCGCAGGACGTCCAGGAGGTCGGCGACCTTGAGGCCGGGGTAGCGGTAGACGAAATGCATCACCCGGTGATGGGCGCGGCCGAATCCGAAGGCTTCGAGCTCATGGTCGGCGTCGCCGACGAAGTCGCGATAGGCGAAAAACAGGAGCTCGATAATGTCCCAGCGCATCTCGCCCAGGCGCGGGGATGTGCCCGCACTTGCTTGCGAATCGGGGTTCGCAGGGCCCCTCGAGAAATTTATGTCAGTCATGTTGACATATCTTGGGTTCAATGTTACAAAACTGCCAGCCACGACGAAACTTTAAGTCGTTTCGAACTTGGTGACGTGTCAGGCATCCGGAAAAAGCCAACGATGGCGGCAACGGCGGCAAATTGAACTACCGTGCGATTGTCGAGCGGCATCTCGGCAAACATACTGGACTTCAGCATCCCGCAAAAGCATGTCCTGACGGTCATGACAGCGCAGGAAACTGCCCGTAAAGCCAGTGGTGGCGAAGTCCAGGCCTGTCAAGGCCACCAGACCCGGCGCGGCATGCCGGGAGCCAGAAATTGCGCCGGTTTCGGCAACGGGAAGCAAGAAAATGAGTTTGAACTTCGAAATCAAGCCTGCGGCCAACCCGACCCCGGAGAAGGAGCGCACGGCAAAGCTCGTCGACCCCGGCTTCGGCCGGGTCTTCACCGATCACATGGCGATCGTTCGCTACAACCAGGCCAAGGGCTGGCACGACGCGCGCGTCGAAGCCCGCACGAATTTCACGCTCGATCCGGCCACCGCCGTGCTGCACTACGCGCAGGAGATTTTCGAGGGCCTCAAGGCCTATAAGCGCGATAACGGCGTGAACCTGTTCCGCCCTGACGCCAATGCCCGCCGTTTCCGCGATTCGGCCGAGCGCATGGCCATGGCGCCAGTGCCCGAGTCCCTGTTCATCGAAGCGGTCGAGCAAGTCGTGCGCATCGACAGCGCCTGGATACCGGGAGGCGAGGGCAGCCTTTACATGCGGCCCTTCATGATCGCGAACGAGGTGTTTCTCGGCGTCAAACCGTCAGCCGAATACATCTTCGCGGTGATCGCTTCACCGGTCGGCTCCTACTTCAAGGGCGGCCCGGCGCCGGTGACGATCTGGGTATCGGAAAAATATACGCGCGCCGCGGTCGGCGGCACCGGCGCGGTGAAGTGCGGCGGCAATTACGCCGCGAGCCTGCGCGCGCAGGCCGAGGCCATCGAGCGCGGCTGCGATCAGGTCGTCTTCCTCGATGCGGTCGAGCGCCGCTATATCGAGGAACTCGGCGGCATGAACGTCTTCTTCGTGTTCGATGACGGCTCGCTCTCGACGCCGCCGCTCGGCACGATCCTGCCGGGCATCACCCGCGATTCGATCATCGCGCTGGCCAAGGATGCCGGCACGGTGGTGCGCGAGGAGCCTTACACGATCGATCAGTGGCGCAAGGATGCCGCCAGCGGAAAGCTGAAAGAGGCGTTCGCCTGCGGCACGGCGGCGGTGATCTCGCCGATCGGCAAGGTGTGCTCCGCGAGCGGTGATTTCCAGATCAGCGGCGGCGTCGCCGGCCCTGTCGCCATGGGGCTGCGCAAGAAGCTCGTCGACATCCAGTACGGCCGGGCGGAAGACCCGCACGACTGGATCAGAAAGGTCCTGTGACCGGCGGCGGAATAGTTCCGCCGCTCCATAACAAGCACATTTGATTCAACCCGAACACGGGGCTGCTGCCGCGCGTCGCGCCGACGCGCGCGCCTACGGAAGGCAGATCGATCAGCGAGTGTCAGGCGCGAATTCCGCGCCAAAAACCGGGAGAGAAGCCATGGGAGTTTCGTTCGACAAGATCGATGGCGTCATCTGGTATGACGGCAGGCTGGTGCCGTGGGCTGACGCCAATGTCCACGTGCTGACCCACGGCCTGCATTATGCGAGCTGCGTGTTCGAAGGCGAGCGCGCCTATGGCGGCAGGGTGTTCAAGAGCACCGCGCATTCCGAGCGGCTGAAGGCCTCGGCCAACATCCTCGACTTCGAGATTCCCTGGTCGGTCGCCGAGATCGACGCGGCAAAGCAGCTTGTGATCGACAGGAACAATCTGCCGGATGCCTATCTGCGTCCGATCGCCTGGCGCGGCTCGGAGATGATGGGCGTCTCGGCGCCATCCAACACGATCCATCTCGCCATCGCCGCCTGGAACTGGCCGAGCTATTTCGACCCGGCCGAGAAGCTGAAGGGCATCCGCATGTGCATGGCCGAATACCGGCGGCCCGATCCGGCGACGATCCCCGCGATGGCCAAGGCGTCCGGCCTCTACATGATCTGCACCATCTCTAAGCACAAGGCGGAGCGCCAGGGCTATGCGGATGCGATGATGCTGGACTGGCAGGGCCGCGTCGCCGAATGCACCGGCGCCAACATCTTCTTCGTCAAGGACGGCAAGATCCATACGCCGATCGCCGACTGCTTCCTCGCCGGCATCACCCGCGCCACAGCGATCGATCTCGCGCAGCGCCGCGGCATCGAGGTGATCGAGCGCCGCATCATGCCCGAGGAGCTTTCCACCTTCACCGAATGCTTCATCACCGGTACCGCCGCCGAAGTGACCCCGGTCGCCGAGATCGCGGCGTGGAAGTTCACGCCCGGAAAAATCTCGGAGCTGTTGATGTCGGATTACTCCGCCGAAGTGCAGCCCAAGGGCACGGCCGCGGCGGCGTGAGGCGGGCACGCGGTCTCACTCCCTCTCCCCGCTCTTCGCGGGGAGAGGGTTGGGGTGAGGGGCTCTTTCCACGAGCTGTGAACGACGTGAGACCTGTACCCCCTCACCCGGATCGCAAGAGCGATCCGACCTCTCCCCGCAGGCGGGGAGAGGTTAAGTCATCGCCGCGCCGTTTCGTGATAATGACAGCGGAGCGCTTGCCGAAGCCATGAACTCACCGGCAATTCGGCGCGACCAACTCCCCGGACGCGGATAGCCCTGCCTGGTGAAGCGATGACAATGAATTCGACCCATTCAAAAGTTTCCAACAGCATCATCCTGATCGCCGCCGTGACGATTTTCGCGGCGCTCGGTATCCCCAACGCAGAGCTCCGGGCGCAAGACCGCTCTCCCGTGATCGACGTCACTGCCGGCAACCCGGAGATGAATGCCGCCATCGCCAAGGCGCGGGCCACGCTGCCGACGTTCTGGGCCTCCTATGACGCACCGAAAGCGTCGGAGACCGGCCATTCCCTCAAGGTGCGTTTTCCGAAACCGACCAGCGGTCACGAGCACATCTGGATGGCCGAGGTGAAGAAGACCGCGGATGGGCGCTATTCGGCAAAATTCGCCAATGTGCCGCGCGATCTGCCCGGCAAGCGGGCCGGGGACGTCGCGGAGTTCAAGGAAGCCGATATCTCGGACTGGATGTTCACCCGCAACGGCAAGATCGTCGGCGGCGAGACCATCCGGCCGATGCTCAAGATGATGCCGAAGGCTGACGCCGACGCGCTCCGGGCGCGGCTGGAAACCCCATAAGGGTACGCGGAGAAGGGCGTGGGTCCGGGTTGCCCTGCCGGGCCCCGGCTGGTACCTAGCCGACCATGGCCGAGAAACCCAAAAAACCCCAGAAGCTGAAGGCGCGGCTGCCGCGCGGGCTGGAAGATCGCGGGCCCGCGGCAATTGCCGCCACGCGCCAGATGGTCGAGAAAATCCGCGAAGTCTATGAGCGCTACGGCTTCGAGCCGGTCGAAACCCCGGCGATGGAGTTTACCGATGCGCTCGGCAAATTCCTGCCCGACCAGGACCGGCCGAACGAGGGCGTGTTCTCGTTCCAGGACGACGACGAGCAGTGGATTTCGCTGCGCTACGACCTGACCGCGCCTTTGGCGCGCTATGTCGCGGAAAATTTCGACGCGCTGCCAAAACCCTATCGCAGCTACCGCTTCGGCTATGTGTTCCGCAACGAGAAGCCCGGCCCCGGTCGCTTCCGCCAATTCATGCAGTTCGACGCCGATACGGTAGGCTCGGCTTCACCGGCCGCCGACGCCGAGATGTGCATGATGGCGGCGGATACGATGGAAGCGCTCGGCATCCCCCGCGGCGCCTATGTGGTGAAGGTGAATAACCGCAAGGTGCTCGATGGGGTGCGCGACGCGCTCGGCATTGCGGATGACGGACAATGGCTGACGGTGATGCGCGCGATCGACAAGCTCGATCGGCTCGGCATTTCCGGCGTGCAGCACCTGCTCGGCGAGGGCCGCAAGGACGAGTCCGGCGACTTCACCAAGGGCGCGGGCCTGAAGCCTGACGACATTGCATTGGTGTTGAGCGCAATCGAACCGGGCGCGCAGCTCGACGCCCGGCTTGGCGACAGCAAGATCGGACAGGAAGGCCGCGACGAGCTCGATGCGATCAGCAAGCTGGTGACGGCCTCGGGCTATGGGTCGGATCGAATCGTGATTGACCCAACCGTGGTACGCGGCCTCGAATATTACACCGGTCCCGTCTACGAGGTAGAACTGCTGCTCGAGACCAAGGACGAAAAAGGCCGGCCCGTGCGCTTCGGCTCGGTCGGCGGCGGTGGCCGTTACGATGGCCTCGTCTCGCGCTTCCGCGGCGAGCCGGTGCCGGCGACGGGGTTTTCGATCGGCGTGTCGCGTCTGCAGGCCGCGCTCACGATGATCGGCAAGCTCGACACGCGCGCCGATTTCGGTCCCGTCGTGGTCACCGTGTTCGACCGCGACCGTGTCGCCGACTACCAGAAGATGGTCGCAGAGCTGCGCAACGCGAACATCCGCGCCGAGCTCTATCTCGGCAACCCGAAGAACATGGGCAACCAGCTCAAATATGCCGACCGCCGCAATTCGCCGTGCGTGATCATCCAGGGCTCGGATGAAAAGGCGCGCGGCGAGATTCAGATCAAGGATCTGATCGAAGGCGCGAAAGCCGCCGCCGCCATCGCCTCGAACCAGGAATGGCGCGAGACCCGTCCGGCGCAATTCTCCTGCCCCGAAGGCGAGATCGTCGCCAAGGTGCGCGAGGTGCTGGCGCGCCATGACGTGAAGTGGGGATAGCCATTCGCTTCCTGCGTCATGCCCGCCCTTGTCGTCGGCATCCGCGTCTTGTTTGATGGAAGAGGTCGAAGATGGCTGGAGCAAGTCCGGCCACGACGAAGAGCAAAAAGGGAGAGACGAGAATGCCCGAGATCACCATCAGCATGGCCGCCGGCCGCACCGAGGAACAGAAAGTCGGCATGATGCGCGACATCACCCAGGCGTTGGTGAAGAATCTCGGCGTCGATGCGGAAGCTGTCGTCATCCAGATCAACGAGGCGCCGCTTACCCACAAGATGAAGGGCGGCAAGACCTTCGTCGAACGCAAGGCGATGCAGAAATAGTTTTTCGTCATTCCGGGGCGCGCGAAGCGCGAACCCGGAATCTCGCGCCAACATCTCTGGATTCCGGGTTCGCCCGCTTCGCGTGCGCCCCGGAATGACGACATCCAAATGGACGCACGCGATTTCATCAAGGTCGGCATGAGCGCCGAGCGGACGCTGGTCGTGCCGGCGGAGCGCACGGTCGGGCATTTCGTGCCTGATATGCCGATGGTCTATGCGACGCCGATGATGATCCTTGAAATGGAGATGGCCTCGGGCGACGCCATCAGGCCCTGTCTGCAGCCCGGCTGGATCACGGTCGGCACCGAGGTCGACATCCGCCATCTCGGTGCGTCGCTGGTCGGCGCGACGGTGCGTGTCACGGGAACGGTGATCGCCGTCGAGCGCCGCGTGATCCGTTTCGAGGTCGAAGCTTTTGAGGGCGAGCGCAAGATCGGCGACGGCCGCCACGCCCGCGGCCTCGTCAATGCCGAGCGTTTTACCAGGCGGCTGGCGGGGAAGTAGCGGCTTGCACGGAGCCGTAGGGTGGGCAAAGCGAAGCGTGCCCACCATTAAGGACCGTGCTCGTGATGGTCGGCACGCTGCGCTTTGCCCACCCTACGCACCTACGGCACTTATGATTTTACTTCGCCAGTTCCTTTGAGCGCTTCGTCGCGGCGGCGATGGCGCGGATCATCAGCGGCTGCATGCCGTCTTTGGCCATCAGCACGTCCAGCGCCGCCGCGGTGGTGCCGCCGGGCGAGGTGACGTTCTGGCGCAGCGTCGCCGAGGCAAGCTCGGAGCGATGCAGTAATTCGCCGGAGCCGGCGACGGTCTCGCGCGCGAGCTTGGTCGCCAGTTCCGTCGGCAGGCCAGCCTCGACGCCGGCGCGGGCAAGCTCTTCGGCGAGCAGGAAGACGTAGGCCGGGCCTGAGCCGGACACGGCGGTGACCGCATCCATCAGCGCTTCGTCATCGACCCATTCGACCGAGCCGGTGGCGCGCAGCAGCGCGTCGGCGGTGGCGCGTTGCGCCGCGCTGACATTCTTTGCGGGCACCGCAACCGTGATGCCGCGGCCGATCGCGGCCGGCGTGTTCGGCATCGCGCGAACCACCATGCCGCCGCAGACTTCTTCGAGCGCCGCGATCGTCGTTCCGGCCATGATCGAGACGACGAGCGTCGACGGTCCGACGAGACGCTTCAGCGCCGGGCCAACCTCGCGGAACGTCTGGGGCTTCACCGCCACCACCAGCGTATCGGCCGTGGCCGCATCGCCGGGATTGAGACGGATGCCCTTGACGGCGAGCGCTTTGATTTCGTCGGACGGGGAGGGTTCGACCACGATCACGCGGTTCGCGTCGAGGCCGCCGGCCAGCCATCCCGCCAGCATCGCGCCGCCCATCTTGCCGGCGCCGGCGAGCGCGATGGTGCCCTGGAGGTTTTGAAGCGTGTTGGTGTTTGCCATAGGTGCCGCCACAAATGCATCCGTCGTCCCCGCGAACGCGGGGACCCATAACCACAGGCGGTTCTAGTGGATCGAGCTATCTGCAACAAGCGCCGCGCAACACAATTGCGGTCACGGCGTATGGGTCCCGGCTCGCGCTCCGCTTGGCCGGGACGTCAGGGCGGCTACGCCTCGCCCTCGGTATCGAACATCGCCGCGGCCATCGCCTCGCTGGCGCTCTTGCCGGCCCAGACCACGAACTGGAACGCGGGGTAGTAGCGCTCGCAGGCATGGATGGCGCCGGCCAGCATGGCCTCGCATTGCGAGGTCGAAGCGGTCAGCCCGCCCGGCAGCACCAGCGCCTGCCGGTACATGATCATGCCGGTGTGGGTCCAGATGTCGAAATGGCCGATCCATAGCTGTTCGTTGATACCAGCGATCAGCCGCTGCACTTCGGCACGGCGCGCCGGCGGAATCTTCATGTCGAAGGCGGAGGCGAGGTGCAGCGCCTCGATCCCCGGCATCCAGGTGAAGGAGAGCTGATAGTCGGTCCAGTTGCCCCTGGAGACAATCGTGACCTCGTCCTCGCCGGAGCGCTCGAACGGCCAGTTGTTCTCGGCGGCAATGTCCTCGACCGCCGCGAGCGGGTTGTTCTGGGAATCGATAATGCCTTCGAGGAGGGACATGCCGTCTCGACCTTGTTTTTGAATTCTTCTGATACGCACGCGGAGCACGGCGCGCGTCGAACTCAGGGGGCGCCGCCGACTGCAGTCCCCCGATCGCTGCTCGTCCCGGGGCCTGCCGACGCTCAAGTGATGTGATTTGCGGAATCCGCGCAACTCGCCCCTGAGTCCGTCCACAGGCCAAAGCGGCGTCGTCCACAGCAGATCGCGGCCACAGTTATTAATTTGAGAACAAACCAGAATCAGATTCGAGCGCCACGGAGTCCGCTGCGCCCGGGAAATTGGGCGGGTCTGCCATAATGGTTAATGGACGGTTAATTTTGCTCGGGGTGGCGGCCCTCGTTCCAGGCGAGGGCGCCTGCGCTACTGGTTCTCGCGCGAAGCCAATGGGCACGCCTCGATCGTTGTTCCAAGCTGCGCGCCTTCGATGTCGACGCACGGCCTGGAAGCATCGACGCGCAGGCCATACCGCTCGAGCAACTCTTCGCGGACCGGCTTGCCCCGCACGTGCAATTCCCATCTACCGCCCGGCAGTGGCGATTTCAGGGCGGCGCGAATCCGGCGGTCGAACCTGCCGTCGGGCTTGATGGGCAACGCAATGTCGGCGATCTGATGGAAGCGTGACTGTGGCGGCAGCAGCGGGGCGATGTAGGCGATCGGCTTGTCGACGATGAAATAGTCCGCCGGCGCGTGAAGCTGTTCGGCAATCGCAGGATTGAACGGATTGGACCAGGGACGGCGGAACCAGTCTCCGGGCTGCGACCACACTGCCATCAGCACCGCCGTCGCCGCCATGACGGCATTCACGCGTAGCGACGAAGCGCCCGATGCCGGCCAGCTCGCCAGGCAGCGGGCGATCAACAGCACGATCAGCGGCGCGCAGACGAGCTCGAGCACGATCGCGTAGCGTTGAATCGAAAATACCGCGAGCCATGCCGCATAGGAAACGATGCAGAACAGCAGGAACTGGATGTCGCGTTGCGTGAAGATCTTCACGCGGGCGAGGAGAGACCTGCCGGTGCCGAGCAGAAGCAGCAGCGTGGCGACCGCAAACCGCGCATCGCGGAACGGATATTCCGAGCTTCGGTTGTCGCCGACCAGCCAATAGAAGGGATAGGCGAGCGCGTCGAGGAAGCCCCGCGGCATGAACTGCCAGTCCATGATGTTGACCGGGACCAGTTCGGGCGACTGGAAGACCGCGTTGAACAGCGGAAAGATCGGGTTTCCCATCTCGCGCCAGAGCATCACGCTCCACGCACCACCGGTCACCACCGCACCGGCCGCGCCGCCGGCGCCGAGGCATAGCATCGCCAGCAATGGCCGGCTGGTGGCGAGGACGGCGGCAGCGGCGCCGAGCGCATAGACCACATTGGTCAGCTTCAGCCCGACGGCTGCGCCGATCAAAAGCCCGGCGAGGACATAACGTCCATAACCCTTTTCATCCGCCGACAGGATCAGGATGCAGCCTGCCACGATCGGCAGCGCCGTGAGAATATCGGAGAAGCTGGTGCCCACTTCCGACAGCGTCATCGGCCCGACCGCCGCGATCAGGATCGATGCCCCGATCGCGGTCGCCGTCGCGGCGTCCCGCAGCAGCACGCGGATCAAAAAATAGATCAGCAGCAGGTTGAGGCCGTGCACCGCGCCGATGATCATCAGCCCGTAGGGCATCGGCAGCAGGTGGCGCAGGTAGTAGATCGGAAAATAGACGGTCGGGTTGAAGTAGGTCTGGAAGCCGGCGGGCAGCGCGTCGATGCCATAGCGGCCGGTAATGACGGCCCAGACATTATACTCGTGATAATTCTGCCAATCCCAGTTGACGTCCTCGCCGGCGAACCAGGTATAGAGCGCGCCGGCCAGCAGCGAGCCGAGTGCGATGGCGATCGGCACCAGCACGCTGGTGCGAAGCAGGGGCATGGGCCAGGTTCGATCCGCCGGCCTTCCCGTATCCGTGCCGGCAACCTCGGCGGCCTGTGTCACGCTGGCTCCATGTGCGTCGCCCGGGCGATCCGGAACTGGGCAACAGCCACCTCTAGGCCGCCGGCTTTAAGGATTGGTGAACGTTTCAGCCGGCATCGAACGGCCTTGCGACCGTTCGCCAAGACGTTGCCTCTGCCCGCAAAGGTTTGGCTTTGAGACGCCGCGCCGTTACTCCGGCTTGAGGCCGGCGGCGCGCACCACCTTGCCCCACTTCTCGGTCTCGTCCGCGATCAGCCTGCCGAAATCGGCCGGCGTGCCCGGCATCGGATCGCCGCCGATCGCGGCAAGCCGCGCCTTCATGCCGGCATCGGCGATCGCCGCGTTGATCTCCCTGTTGAGCTTGCCAATGATCTCCGCCGGCGTGTTCTTCGGCGCGGCGAAGCCATACCACTGGCTCGCCTCATAGCCCGCCACGACGTCGCCGACGGTCGGGACCTCCGGCAGTTCAGCCATGCGCGTTGCCGTCGTCACCGCGAGCGCGCGCAGCTTGCCGGTCTTGATGTGGTCGGCGGTGCCGGGCGCAGCCGCAAACAGGATCTGCACCTGGCCGCCGATCAGGTCGGTCATCGCCGGGCCCTGGCCGCGATAGGGGACGTGCATCATGTCGACGCCGGTCATCATCTTGAACAGTTCGCCCGCCATGTGCGGCGCGCTGCCGCTGCCGGCCGAGGCCATGTTGACCTTGCCGGGATTGGCCTTGGCGTAGGCGATGAATTCGGCGAGCGTCTGCGCCGGCACGGAAGGGTGAACCAGCACCACCATCGGCACGCGAATGACACCGGCGACCGGGGCGATATCGCGCACGAAGTTGAAGCTGAGCTTTTCGTAGAGCGAGGCATTGACCGCATTCGGCACCGTCGCCAGCAGCAGCGTGTAGCCGTCGGGCGCGGCGTTGACGACGGCCTCGGTGCCGATATTGCCGCCGGCGCCGGTCCGGTTCTCGACCACGAAGGGCTGCCCAAGATGATCGGCCAGCCACTGGCCGATCAGCCGCGCCGTGATGTCGACGCCGCCGCCGGCGGCAAAGCCGGCGACGATTTTCGTCGGCCGTGTCGGATAATCGAGCGCGAATGCCAGCCGCGGCAAGGCCGGCGCAGCGATGAGCGCACCGGCGAGTTTGAGAAAATGGCGGCGAAGAATTTTCATGTTGAGCGTCCCCCTGTTTGCGGAAAACCTATCCCAATTGCCGGGGCCTGTAAGGTCGTTCGCAGATCACACTGGCCTCGCCCTGTTCCGCCGGCATGGGGACATGCCGATTCCCCATGCCAAAGGCGCTTGCTGCCGCCCCGGCCTTGGTCATATCCTTGGGCAGGTCGTCCATTCCGGGCGGCCGATGTTCTCAGGGCGGGGTGAAAATCCCCACCGGCGGTAAGGGTGACGTAGCCCAAGCCCGCGAGCGCCTTCTTTTCTCCCGAGAAGAAGGGTCAGCAGATTCGGTGTGAATCCGAAGCCGACGGTTACAGTCCGGATGAAAGAGAACGGTTTGCGGTGGCCGCGCACGCATGTGCGTGGGCTGACGTCGTTCCGTATGCCCTGATTCTGGTCCTGAAAGAGGAAAGCCATGAATCAGACGTTGCTAGAGCCTGAAGTCCAATCCCAAGGTCAATCTCAAGTTCAAACATCCGAAGCCGGCCGCGTTCCTGACGTGCCCGAGCGGCCGCCGGCGCCGGTGCATCCGCGCTTCGTCAAGCCGCAGCGCGTCGCCTTCGTGCAGTCGTCGTGGCACCGCGACGTGGTCGAGGAGTGCCGCATCGCCTTCCTCGAAGAGATCGAGGCGCGCCACATCACGCGCGCGCAGGTCGATCTGTTCGAGGTGCCGGGCTCGTTCGAGATCCCGCTGCATGCCCAGCTGCTCGCCAAGACGCGGCGCTATACCGCGATCGTGGCCGCGGGGCTCGTGGTCGACGGCGGCATCTATCGCCACGAATTCGTCGCCGACACCGTGATCAAGGCGCTGATGGACGTGCAACTCAAGACCGAGGTGCCGGTGTTCTCCGCCGTGCTGACGCCGCAGCAATTCCACGACAGCGCCGTGCATCACGATTTCTTCCGCAAGCATTTCGTGATCAAGGGCATCGAGGTCGCGGAGGCCTGCGCCAACACGCTGCACAGCCTGGAAAGGCTTCGCGGCCAGGTGGCGGCGGGGATTGTGGGATAGCGTCATTGCGAGCCAACGGGTCGGCGCAAAGCGCCGCCCGATGACAAACTACGCGAAGCAATCCATCCCCCACGAACGATGGATTGCTTCACCACTTCGTTCTTCGCAACGACGAATGCTCTTGAACGGGAGTCATCGATGGTCCAAACCGAACATGAATCTTCCGATTGGCTCGGCCTGTCAGGCCGTGTTTGCGTGGTGACAGGTGGCGGGGGCGGCATCGGCCGCGCCACAGCCCTCAGTTTTGCCCAAGCCGGCGCCCGCGTCGCCGCGATCGATCTCGATGAACGCGGTCTCGAGCTGACGCGCGCCGAACTCGGCAAGCTCGGCGCCGGCCATGTCGTCGCTCGCTGCGATACGACCGACGTCGCAAGCGTCACCGCCGCGGCCGCGACGATCGAGAAATCGCTGGGACCGTGCGACGTGCTGGTCAATACCGCTGCCATCCTGCGTCCCGGCGCGCTCGATACATTGTCGCTTGCCGAATGGAACACGGTTCTCGCCGTCAACCTGACCGGCTATTTCGTTTGCGCGCAGGTGTTCGGCAAGCAGATGCGCGCACTTGGCCGCGGCAGCCTCGTGCATGTCGCCTCGATCGCCGGCAGCAACGCGCAAGGGCAGAGCGGGGCCTACAGCGTCAGCAAGGCCGGCGCGATCATGCTGTCGCGGCAGCTTGCCAACGAGTGGGGGCCGCACGGCATCCGCAGCAACGTCGTCAGCCCGGGCATGGTGATCACGCCGATGAGCCAGGCCTTTTACGATACGCCGGGGGTCACCGAGCGGCGCTCCGCCGTGGTGCCGATGCGCCGGGTCGGCATGCCCCAGGACATGGCCGATGCGATCCTGTTCCTCGCCAGCGACCGCGCGTCCTACATTAATGGTGAGGAGATCATGGTCGACGGCGGCTACGCCAATATGCTGATGAACCTGGTGCCGCGGCCGGGATTTGAGTGAGCGGCCGTAGGGTAGGCAAAGCGAAGCGTGCCCACCATTCAAGACCGGGATCGCGGATGGAAACGGTGGGCACGCTTGCGCTTTGCCCACCCTACGAAGCGATAGTCCGCCTCAATCAAACAGGCTCGATACCGATTCTTCCGACGCGGTGCGGCTGATGGCTTCCGCGATCAGCGGCGCGATCGACAGCGTGCGGATGTTGGGCGCCTTGTTGATCGCATCGGTCGGCAGGATCGAGTCGGTGATCACGAGTTCTTTCAGCCGCGAGCCGGCGATGCGCGCGGCGGCGCCGCCGGACAGCACGCCATGGGAGATGTAGGCGTAGACGTCCTTGGCGCCGTTGGCGAGCAGCGCGTCGGCGGCGTTCACCAGCGTGCCGCCGGAGTCGACGATGTCGTCAATCAGGATGCAGGTGAATCCGGCGACATCGCCGATCACGTTCATGACCTCGGATTCGCCGGCGCGCTCGCGGCGCTTGTCGATGATGGCGAGGGAAGTATTGATACGCTTGGCAAGCCCGCGCGCGCGTATCACGCCGCCGACGTCGGGCGACACCACCATCACGTTGGCAAGGTCGAAGCGTTCCTTGATGTCGCGCACCATCACGGGCGAGGCGTAGAGATTGTCGGTCGGAATGTCGAAGAAGCCCTGGATCTGGCCGGCATGCAGGTCGAGCGTCATGACGCGGTCGACGCCGGCGTGGGTGATCAGGTTGGCGACCAGCTTGGCAGATATGGGCGCGCGCGAGCCGACCTTGCGGTCCTGCCGGGCGTAACCGAAATAGGGGATGACCGCGGTGATGCGGCGCGCGGACGAGCGGCGCAGCGCGTCGGTAATGATCAGCAATTCCATCAGATGGTCGTTGGCCGGAAACGACGTCGACTGGATGATGTAGACATCCGAGCCGCGGACGTTCTCCAAGACTTCGACGAAAATCTCGTTATCGGCAAACCGGCGGACGCTCGCCTTGGTCAGCGGCAGATGCAGCCGGTTGGCGATTTCCTGGGCCAGCGCGGGGTTGGAATTGCCGGCGACCAGCTTGATAGAGCCGTTCTTGGCCGCCATTAATTCTTCTCCTCGCGCCTTGCTGGATACAACGTTCAGCATATCGAGAAATCCTCGGGAACCGGCGCGTTTTGATGAGCGAGGAGATATCAGGCGGGTGGCTTGGCTGGCAACCCGTTGGCGTCGTTTTCCCGGTCAAAAATCGGCCAATACGGGACTTTACGGGGCCGATTATTGGGCGCTGAAACCCAGCGCGGTGACGGCTGCCGCATCCTGGGCGGGTACCGTGGTTTCCACACTCGCCACTGCGGGGCCGCGGCGCTCGGGGGCCGACGCGGGCGCCGCATCCGGCGTGCCGTTGATCATGCTGGAGAGGCCGCTGAGGCCGGCCTGCGCAATTTTCCTCAAAACGAGGTCGTCAGCCGCCGCCCAGGCGTCGCGTCCGGCCTTGCCGGCGGGCTCTTCGCCGGAAAGCCGCAGCGCACGCTGCTGGCTGTTGTCGTAGACGTCCCAGACCCAGGCGATCACGGTCTTGCCGCGTACCACCTGCGCCGACAGATAGCTGCGCACGCGGTAGGAAGCCCCGCCCTCGCGGGAGACGATCGACAGGTTGCGCAGCTTGGATTCGCTGTCGAGCACGCCGACCATGCGGTCGAACACCTGCGGCGGCGGGCCGTCGATCGATTCGAACGCCACGGTCGGGCCACCGCCGGCGCTCGGCGCCATGGCGTAAGAGTTGCTGCCCGTCGCGCCGCTGCCGGCGCAGCCGCCAAGCGCCGAGGTGGCGACAAGCAGCGCCGCCGCAATCATGGCGCGGCGCGCTCTCAGGCGCGAAGCAATCAGGGTGTTCCTCATGGTTCCCTGCGATATCGTTAAAATGTGTTAAGGTCTAGGGCAGCGGGTCTGCCTGCTCACCAAAAAGATTGCGTGGCGCTCGCCCCGGTTCACCTTGTTGTTGCCAGAATTCTTCAGCCCCGCAGGATGGGTCCATGCGAGCCTTTGTTCTCGACGGCTATGGCGCGGTCGCCGACCATGTCCGCCTTGCGGAAATCGCCGATCCGGTCCCGGGCCCCGAGGACGTCCTGATCGAAATCCATGCCGCCAGCCTCAATCCGATCGACTTCAAGATCGTGCATGGCAACCTGAAACGGGTCTCGAAATACCAGCTGCCGCGCCCGTTCGGCTTCGACGCCAGCGGCGTCGTGCTGTCGGCCGGCGTGCGTGCTGTCAGGTTCAAGGCGGGCGATGCGGTCTACGTCCGCGCCTCGCGCGAAAGGATCGGCACCTTTGCCGAGAAGATCGCGCTGCCGCAGGAATTCGTGGCGCTGAAGCCGGCTTCCGTCTCGCATGCAGAAGCCGCGGCGCTGCCATTGGTCGGGCTGACGACGCTGCAGGGATTTGCACGCGTCAAGGCGAGCGCCGGCCAGCGTATCCTGATCCACGCCGGCGCCGGCGGCATCGGCACGTTCGCGGTCCAGTACGCCAGGCATCTCGGCCTTCACGTCACCACGACCACGAGTTCGAAGAACGCCGACTTCGTCAAATCGCTCGGCGCCGACCGCGTCATTGCCTATGACCGCGAAAACTATCTGGAGGCGGGCGGCGATTACGACATCGTCTACGACACGCTCGGCGGCGCCTTCACGACCGACGCCTTCAAGGTGGTGAAGCGGGGCGGGGCCGTGATCTCCCTGAGCGGCCCGCCAGATCGCGATTTCGCCCGGCGCGAGGGCGCGGGCTGGCTGGTCCGCGCCGCGGTCTGGCTGATGAGCCGCAAGGTCTACGCCGCGAGCGCCGAGGCCGGCGCCATTTATTGCTGGTTCTTCACCGAGCCGAGCGGAGATCAGCTGCGCGAGATCGCCGAGCTCGTCGATCGCGGCGCGATCAAGCCGGTGATCGACCGTGAATTTCCCTTCGAGCAATTGCCGGCGGCGCTCGGCCACCTCGAAACGGGGAGGGCGCGCGGCAAGGTGGTGTTGCGGGTCAGGTAAGGAGCTGCTCGCTCGGTCCTTAACCTGGCTCGGTCCGGCCAGCCGCAATGACGACAAGGACTTCCGCCTTTTGCCGGCCCAGGCTGTGCACCTGGTGCGGCATCTCTCCGGAGAAGTACAGGCAGTCGCCCTTTTCGAGCTTGAGCTCTTCACCATCGAGCTCGATCGCGACCCGCCCGCTGACAACGAACAGCATCTCCTCGCCGGAATGGAACGCCCGTTGAATCGTCTCGCTTGCGGCGGTCGAACTCCGTGACGATTTGAACGGCGGCATGAACAGAAACGGCTCCATGCTCTTGTGCGGCCGCGCGGCTGCCAAAGCCATCAGTCCGAACGATCCGTTCTTCATGGGATCGGCGCCTTCTTCCTGATGCCGGTGGACGGTGTAGCGCGGCGCGGCGCTCGATTTCGGATCGAAGAAATAAGCGACGTTGACGTCCAGTGCCGCGGCCATGCGCAGCAGCGCCGCGATCGACGGTGCCTTCAGGCCGCGCTCGACCAGCGAAATATAGCCGCGCGTGAGCTCGCTCATGCTGGCGAGCCGGTCCAGCGTCAGTCCCTTGGCCGCGCGCAATCTGCGCAGATTGAGACCCACTCCGGCGGTCCTGCTGACGTCAAGCAAAGCGGATCTCCTTCCGGGATCGTCCCAGCTGGTGCGGCTCCGGGCATCCGGCACCGATAGGCATACAACGAAAGCGGGATGATCGATATCGTCCTGTCAGTAAACATTTGAGTTGCAGGAATTTACAGCATTCGCCGATAAAATATAGGCAAATATGCTCATAGATCCCTTGTTTCAGGCTATTTGTTTGGCAGTCGCTGCCTTTTGCCGACTTCCTCGCCAAATGCCGCTTTTCGCGACGTTGATTTCTATAAGTAAACATGGTCGCTTTCGAGCACACGCGGGAGCGGAGGGTGATCCCATGCCGCAGCTATTTCCGGCACGGAGATCGCGGCGGTTGCGGCCGCACCCCGAGTGCCAACGTCCACGCTGGGGCGGCTGAACCAACCAGCGAAAATTCCTGAGACGACTGAACTGCGCCGCGGGGAGCCGCGATGCGGAACGGAAAACTGCGCCTGAAACTGAACATGTCTTTTCAAGGAGCGAGCGATGACCGTTGCAGAAGAATTTTCCACCGCTAGCGTCCCGGACGACGCCGCAAGTCTGCGGCGGATCGTGTGGTCAAGTGTGATCGGCACCGCCGTCGAGTGGTACGACTTCCTGATCTACGGCGCCGCGACCGCGCTGGTGTTCAACAAGGTCTTTTTCGCCGCCGGCGATCCGGCGCTGGCGACCATCGCCGCCTTCGGCACCTATGCCGTCGGCTTCCTGGCCCGGCCGCTGGGTGCCGCGATCTTCGGCCATTTCGGCGACAAGGTCGGCCGCAAGGCGATGCTCGCCGTCACGATTATCATCATGGGGCTCGGCACTTTCCTGATCGGCTTGTTGCCGACCTATCAGCAGATCGGCGTCGCGGCGCCGGTGTTGTTGGTGGCGTTGCGCTTCCTGCAAGGCATCGGCCTCGGTGGCGAGTGGGGCGGCGCTGTCCTGATGGTCGTCGAGAACGCGCCGAAGCACCGGCGCGGATTGTTCGGCAGCATGGTTCAGGTCGGCAATCCCATCGGGAATCTGGCGGCGATCGGCATGTTCGCATTGGTATCGCAACTGCCGGAGAGCGAATTCATGGCGTGGGGATGGCGCATTCCGTTCCTGATCTCCGTGCTCCTCGTCGGCGTCGGCCTGTGGATACGGCTGCGCATGGAGGAGACGCCGGCCTTCCGTCAGATCAAGGCGAGAAACGAGGTCGCAAGGATGCCGGTCCTCGACATCTTCAAATATCACCGCCGTCCGTTCTTCACCGCGGTGTGCCTGAAGATCTCGGAGATCGCCTATGCCAGTATCGCCGGCGTCTTCGTGATGTCGTATGCAACCGCGCAACTCGGACTATCGCGCGGGCTGATCCTCAACGGCGCGTTCATTGCGTCGTTCGTCGCGCTGTTCTCGATTCCCCTGTTTGGGTGGATGTCGGACAAGCTCGGCCGCAAGACGATGTTCTATGCCAGCTGTCTGTTCTCGGCGCTGTTCGCATTCCCGCTGTTCTGGCTGCTCGATACCCGAGAGCCAACGATCGTGATCCTGACCATCGTGGTCGCGATCAGCTTTGGCCAGATGGTGATGTTCGGCATTGGGGCGCCATGGTATTCTGAACTGTTCACCGCGCGGCTGCGCTATACCGGCGCCTCGCTCGGCTTCCAGGTCGGAGCGGCCTTGAGCGGCGGGCTGAGCCCGCTGATCGCGGCGTCATTGATGACCTGGGCCGGTGGCGCCACCTGGCCGGTCTCGCTGTTTCTGATTGCCTGCGCGCTGATCACCGCGATCGCGACATCCGTTGCGCCTGAGATGGCCAACAAGGAGCTGACCTGATGCTCGATACGATCCAGACATCCAGCCGCGGCGCGGTCGTGCCGGGCTGGACCGGCGTCGTCCGCCACCTCCATGTCACGCCGCGCGCCTTCCTGCCGATGCGCGAGATGCGCGAGGTCACGCTGGTCGAAGGCAAGGGCATCGAGGGCGACCGCTACATGATCGGTCGGGAGCAGGGTTTTTATTCGCACAAGCCCGAAGAGGGACGGCAGGTGACGCTGTTCGAGTTCGAAACGCTGGTGGCGCTGAAGCGCGACGCCGGTATCGAACTCGGGCCCGAGGAACACCGGCGCAACGTCACCGTCGAAGGCGTGCCGCTCACCCATCTGGTCGGACGTCGCTTCTGGCTCGGGGAAACGCTGCTGGAAGCGACGCGGCTGTCGATCCCTTGCCGGCACATCGAGGAGATTACCGGCAAGGCGATCTTCGATCCGCTGATCAACCGATCCGGGCTCAACTGCAAGATCCTCCAGGGCGGGATCGTGCGCATCGGCGACGCCGTGCGGAATTTCCAGTGATGGCTGTTCCGATCACGACGATCACGACAATCGTCGAGTGCATCGAGGACGCCGGGCCGGATGTCAAATTGTTCTCACTGGTCGATCCCGACCGCTGGGAGCTGCCGCCCTTTCGGGCCGGTGCGCATATCGATTTGCATCTGCCCGGCCGAATGGTTCGCACCTATTCGCTGTGCAACGACCCCGCCGACAACAAACGCTATCGCGTGGCCGTCAAGCGCGAGCCGGCCGGGCGCGGCGGCTCGGCCAAGCTGCATGATGAGGTCAGGGTCGGCGACGTGATCGGCGTTTCGCTGCCGCGCGGCGGGTTGGTTTTGGACGCGGCGATTTCCCGCTTCATCTTCGTCGCGGGCGGCATCGGCATCACGCCGTTCTTGTCAGCGGCGGCGCTGCTGCTGCGGATCGGGCGGCCGGACTTCACGCTGCACCTGTTGACGCGCGGCGAGCCGCCGCTGGCGCGCCTGGTGGCGCCATTCGTGCAAAGCGGGCATGTGATCCTGCACGATACGGCTTCGGCCGGACGGCCGGATCTTGCCGATTTGATCGGTCTGCCGGCGCCCGAAACGGCGATCGGATGTTGCGGCCCCGCGGGCATGATCGACGACTTCGAGCGGGCTTCGCGTGACTGGCCGGGTGAGCGCGTCCATGTCGAGCGCTTCGTGCCGCCGGCACTGCCGGCTGATCCCAATGCGCGGCCGTACACGCTCGCGTTGGCGCGCTCGCAGATCGAAACGCGCGTCGAGCCCGGGCAAACGATGCTCGCCGCACTGCTCGCTCTCGGGATCGACATTCCGGCTTCGTGCTGCGGCGGTATCTGTGGCGCGTGCAGGGTGGACTGGCTCGAGGGCAGCCCCGTACATCGCGACCGCGTGCTATCGCCGGCCGAGCGCGCCCGCAGCCTGATGGCCTGCGTCGCCGGATCGGCGGGCGTGCGCCTGGTTCTGGATCTCTGACGCTACTCGCGCTCCAGCGCGATCGCGTGGACGTGGCGGCCGTAGTCCGGCTCCTTGCGGTGCACCGAGCGGCGGTAGCTGTAGAAGCGTTCGTCGGAATAGGTGTCGACGCCGATGTCGTCGATCATCAGGATGCCGGCATTCTCCAGCCGCATCCGGATGAAGCCGGGGAGATCGAACATCGAATGGCCCGAACGCACCGACGGAATGAAGAACACGCCGTTCCCGGCGTCGGTATCCATGAAGCGCTCGACGAATTCGCTGCTGACTTCGTAGGAGTGCTGGCGGATCAAGGGGCCGATCGCGGCGACGATGCCGCTGCGCTCGGCGCCGAGTTTTTCCATCGCGTCGATGGTGGATTCAAGCACGCCGGTCAGCGCGCCCTTCCAGCCGGCATGCGCGGCGCCGATGACGCGCGCGGCCGGATCGGCGAACAGGACCGGACCGCAATCCGCAGTGGTGACGCCGATCGCGATGCCTTCGGTGGAGGTGACGAGCGCGTCCGCGCGCGGCTTGTCGCCATCCCACGGTCCGGTCGCCACCACGGCGTCGGGCGAATGGACCTGATGCAGGCTGAGAAGATGTTCGGGCACAACGCCCATCTGTTCGGCCATCCGGCGGCGGTTTTCCGCCACTTTAGCGGGATCATCCTTGGATCCGAGGCCGCCGTTGAGGCCTTGGTAGATTCCGTCCGACACGCCGCCCTCGCGGGTGAAAAAGGCGTGGCGCAGCCCGGGAATGGCTGCGAGCAGCGAGGATCCGAACGTCATGCTGTTTCTTCTCCGGCTTCCTGCGGCTCGTCGCTGAGGCCAGCTACCGAGAGGAGATTTGGTTCGGTGACCGCAAGCACCTTGAACATCGATCCCATGCCGCCGCGGCCGCTGTCGGTCAGGCGTTTCAGCGCCGCGGAAATATCGGCGGACACTTCCGGCGAGGCCTTTCCCATCAGCGTGACCGCCCGCGTCTCGATGCCGAGCCGCTTGAGGAATTCGCCCTGCGTCACCGGGCCGTGAACGCGCGCGCCGACGTCTTCCGCCGCGCGCGCCAGCGCCTGGAAATCGACATGGGCGGTGACGTCGGCCTGTCCCGGATTTTTCAGCGGATCGGCAAAGCTGTGGCGGGCGATCGCCTGGAAGGTATCGCCGGCGTCGCTGCGCAGATGGCCGTAATCGATGATCAGCGCCGCGCCGTCCTGGTCGCGCACCCGTGCGGCGATCTTCATCATCTCGCTGTCCGGCCGCCATTCGAACACGGCGCCGACGGGCGCGGCGCGCACCAGCGGCGGCAGCAACACTTCGAAGCGCGGTATCGGCTCGTCGGCGGCGGCGAATACCAGCTTGCCATTTTCGTCGAGGTTGACGACGCGCTCGTGCCAACCGGTCTCGCGCCTGACCACCTGATGGACCGGCAGCACGTCGAAATATTCGTTGGCGAGAATGACCGCGGGGCCCTCGGGCACGTCGTCGAGGTTGTCATGCCAGGTGATGTTGCGGGCGCCCGACAGTGTTGCCTGCTGCTTCTCGCGCAGCACCGGATTGACCTCGACGAGATGGATATGGATCGACTGGTAGAGCGGCGGCAGCACCCTGACGGCGCGGAGCGCATCCGCCATCATGGTGCCGCGGCCGGGGCCGAGCTCGACCAGCCGCAGCATCGGCGGCGAACCGATCGACTTCCACACCGAAGCCGTCCACAGGCCGAGCAGCTCGCCGAACATCTGGCTGACCTCGGGCGCGGTGGTGAAATCGCCCTCGCGGCCCAATGGATCGCGCGACACGTAATAGCCGTGCTGGGGATGGATCAGGCACAGCTCCATGTATCGCCAGACCGGCATCGGTCCTGACGATTTGATCAGCTTGTGGATCTCCGCAAGTAACGGCGAATATTCGGTCACGGCCTGCCTTGAATCGACTTCTACATATGATCGGGCGCCTTGCGGCGCCATGCCATCACAATAAGGATGGCCCCGGCAATGATCATCGGTACCGACAAAAGCATACCCATGGTCAAACCGCCCCACAAAAATCCGAGCTGCGGGTCCGGTTCGCGGAAAAATTCGCTGGTGATGCGCGCCAGGGCGTAGATCGCGATGAAGCTGCCGAGGATCAGGCCCGGCCGTTTGAGGGCGCCCATCCGGACCATGACGGCGAGGACCGCAAACAACAGGAGGCCCTCGAGCGCCGCCTCGTAGAGCTGGCTGGGATGCCGGAACAGTTGCAGCGGGTCGTCGGGAAAGATCATTCTCCAGGGCACGCTGGCATCCGCCTCACGCCCCCACAGCTCGCCCTTGATGAAGTTGGCGAGCCGTCCGAAGAATATCCCCATCGGGGCAACGGCGGTCGTGATGTCGCCGAGCGACAGGATGGAAATGTTGTTCTTGAGCGCAAACAGCATCACCGCGGCGACGCAGCCGAGAAAGCCGCCGTGGAACGACATGCCGCCTTCCCACAGCTTGAAAATGGCGACCGGATTCTGGATGAAAAAGCCGGGATTGTAGAACAGCACATAGCCGGTGCGGCCGCCGAGGATGATGCCGAGCGTCACCCAGAGAATGAAGTCGTCGAGTTGCACGGGAACGATCGGCGCCGGCCCGCCCCATAATTTCTCGCTCTTGATCAGCATGCGCGCATAGATCCAGCCGAGCACGATGCCGCCGATATAGGCCAGCGCATACCATCGGATCGCGAACGGTCCGATCGAGATGGCCACGGGATCGATGGCCGGAAAGGCGATGGTGAGAGGGGGCATCGTCTGCAACGGCTAGGATACGAGGTTGCGGCGATAGAGCGCCAATAGCCGCTCCCAGTGCCGCTCGGCGGCGTCGCGGTGGTAGACCGGCCGCTTCGGGAAGGCGAAGCCGTGATGGGTGCCGGGATAGATCTCGACCTCGTTGTTCGATCCCTTCATGCCGGCGACCACCTTGTCGATGATCTCCTGCGGCGCATAGATGTCGGTCTCGGCGCAGGCGAAATAGAGCTCGGCTTTGGTCTTGCCCGCAGCCAGATGCGGGCTGTCGGGCTGGTCGGTCGCCAGATGCGTGCCGTAAATCGAGGCCGCCGCCTTCACGCGATCCGGAAAATGCGTCGCCGCGTTCACCGCGTAGCGGCCGCTCATGCAATAGCCGACCGTGCCGACGATCTTCGTATTGGCCGCTTCTTGCGTTTCCGCATAGGCGAGCAGCGCCTTGGTGTCTTCCATCACCATGGGAATGTTGATGGAGTTCATGAAGCCGAACATCCGCTTGCGCTCGGGCGCGTCGGGATCCGGCGGGATCGGGCCCAGCTCCATGACGCCGGAGCGGTAATACATGTTCGGCAGCATCACGTAATAGCCCGAGGTGCCGAGCCGCCGTGCCATGTCGCGCAGTTCCTCGCGAATGGCCGGCGCGTCCATGTAAAAGATGATGACCGGGAAGGGGCCGCCACGCTCCGGATAGGTGATGAAGGTCGTGGTCTTGCCGTCCTTGGTGGGAATATCGATCTGCTGGTCGATCATGGGCGCTTCTTATTGTTTGTGATTCTGACGTCTGGCGGGGTTATCAGATACGATTGCAAGGAAAGACTGACATGACAAGGCAAAGGGCCGTTACGAAGGCCTTGAACCGCGCACTTGAACCTTTCCTTTGGGATTGCCATTGTCTTGTCGTGACGAGCAATAGGCGACCGGAGCGTTCCAGATGACCCAGACCAGCAATCGGTTTTTCGACGAGATCGGCCGTTTGATGAATGACGCCGCCGGCGCCGCCCAGGGCGTCAAGCGCGAGGTCGACACGGTCATGCGCAACCAGGCCGAACGGATCCTGCGCGACCTCGACGTCGTCAAGCGCGAGGAGTTCGACGCCGTCAAGGACATGGCGCGCCTGGCCCGCGAGGAAAACGAGGCGCTCAAGAGCCGGATCGCCGTTCTGGAGGCTAAACTCGGCATTTCACCGGCTGCGCCGGATACCGGCAGCACGCGGGCCGACGGCTAGGGATTAAGGGTCACCAATCGTCATGGCCGGGTGAAAGCGCGAAGCCTGTCTTCGCTGAGATACCCCGGCCGTCCAGGTTCTTCGTCGCGGCGGCAAGGACATGGACGCCCGGTCCAAGACCGGGCATGACGACCTTAGCGGCGCCCCCGCCAAACCCAAGAAAAATCCCTTCATTTCCTTGTCATTTCGCCCCTTTGGGGCTAAAAGCCCGGCACGTCCGCAGCCCCCGCACCCCTGGAGGCTTGCTGTGCGACGCCCATGGGCCGCGATGCGGCCTTTAACTTTTAGAAAACAAGGACTTAGAACGATGGCGACCGTCAAGGAATTGAAGGCGACCGCACGTCCGAACGGCGGCAAGGGGGCCGCACGGGCAGAGCGTCGCGCCGGGAGAGTGCCCGGAGTGATCTATGGCAACAACCAGCCCCCCGTAACCATTTCGGTCGACGACAAGGAACTGCGCCAGCGCATCCTGGCCGGCCGCTTCCTGACCACGCTGTTCGACGTTGAGCTCGACGGCAAGAAGCACCGCGTGATTCCGCGCGACTTCCAGCTCGATCCGGTCAAGGACTTCCCGCTCCATGTCGACTTCCTGCGGCTCGGCGAAGGCGCGACCATCCGCGTCAGCGTGCCGCTGCACGTCGTGAACGGCGAAACCTCGCCCGGCGTCAAGCGCGGCGGCACCGTCAACATCGTCACCCATACCATCGAGCTCGAGTGCTCGGTCGACAACATTCCGCAGTACATCGAAGCCGATGCCGGCGCGCTGGAGATCAGCCACTCGCTGCATCTGTCGGAGATCAAGCTCCCGACCGGCGTGAAGTCGCTGTCGCGCGAGGACGCGACGCTGGTGACCATCGTGCCGCCGTCCGGCTACGCCGAAGAGCAGAAGGCTGCCGCTGCTGCGGCGGCTGCGGGCACCGCTGCTCCGGCGGCGGGTGCGGCTCCGGCTGCTGCTGCCGCGCCTGCGGCGGGTGCTGCCGCTCCGGCTGCCGCCAAGGCGCCGGCCGGCGGCGACAAGAAGAAGTAAGCGAACGCGGGATGCCGCGTCATGCGCCTGTTTGTTGGTCTCGGTAACCCCGGTTCGAAATACGCGAACAACCGGCACAACATCGGGTTCATGGCCGTCGATGAGATCGCGCGACGCCACGGTTTCGCACCGTGGCGTCGCCGTTTTCAGGGCGAGACATCCGAAGGCACGCTCGATCGCGAGAAGGTCGTCCTGCTTCGGCCGACCACCTACATGAACGAGTCCGGGCGCGCCGTTCAGGAAGCCGCGAATTTCTTCAAGCTCGGCGCCGCCGACATCACCGTGTTTCAGGACGAGCTCGAACTGCCGCCGGCCAAAGTGCGGGTCAAGATCGGCGGCGGCATCGCCGGCCACAACGGGCTGCGCTCGATCTCCTCGCATATCGGCAACGACTATCGCCGGGTGCGGCTCGGGATCGGTCATCCCGGCGTCAAGGAGCTGGTGCACAGCCACGTGCTGTCGGATTTCGCCAAGAGCGACCGGGTCTGGGTGGAGGCCCTGTGCGCGGCGGTGGCTGACAGTGCAGGCTTGCTGGCGGCAGGGCAGGACTCCTCGTTCCAGAACAAGGTGCATCTGGCGCTGCAGGCCAAGGGAATTTTTGAGAAGGAAGGCGGCACGGACAAGCCGGCGTGACCTCTCCACCGTCATGGCCGGGCTTGTCCCGGCCATCCACGTCTTTCTGTCCAGTGAAGCAAGACGTGGGTGCCCGGCACAAGGCCGGGCATGATGAACACCGAGATCGAGGACAAAATGGGATTCAAATGCGGTATCGTCGGCCTGCCCAATGTCGGCAAGTCGACGCTGTTCAACGCGCTGACCGAGACGGCGGCGGCGCAGGCGGCAAATTATCCGTTCTGCACCATCGAGCCGAATGTCGGCGAAGTCGCGGTGCCCGATCCCCGGCTCGACAAGCTGTCCGACATTGCCAAATCCGCCCAGATCATCCCGACGCGGCTGACCTTCGTCGACATCGCCGGCCTGGTGCGCGGCGCCTCGAAGGGCGAGGGGCTCGGCAACCAGTTTCTCGCCACCATCCGCGAAGTCGATGCGGTCGCGCATGTCGTGCGGTGCTTTGAGGATTCCGACATCACCCATGTCGAGGGCAAGATCGCGCCGCTGGCCGACATCGAGACCATCGAAACCGAGCTGATGCTCGCCGATCTCGACAGCCTGGAGAAGCGGGTCGACAATCTCACCAAGAAAGCCAAGGGCAACGACAAGGACGCCAAGGAGCAGCTCGACCTCGTCAATCGTGCGCTGGTGCTGCTGCGCGACGGCAAGCCCGCGCGTTTCTTGGAGCGCAAGCCGGAAGAAGAGCGCGCCTTCGGCATGCTCGGCCTGTTGACCTCGAAGCCGGTGCTTTACGTCTGCAACGTCGAGGAAAGCTCGGCCAAGGAAGGCAACAGTTTTTCCAAGCAGGTATTCGAGCACGCCAAGAAGGAGGGCGCGGTCGCGGTGGCAATCTCGGCCAAGATCGAATCCGAGATCGCGACCCTGTCACGCGAGGAGCGCACCGAATTTCTCGAAACGCTCGGCCTGGAAGAGGCCGGCCTCGACCGCCTGATCCGCGCCGGCTATCGGCTGCTCGACCTCATCACCTATTTCACCGTCGGCCCGAAGGAAGCCCGCGCCTGGACCATCCACCGCGGCACCAAGGCGCCGGCCGCCGCCGGCGTCATCCATACCGATTTCGAAAAGGGCTTTATCCGGGCCGAAACCATCGCCTATGCCGATTATGTCGCGCTGAACGGCGAAGCCGGTGCCCGCGACGCCGGCAAGCTCCGGCTGGAAGGCAAGGAATATGTCGTCGCCGATGGCGACGTGATGCATTTTAGATTTAATACGTAAGTCTTGTAGGGTGGGCAAAGCGCAGCGTGCCCACCATCGTCTCGTGCGATCGTAGAAAGATGGTGGGCACGGCGCATTGCGCCTTTGCCCACCCTACCGATTCCAGTGTGATTATCGCATCCCGCCCTGGTCGCGGATCGCGCCGAGATGTTCGTTGATGCGGAAGACGATCAGGACGAATTCCGCGGCGATGCGCGAAAACACCACCCCGACCACGATGCTGGCGATCGAGGAT
>Ga0102590_1000818_pt1 | contig 57752 bp, 92 predicted proteins | sample AraplaMF_Col_mMF_FD_76859 | JGI IMG/M metagenome (GOLD analysis project Ga0102590, IMG submission 76859) | Arabidopsis root microbial communities from the University of North Carolina, USA - plate scrape MF_Col_mMF | ecosystem: Host-associated > Plants > Roots > Endosphere | place: USA...
TCACGCTACGACCACGGGTGACGCTACGTTCCAGACGTACTGCGCCGCTCAGGGCTTTGGCCTGTCACCCGTGCTCAGTGATCCTACGTCAGCATCGGATACCTTCGACAAGTGGATGAAGATGCTGAACACCGCGGTCGTGTGGACCGGATACAAACTCAACTTCATCCCGTACGACATCGCGGACATCGACGGCAACGGGTATAAGTATCGCCCGAACCGTACGCCGGCCTATACCTTGACCGATGACGATTACGTCTCGAATAAGGAAGATCCGGTGCAGGTCTCGCGTGTCGATCCTGCCGACGCATCGAACTCAATGAAGCTGACGTTCTCGAACGCGGCCAATGAGTATAACGACGCGCCGGTCGAATGGAAGGACCAGGGCCTGATCGATCAGTTCGGTCTTCGTCAGGCAAGTACGTTCGAGACCAAGGACATCACCCGTATCGACATGGCGACCAAGGTCGTGGCGATCATGGGACAGCGTGAAGCCTATATCCGCAATACCTACATTGTCAACCTCGGGCCGGCACACTGCCTGATCGAACCGATGGATCTGCTGATCCTGATCGACAAGAAGATCGGCAGTGTCCTTGTCCGCGTCACCAACGTCGAGGAAGATGATGATGGCGACTTCAAGGTCACGTCGGAAGAGGTGACGTTGTCCGTGTCGAGCTCACAGGGCTTTACCCCGCCGACGATCACCCCGAGCGGCAACAACCAGCTCGCTGACCCCGGTCCAGTCAATACGCCGATGATCTTCGACGTTCCCGCTGATCTGTCGAACGGCATTCCCCAGGTGTGGATCGCCGTCAGCGGAGGCAACGGCACTACCTACAACAAGTATTGGGGTGGCTGTCAGGTTTATATCTCGCGAGACAACACGACCTATACCAATATCGGCGTTGTGGATATCCCCGCCCGTATGGGTAAGACCATGGATGCGCTTCCCGCATACGGCAGTACTAATCCCGACACAGTCAACACAGTCGGCGTCGATCTGCGTATGTCCAATGGTGAACTATTGTCAGTCAGCCCGGATGATGCCGAGGCGAATGCGACTCTCTGCTTGCTCGGCGGCGAGTTCGTCAGCTATCAGGATGCTGCCCTTACGGCTACGAACGAGTATGACCTGTCGACCATCTACCGTGGGCTGTACAGGACGGCACCTGGATCCCACCTGTCCGGTGTACCCTTTGCTCGTCTCGATGAAGCCATCTTCAAGTATCAGCTACCACCGGAATACATCGGTGTGCCGTTGTGGTTCAAGTTCGTCAGCTTCAACATCTGGGGCCAGGCTCTCGAGGACGTTGCAGACGTTGCCTATTACACCTACACCCCATCAGGTCTCGGCTTCCTGATCGGTGATCCCTCATCCTGCAGTCTCGCATTCAACTCGAGGACTCAGGCGGACGGCACGAACATCATTGAAGGCACGGTTACTGTGGGAGCCTCACCCGGACCGTACCTCGATCACTACGACGTGCAGATCGCCGTCGATCCTTACACCACCTGGCAGGACATCGCGAAGGTGTCCGCCTTGTCGAGTAAGTCGACGTTCCAGCCTGCGCTTCCCTCGACCAACTACAAGGCTAGAGCCCGCGCAGTGTCGTCTGCTGTGGGCGGTACTCCCAGCAACTGGGTGACCACAGGGGTTGTCAGCTCGGGGTCGCTTGCGACAGTTGCGCCGGCCGATCCCACGACGCTGGTTGCCTCGGGTGCTGTCCTCGCGAACAATCTCACCTGGGATGCCGGTGTAGGCGGCGGTGCTGTCCGTGAGTTCAATATCTATGCGATCCACGGATCGTCAGGCTCGTTCGGCTCGGCGACGAAGATCGCCACGGTTGTCGGCATCGATAGGTGGACTCACACGGGGCTTGTTCCTTCCGATACCTGGCGATACTGGGTGACTGCATCAAACTTCGCGGGTGAGTCCGGCCCGGCAGGACCAAGCAATGCGACGACGAGCTCGACCGGTGGCGGTGGATCGATTGATGTCAAGGAGGACGGCTCGGTCATCGTATCACCGGCCACTGCTCTGAATTTCACAGGTGCCGGCGTCACTGTGGTTAATGCCGGTAGCGGACAGGCTGACATTGCTATTGACGGCTTCTCGGGTAGGTCGCCTCCTGTGCTTCGAGGGACGGACATCGGTGGTGCGAATACCAACAGTTATACGATCCCCTGGCCAGCAGGAACCGCCGCCGGTGACCTAGCGGTGATCTTCTTCGGCGGTGCATGGGATGCTGGGACTCCTTCCGGTTGGACTCGTATCTCCAACATGATCGGCAGCAACATGAACGGCGAGACCTACTGGAAGGTCTTGTCCGCCGGTGACATCACCACGGGTCACGTAGTCATCGGGACGTCGGGCTCCTACTGGCATGCTTGGGCGATTGCGACCTATGAAGGTGGTGCATCCGTATTGTCGGGTAATACTAACTTCCGTAATAGCGGGGGTGCGTCAACCCGGACCCTAGCAAGTGGAAGTAATATCCAGGGAACCGACGCTATCTTGTTCTTCGGTGTAAGCCGTTCCACGAGCACAAACACCATTGACCTTGGTACTCAGCTTGAGCAGAACAGTCTGGGTGACGTGTCTGCTGTCCTTAACGAGCTCAACCCCGCAGCTGCTAATGGTTCGCAGCTTGCTACGTTCTCATTCTCCAACCCGGGTGCGGACTATGGATCAATTGTCGGTGTCCGCGGCAAACCCTCCGGTGTATCCCTAACCGACCTTGATGATGTCGCAGTCTACGGTGTCCTCGATGGCCAGGCACTTGTCTGGGATAATGCACTCAACCTGTGGGTTCCAGGTGAAGGGGGTATCCCCGATGCACCAAGTGACGGTACAATCTATGGCCGTAAGAATGGAGCATGGACTGCTATCACGGGAGGTGGCGGAGGCGGACCCGCGGGATCAATCGAGGTTAGTGCAAGGTACTGGCGTCTTAGGGGTTTCCGTGGCGGTAACAGTGGAACTCCCACGGATGGTATCGGTTATACCCTCGTGAATTTCCGTGACTCGACGGGTACAGCCTTGATCCCGACCCCGGGCACCCATGGATTTGCCAATGCAACTGACACAGGCGGGGGCTGGTCCGTTGCAGCTGCCTTTGATGGATCAAGTGCATCTAGTCATGGTTGGTACTCGGGTTCGACCACCCTGGGACAGGTCTTCACTAGTCCGTATCTTGGCTACGACTTCCTTACAAAGGTGAAACCAGCGAGCGTCGAGTTTGCACCGCTGACCGGGTTCCCGTGGACTGTGGGTATGGAGGTCGCTGTCGAGTACTCCGATGATCGTGAGTTCTGGCATACTCTTGCTATACTTGAGCCTCGTACCGCTGCGGACCATGTCGTTGAGTCCTATGACCTGCCGTTGCAAAAGGTTGGCTTCATCGGTGGATCGACTGCGGGTGTTGCTCCAACGATCATTCAGCGGACTGACGGTCGCAACTACGGAAACCTGACACTCACCCTTCCCGGGTCGCCCACAGCAGGGAATGTTCTCGTCTGCATCATTATGGGTTATGCTAATGCAGGCTTGTCTCCGACCGCTATCGGGTGGAGTGCCATCGGCAACGTCGGAAATCAGGAATTGCAGACTCCCCAGTATCAGCGAGTAGCTGTCTATACTCGCATTGTGGAAACGGGTGATCCCGCCGCTTGGACCTTCAACTCGGGTGATGTCCAGAGCGGATGGTTGCTAGAGCTCGATGCCCTCGACTTCGCTGAATGGGAGATCCGATACCTGCAGACCGATAGTAGCGGTAGTGACTTCCACGTATTTGCTCCGCTGCCGAGCTTTGGTGAAGGCATGAGGATCAACCTCGTTGAGCATGACGGTAATGGTACGTTCACCTATGACTCGGTAACCGGCCTGACCCAGACCGCCTATGACGCAACGTGGAACCACTCGGGTACAATCGCTGAGCTTGACATGAACGTTCCCGCAATCCTCAGCGGTAGCTTGAATGTCGGATATAATCGACCAATCACCGCCTACATCAACCTGGGAAAGAAATCAAGCTCGGGTGTGGGTATCCTGTTGGACGTTGAGCATGACGGGACCTCGATCGTTCCGGCTGCGGGCACCCTGAACTTCAAAGGAGGTGTAAAGGTTGTAGATGCGGGATCGGGTGTCGCGGAGATCACCGCAGGAACATGGTACTTCAGTCCCCCAGCCGCAGCTGACTTCCCCACCCTCGTTAACCATCTTGGTACGGACCTGACTGTCAGTGATGATCCCGACAATGGGATGATCCTACAGTGGATGGGAAATCAGGGAAGTAATGATGAGAGCGAGGGCTGTTTCAAGGCATTGCCATCAGGAACCGATTGGGAAGTAATTACCCGAGTTATTCTAGGAGGATATGCGGCTAATTACATCTATGGCGGGCTTGCTGTGGGATGCTCCAGTACTGATAAGACTTTGACATATGCTCAGACAATCTTCGGTACTACGTCTTACTTCATCTTGGGTCAGCACTCGAATGTCGCACAGGGGGTTAATGCGCTCCTTGTTAGCGCTGCGCCTATTCTGCTTCATATGAAGCTTCACTATAACCACACCACAGGAGATCTGACATTCTCTATCTCGCCGGATGGTAAGACATGGCGAGCAGTTCGTGTGGATAACTATTCCTCTTACCTGGGAGGCGTACCCGATCTTATTGGCTTTAAGCTTCACACGTCTACGGGCCTTACAAACCATGAGTTCAACCCCATCGGTATTGTCGATCGATGGGAACAGGATTGGTAATCAACAAGGAGAATGAAGATGACACACGTTTGGGGTGATAGCAATAAGGCGAAGATCCTCCTGCTCGAGCCGAGGCTTCAGAAGGTACTGAACCGATACATCGAGATCAGCACCTATGACTCGACCATTGTCGAGGGTCTTCGAACGGACGAGCAGTGCTTCATCAACTTCGGCAAGGGGCGTACCGCGGCCCAATGCGTCGCCGGCGGGTGTCCCGCCAAGTATGCGAACCCCGGCGCAGCGAAGGTGACGTGGCTCGGTCACGCCCTGTCCTCGAACCACAGGAAGAAGGATGACGGCTACGGCTGGGCTGTTGATATGTATCCCTATCCTGTGTCGCTCGTTCTCGGTCGACCCGACAAGGAATGGCTGCCCCTGTTCGCACAGATGAACAAGGACATGATGAAGGCCGCTGCCGATGTCGGCGTCAAGATCCGCTGGGGTGCGGATTGGAACCAGAACAACGTCGCGCATGAGAAAGGCGAGACGGACAATCCTCACTGGGAATTGATTGGATAAAGCTATGGGTATTAAGCTTGACAGTCTGCTGATGATGTTCAAGGGTCCGGGCGGTCACTTCGATGTCGTCCGTATCTTGTTCTCGATCGGTGGACTGAACGGGGTCATCATGCCGCCGACGTTTCAGGCGTGGGCAATGATGAAAGGACAGGCCTGGGACCCGTTGGCATTCTGCACCGCATACGGCGGAATGCTTGCAGCTATTGTGACGGCGGGTGGTCTCGCGATCAGTACGAAGGATAAGGGAGTCGCCAGTGCGTTGAACACGACTCCTCCCTCACCACCTGAGGGCGGACAACCTTAACGCCATTCCGAGGTTCGCTCAGCGCGGACAGTTGGCCCGGGGCTGAAATGTCCCTCCGGTCCCGGGCCGACTTTATACCCGTACAAACGGAAGACTCGTTCAGCCTCCATCGATAGCTCCAGCGCATCCTCATGAACGAGCAGCTCAGCGCGGAGTTCTTTGATCTCGGCTTCCATGATAGGTCCGAGGATGTCTTTGTCTGCTGTGGTGACCAAGCGCTCGGCAATTCGCTGGGCGCGTTCGAGCTTCTTGTACGTCTCGTGGCGTTCCTGCTGAACGAGCTGCCTCGATTGTCCCATCGAGATGATGAGCTTCTGCAGGATATTCTCCCGCGTAGGATCATCAGTCGTTCCGTCCTTGCGTTGCGCGTGTATCGCGTTCTTCATCGTGTCCCTCAGGAACGCCTGAACGCGCGCAGGCGTCACGCGCGACTCGTCCTGTCGTCCTGTCGCGTCAAATCGCTTGCGACGATCTGGATCGCTCAGAATGTCATAGGCATTCTTCATCGCACGGAACTGATTGATGTCACCCGTCGCCAGGTTATCCGGGTGAAGCTTCGCGGAGAGCCGGCGATACGCTGCCTTGATCTGCGCATCGCCGGCGTCCTTCGCGACCCCGAGAACTTCATAAGGGGTCGGCTCGGTCATTTCGGTTGATCCTCATTCAGCTTCTTGGCGCGAGCTGCCGCGTCATCGATGGACTTCCATGTCGACTCGAGCTTCGAGGCACAGTCGTCCCCATACTCGAACGCGTCGGCGATCACGTCCGCAACGTCGTTGTCCGTCTTCACAGGACGGCGACCGGGTTTGGCCTTGCAGTGACGCAGGCGTTCATCCGGGGTCGCGGCCGTGTAGTGTTCGCGGACGACGACATCACTGACTGTTGCGGGTCGGCTCTGGCCCCCACACGCTGTCAAGGGTGCGAGTAATGATAGGGTCAACAGGGCGAGTGGTAGCCGGGACAGCTTTGATGACATCGTGGATCTCCTTGTACTTGGTGGAACGGTTGGTCGTTGCGGCGGCTTCATTGTTCGCGATGCCCGTCGCTGCATCCTTCTGCTCGCCTGTGGTCTTCGCGACCGCGGCGTTCTGCTTGTTGATCCTGATGAGCTCGTCCTTCTGATCGGTGAGCTTCTTGTTGTCGGCGTTGAGGTTGGTGACCTGCGTTTCGAGGTCGGTGATATGCTGGAAGTGCTCATGCACCTTCGAGTACGCCAACCACAGGAGGCCGGCGATGATGAGGCCGCCGACGATCTTGACGATCAGGCCAACGGTGATCTGTTTGCCGAAGGCGCTGAACGCGACTCGGGCCAGTAGTCCTGCGAACATGCTACTTCTCCTTGGGGATTTGCTCGTCGTATAATGCCTGCACCCACTTGACGAGCTCGGGGTTGGCGCGGTAACCTGCGTTCCACACAGTGTCGATCTTGCCCGGGCACTTGACCCGTTTGAAGAACTTGCGCAGTCGGCTGATATGGACATCAAAGATCTTGGGCTCAGGACCGCCGTCGTCGCGATCACCATAGACCACCGAATGGAAGGTGGATCGGGTCACGACTGCGGGAGCACGTTTGACGAGGATATGGAGGACGGTCGCCATCCTGTGGGTCATACCGCATCGAAGGGCCATTAAGACGCCCAGTTCCTTGTCCGAGCCAGTCAGCTCCTTGAGCTGCTGCGTCAGGATTTCTACCTGGTCTTCAAGTTGTCTTTCTCGTGACGGTACCATTGCCCAATGCCCTCATGCGGTATTAGGGGGCATGATACTTCCTGGTAATGTTTTGGTCAACTGCCATGCCGGGGACGTGTCGGCGACGTGTCGAATGGCATGATACGCGTGCGCCGGGTGCGTCGCTGAGGTCGGTGCGCTAGGCGCACGTCACGCACTACGCGATCACTCACCCGGCCAGCGAAAAGCGCCCGGTGCGTTTGATGGCACCGAGCGCTTATGCGGGGTCAGATCGAGCGGCGCCGATCAATCGTCGTCATCGTCCTTCTTGGACTTGCCCTTCGACTTGCCCTTCTTGGCGGGCTTGTCGTCCGACTTGTCCTTCTTGGACTTCTTCGCCGGCTTCTCGTCGTCATCGTCGTCGCTCGACTTGAGCTGCGAGATGACTTCCTTCAGCTCGGCCTTCGAGTTCCAGCCGTACGACTTCCCGGCCTTCTCGATGCCCTTGTTGCGGAGCTGGACGCGCACCGAAGCCGGCTTGATGCCCAGCTCCTCGGCGATGTCCTCGACGCCGAACTTGAACTCGGAGGCCTTCTCCTTGTCCTCGTCCTTGTCGGCGGCCTTCGACTTGCCCTTGGTATCGGGCTTCTCGGCCTTCTTGTCCTTCTTCTTGTCCTTCGCCATTGTTCGTCCCTTCATGGTCAACGTTTCGACAATCGATCATAGAAGGTTTCCGTGATCGACATTTTCCTTCTTACACTGGTAATGATGTCTATGTCAATAGACCGTCGTGCCGCTGGGAAAAAATAATCTGCCCTGTCATCCTGATCGAGAAAATCACCCCGGCTCAGCATCTGATCGTAGTCGATGTAGGAGTGGCCCATCGAGTACACGAAGAACTTCCTGGCTCGGTATAGATCGACGCCGACACCGCCGGTGCGTTGCTGGCAGATGATCGCGTCGTAGTCACCCCGCTGAAAACCCAGCAGCATGTTAGTCCGTCGCTTATCCTTCTTCAGGTCCTTGACCTTACCCCACAGCTCAGCGACTCGATCATAACCCATACGTCGGATCATGCGCGCGATCATGTGGACTTCCCAAGTGTACTTGCAGAAGACGACGAAAGGCTTGCCGGGTTCAACATGCTTCCTGATGAGACGACGGAGCAGTCGACGCTTCGCTGTGCCGATGACATGAACGTCACCGTCCTCGTCCTTGATATGCCCGCCTGTCATTTGCTGCAGCTTGCCGATCTGTGTGATCTTCAACGGCGTCGATATAACGGTGCCCCGAACTTTGACGACCATGTTCTTCTCGAGCTTCTCATATCGAGCACGTTCATCATCGGGCAAGTCGAAGCGAACTACATGGACATGAGCAGGCTCGATCCCTGCGTCTGCTTTACTGATCCGCATGACGTGTGGACTGATGAGGTCTGCATACTCGTCGAGTCGATCCTCACGCATCGGCGCCTTGCGCTTCGCGATCTGATAGGCCAGCATCATCTTCTGACGCTGCACCATTCCCATCTTCTTCTTGAGGTCAATCGTCGGCTCGACCAGGAAGTGTTTCTCGAAGTCCTTCCACACTGTGCCGAGCACGTGAGGTTCGATGAAGCGAAGGATTGCCCACAGGTCCTTCGGGTCAAGATCCATTGGTGTTCCTGTCAGCGCTAGGCGTCGTCGTGCGCTGCGGCCGATGAAGTACGCATCCTTCGATGACTGAGACGACCTGTTCTTCAGCCGTTGCGCCTCGTCCCATATCATCCAGTCCCACTTGCGCCGCTTCAGCTTATCGCGGATCGGTGTGACTGCCTCAGGATTTAGTGCGAGGACGCGGAACTTCTTGGGATGCGCCTTCCTGTGGGCGTCGTAGGATGCGAGGTCACGGTGCACCGAGTAATGGGGCAGCTTTTCTGTCAGGAACTTTACCCAGGTGGACTCGATATTGGTTAACGGCCCAACGAGCAGAACGTCGTGGGACTCGGGCTTTAGAACCTCGAGGCACGCGCCCGTAACCCAGGTCTTCCCCGTGCGTTGCGCGAAGAGAGCGGCAAATCCATTTGTAGAGACGATCGCCTCGACGCCCCTTCGCTGATGCCTCTTGAGCAGCTTTAACCAAGGCGACTGCTTGCGAAGGCGTTTCCACGATACACGCGACTGCTCCCGCGTCTCGGTAGTCAGCGAGAGTCTGGAGTTGAATAGCGCTAGGCTTTCCGGTGAAGGGGAGCTTGACCTCGAACCCGAAGAAGAGTCCGTCGACCGTACCGATGATGTCCGGCTGGCCAGCTTCCTGGAACGCGGAGCCATGGACCTTGAACCACTTGCCACCAACTTCTTTCCTCAATGCCTTTTGGATGCGTTGCTGCAACCGGGACTCAGCCTTCTTGGCCATGTCAGTCAATCAGCTCCGTGTCGGGTTCCTTCATCCGTTCCGGATACTCGTTCTTGAAACGGGCGAAGTCCTCGATGCGACGGCGCACCGCTTCCTGGTGACTGGGATCCTGGATCAAGCTGTGATAGTGGATCAGGACGGCGAGTGCATGGTTATCACGACCACGGAAGATCATCACAGGCTCCTCCTGTGGGATCGTCTCACCAGATGCCCGGTTGATAATCGGGCCGGTCTCGTACTTCGGTTCTTGCATGATGTCCTCCTATGGAAAAGGGCGACCCGATCTCTCGAGCCGCCCTTCCCTTCCGCCGGCGTTAGCCGGATCAGTCCTCGAGCAGGTCGGCTTCCTCGAGTGCGTCCTTGACCGCGGCCACCTTCTTCGGCAGCTTCTTGTAGTCGTCAAGGTCCACGTCGATGCCCGACTCGTCGATCACCTCCTGGAGCTCGTCCTCGTCCATGTCGTCGATGTCATCGCCATCGTACTTCTTGGCCTTCTTCTTGGACTTGCCCTTGTCCTTCGACTTCGATTTGCCCTTCGGCTCATCGTCATCGTCATCGTCGTCCTTGGACTTCGACTTGGATTTCGATTTGCCCTTGGCCGGCTTGTCGTCATCGTCGTCATCCTTGGACTTGCCCTTGGGTTTGCCCTTGGACTTCTTGGCCGCGGCCTTGTCGTCGTCCTCGAGCAGTTCCTTGAGCTCGTCCTCGTCGAGCTTCTTCGCCGCCTTCTTGTCGGCGAGCTCGCGCTTGATGACCAGGTCGCGGAGGTCGTCCTCGTCCATGTCGTCATAGTCGGGCGTCTCGTCCTTGGACTTCTTGCCCTTGGACTTCTTGCCCTTCTTGTCGTCATCGTCATCATCGTCGTCATCGGAACCCTTGTAGTTCTCGATGCTGTCGAAGTCGGTCATCTTCGCACGCTTCCGACCCTGGTAGGTCTCGTGTGTGAGGACGCCGACGCAGCTCTCGCCGACGAGTTCGGACAGGTCGATGTCCATCTCGTCCTCGGGAACCTCCTGGCCGAGCGCAGTCAGGAAAGCGTGCAGCTTCCACAGGCTGTTCTCCTGGAGCGGGCAGTAGAACCAGAGCTTGGTGCCCTTGTACTTGCCCTCGGCGACCTCGAGCACGAACTCGATCTGGTCGTTGTTGTTCCCGCTCTTGCCGAGCGTGGCCTCGAGGACCTCGACCTTGTAGTCGCCTTCAGGCGGCGTCTGCCGAGACTCGACGCCCTTGAAGTTGACCTTGACACTGGAACCCTTTTTACGACGGGCCATTACTCTTTTCCTTTCATGATCTTCACTATCTTCCGGAAGGTAGGATCGATGATATAATCCGGAGCCTCGATCCCCTTGGGCTTTCGGATCTTGGTGGTATAGACTTCGTTAGGGCCTAACCTCAAGCAGAATTGTTTCTCGACCGTTCGGGTGGTCTTTCCCTTGACCTTCTCCTTATGCACCTTGATGCGGATGAAGGTATTGCCGATGATCGACACCGACGCGCACAGGTCCTTGTTGACCGAAGGCATGAGCTTCGTGCCGACCTCGGGAGCGAGTGCATCGACACCATCATCTTCCTCGTCGCCGGCGTTGAACACTCGCTCCTGTGCGATGAAGACTGACTCGACGGGCAGGTTGCGCACGTCCATGATGAGGGACTTGAGGTCACCGGCGATGCTTCCCCAGTCCTGCTTCGTCAGTGTGCCGAAGTCACCTGCACGTTTACCCTTGGGCTTAAGCTTCTTCTTCTCGCCCATCTCCTCGATGAGGATGCCCTGGAACTGCGTCATCGTATCGATAGCGACTGTCTTGTATTTGAGCTTGCCTCGTTCGGCCTTCTTGTGAAGCCAGAGGACGAGTTCCTTCATCTCGTCTGAGGTGTTGATGTCCACCACGTCGATATCTTCGACATCGCGGATGCTGTCGGTCCCATTGTCCCTAACGTTGATGTAGAGTATCGGTTTGGGCCACGATGCGGTCAGCGTGGTTTTCCCGGTACCGCTGCGCCCGTAGAGCGCGGTGGAGTTGGGGTGCTTGACATCGGCGACGGGCTTGGACCCTGGTGCGCTGTCACCACCCTTATCAGTCTTCCGAACGGTCGTCGCCATTGTGGTCATTTCCTTGTTTCGTTTCGACACTATACTCGCGTTCGATCAACCAGTCAACATCAGAACCGGTCGCTTCAGCCTTGCAAAGCGCCTGATAATCGCACCAGGTGCAATGCCGGCCAATGTTCTGGTCCTTCTTTTTGCCGTGGAAGTCTTGGATTTCGTGGGCTGTATCAACGAAGTCGTTCCAGATGTTGTCCACGATGCGGCGCTTCACCGGACTATAGACTCGGATGAACCGGTTCTTGAGGTTGGCCTCGGCATCATCGAGCAGCTTCCTGTGGTCCTTCTTCTTCAGGCCCTGCTCTTTCAACCAGCGCTCGATGCGCGCCGGTACCGAGTCGATCCTCGCCTGAGAAACTTTGCCGGTCTTGGTCAGTTCGCCTGGGACATTCGGCGCCTTGCTGCTAACGTAATCCCACAGGACGCCATCGATCTGTTCGAAGCCCATCTGCTCCAGCGCACGGAAGTAGACGGCTGCCTGCACCGAACGCCAACGATCATCTTCGGAGGGCATACGGGCAAAGGTCTTATGCTCCATGACCCAACGCATGCCCTTCGACTTGACGACCGCGTCGATCTTCCCCGTGAACCACAGGCCGTCGTCGAGCTCGATGCGGAACTCATGCTCCGACCGACGACCGCCGTGCTTGATCGGCTTGATCTGACCTTCCCAGAAGCGGAAGTAGTCAGTCATGATGTCCCGCATATCCTCGACGAGGTTGCCGTACATCTCGATCTCTTTCTTGAAGAGCTTCTTGTTGTCCAGCTCGATCTTGTCGAGTACCTCGTTCCAGTCATGCCGCTCGAAGTCAGCCTCAGCGATCTCGTGCATGATCGTGCCGAACATGAAGGGACGCTTGATCCGCTTCTTCTTCAAGCCGAGCACGAACTTGTTGTGGTACTGACGACGACACTGCCGATAGGTCTTCACCTTCGACTGACTGATGTTGATCTGGCCATCGGCGGTGAGGACGGTGCTGTGATCGTGAGCTGGCGCCGCGCCTGAATTATCGCCTACGCCGCGAGCTTTTCCCTTAGTCGTCTTTGCGCCTTGTTCCATACTGGCCGCGGCGGCCTCGCGCTTTTTGCGTGACCGCTTCTCTTTGATGCTTTCGGGTTTGCCTTTAGCCATTCGTCAATTCCTTTGCCTGCTGCCCAAGGCCCGCATTTCGCTTCGGCTTCAATAGGCACACTAAGATTGATTTCAAACGTTGTCAATAGATCGGGCTGCGACATGATCTCCAGGATGCGACGGTAGACCTCCTCGACCTTATCATTCCTCACGAGCACCAGCACGGCGTCATGCACCGTACCGACGAGACGATAGTACTTCGATGAGAATTCCTCACGCATCTGCAAGGCCGCCATGAGATTAAGCTCATTGGCGAACGACTGCACCGGTGAGTTGATCGCCTGACGTTGCGCCTCACGCCTCTGTGGGGTATCGCGATTTCCCATAGCAGCGGGCAGTCGACGCTTGCGTCCCGACAGTGAGCGGACATAGCCGTTGACCTGCGAGAAACGCTGTTGCTTTTTATGCCACTTAGGGAACTTCGGGTATAGCTCGAAGAACGCCTCACGAGATGCCTGAGCCTCATCGTCGGTAACGGTGACGCCGTAGTTGTCTCGGGCATAGATCTTGAACTTCTTCCACCACATGCCGTAGAGGTAACCGAAGTTGATCGCCTTCGCCTTCTTTCTGGTTTCCTTCCAGTTCATGAAAGGAGCAAGTGCCTTCGTTTCAGCCCAGGCCTCGACGACCTTGACCGCAGCATCACCACCCATCTTCAGGACGTATTCAACCGCGTCGCTATACGACAGCTTGACGCCGCCGTGTAGCTTAGCCGTCTTTATCATTTCCTTACGATAGCCTGCTCCGCGTTCAATCTCGCGAATAGCTGTCTGCCAATGAGGATCCTCGCCATCATTGAAGACCTGCAATAGGTTATGCTCATCGGCAAGCTCTGCTGCAATGCGCAACTCGATCTGGCTAAGATCGGCCTCGACGAGTGTCCATCCCGGCGGCGCAGTGATGAGCGTCCTGATCCTCGGGTCACGCGGAACCTGCTGGAGGTTGGGATGCTCACAGGAGAGTCGGCCGGTAACTGTGCCGTGTAATTTGAATACAGGATGCAGGCGTCCAGAGCTATCAAGGTACGGTCGCCAACCCTCGATGAAGGCCGACAGTTGCTTCTGAGCCTCACGGAACTTGAGCAGGTGCCCAACCATCGGGTGATCGATGCGCTTGAGCACACTCTCACTGACAGACCATTTGCCGCCTTTGGTCTTCTCGACACCATCAATCTTTAGTTGAACGAACAGGAGGTCAGCCAGCTGGTCGTTCGATCCCCAGTTGAACTTACCAGTCTTCTTATCCTTGAGGACAGCTTTCTTCTCGAACGGTGCGAGGTTCTTCAGTGCCTCGGCAACCTGCTCACGCAAGAAGACCTCAGCGTCATCCATCTTATCCTGATCGATGTAGACGCCTTCGAACTCGGCCTCGATGAACATCTCGACACATGGCATCATGATGTACTTGAAGACGCGGTATACCTCCTCGTCCTCTTTGAACATCTTGGCAAACTTGAACTTCAGCTTGCGGGTGTAGAAGACGTCGTGCGCCGCGTACTTCGCGTTCTGCAACGACCAGGTAGTCTTCTGTCCCTCCTTATTGCCGATGTCCCAGTCGGGCACACCGAAGAACTTCTGCGCCAGGTACTTCAGGCCATGCAGGTCGTTCTCGTCGAGCATGAAGTGAGCGAGGAGCGTATCGAAGTCAACCTTCCACACCACGCCGAAACGAACCAGCATCCACAGGCAGTCGAACTTGCCGTTGTGGAAGACGGTGATGCAGTCCTTGAGGCGCTCGGTGCATTCCTCGACAATGACCTCTAGTTCCTCACGGTTCCAGATGCCCGCCGTTTCCATAGGAACGACCCATTGCTTCGTCCTCGTGCCGAACTGCATGGCGACGACTTTGGGCAGATTGTTCGAGCCGTGAGTTGCCTTGTGATCCTTCAGCAATTCCTGCGAGGCACGGCCCTGCTCGATCAGCTCATCCTGCTGAGTCGTGAAGGGGTAGAGTCGTGTCGTCTCCAAGTCTACAGCGACTGTGCCGCGCAAGTCGCGCAGCATCGCTTTGACCTTGCTGTGGTTATCCACGATAACGAAGTCGAGCTCACGTTCCTCGGGGATACCGCCGAACTCGACGCACTCTTTCAAGCGGGCGAGATCAGCGGCCAACGTGTCTTCATAATTCTCGTCGTGGAACGCAAGGTTCGGGTGATTGACGGGTAGCACGATGCGCTTGTCACGCAGCACCGGCTTGCCTCGTGCTTTCTTGATGCCCGCCGCCCCGGTGATCGCCTGAAGGGGCGTGTTACCCAAGAGGATCATATACTTGGGGTCACGTTTCTCGATGCGCCGCTCGAGTCTATCGAGGTTGGCTTTAATCATCGTCTTCGTGATGTTCTTGCCCTCGGGTGGCGGCTCCTTCAGCACATTCACCCAAGAGATCTTCTCGGTGTTGAACCCCGCGTCAGTCAGTGCATCGAAGAACAGAGACTTGGCGCGGGGGTTAATCTGTGAGTGTTCACCCACAACCATAATTTGCTTGGATCGTTTCACGGGAGTTCCACTACGCGGCGGGTGAAGTACTCGACAATATAACCTGCCGGCGTCAACTCGTAAACTTCCGTTTTGCCTTCAAGCATCCCGAGGTGCTGGGTGTTGCGGTATGGTATCTCGAAGAAGAGACGCAGCACGTACACACCAGCGGGTTCGATGATGAACCTCGTACAGTCGATGCACGGCGAGTGCGTCGTGTAGAGATCAACACCCGGCGCCCGGGGAAGCAGAGCCTCCGCCTTCTTCAGTGCATTGACCTCCGCGTGCAGTGTCCCACAGTTCCCTGGGATGACGCCCGGGCAGTCATTGCCGGCGCAGTGCGGCATTCCCGCAGGTGCACCATTCCAGCCGACCGCAACCGGGTTATTGTCCTTGGTCACTATCGCCCCGACGTTCAATCGGAAGCAGGTCGATCGTCTTGCCGCTGCCCTCGCCATGTCCATGAACATCGTCTGTCTGCTGATCCGTCCCATCTTTCAACTCCGTGAAGGTTATCCGCGTTGGTTCGCGGCCGGGTTCCTGGCGAACTACCTGACCGCCCTCAATTATCTCGATGGGCGGCCCGATGGTTATGGTGATGTCGGTAACCTTGTACTCATCGCCGTTGGGACAGATGAGTATGCCGCTACCGAAGTGGTAGGTCTGCTCTGTCAGTCCTCCCATGGCAGGATCCTCCACTCCTCGATCCAGGCCGAGTAGGACGAGCCGTTGTGAAACCAGGCTACGTCGTAGTTGACGTTGCGGCCGGTGCCTCGAATGACGACTGCGAGGATGACAGCCTTGATGTCCTGACTGCCGTCGATCATGACGGAGTCACCGATGTTATAGGCCGTCGTCCAATGGATGCTGTCGTCTGTGGGAACTTGCTTCTTCGTCATCACCGATCCTTCGCTACCTTGGGGCCGAACAACATGAGATAGTCGTTGCGGAAGATATGCAGGCTGCCGATCTGCATCATGAACTTGCCGGGAAGGACATCATTCCATCGGTCATCAATCTCTCGAAGTTTGTAGAGAACCCACAGGAGGAGCCTGGCGGTAAGGTAGAGGTCATCACGGAAGTGCCTGACGAAATCGCAGCTTCGGATATGGTAGTTGACATCAAGACGCCCATCCCGCATAAGGAAGTGGTATCCGATAGTGCACGGCGCACGCTTCGCGCCCCCGCCGGTGTCCTCAGGAAACCAGACTGGAAGGTAAGCTTGGCGAGTATAGGGGTCCTCGCATAGTAGACGGATGACATCGTTGAGGTCCCCATACTGATACATGATCCCGAAGTTGGGCTGAACCCGCGGCTCGGTCGTCGGCATCGCTTCCCAGCCGAGCAGGTCGAACTTCTCTTCCCAGTCAGCCTTGTCGGTCGTCGGTGCCTCGATCATTCCTGCGAACTTCGGCCAGTATCGTTCCATATAGTTATGATTGAACTTGCCGTCCTTGAGGAACCCCGCCGCGGATTTACCGTAGGGCCAGTTGGCCCATTCGGTTCCCGGGTTCATCGGCGCACCGCTGACTCGTTCCTCGAAGTGATTGTCCGCCCAGGGAAGATTGGGCTTGATGTCCTCGGCGAGCACACCGATGTCACCGCCGACGCTGATGCCCGGCGTAGCGGGTACATTCATCGCTCCCATGTTGACGCAGAACGAGACGTGAGTCACCTCGTGCGTCGCCATCTCTGGGCGGTTAGCGATGTCAGCTCCCTGCCAACGCGCCGAGTGCACGACGTTGCTGCGGTACTGAAGATAATACGAGGCCTGCTCGATTGCCTTCGAGAAGTTCTCAAACTCATAGGCTCTCATTCGTCGTCTCCATCTGGGTCTACGTAGTCGTTCTTGTATCCGGGGTGATGCTCGTTGAGATACTCGATGAGCTTCTTGCGACGCTTGCCTTTGATGGCGACGTCTGCATGGTCCTTCACCCGAAGAGCCTGTGCGAACTTGGCGATGCCGCGGTAGTGTTCGGGACACAGGTACCGCGCAGTCCACTTAACGATCCAGTCGAAGAAATACTGATCCCTCTTGCGGATACGTTCGAGTACCTCGATGGGGTCATCCATGTGCGGGATAGCCGTCACGAAATACTGAGGGTGGACAGTGATGTTGGCGAAGTGGAAAGTGATGCCCCCGAACTCCATACCGCTGAAGTCGAAGTCCTTCAGCAGCACGTCACGGATGAAGATCAAGTCAGCGGGAAACTTCTTCAGAAGCTCCGTAGTGCGGTAGAAGCAATCAATCGAGTACTTGCCGCCAGTGCCCTTGCTGTTGTTCCCCTTGTGCTGAGTGATCGTCACGGCCTGGATACAAGGACCCATGACCGAGGCACGCTTCGACTTCTTCACCGCATCGTTCTTGAGGAAGTGGTTGTAGCATGTGAAGCCAACCGAGCCGTAACTAGTCTTCTTTCGCCTGATGTTCCACAGCATAATGGCTGCTGCGATCGACTCCTCATGGACATAGCCACGGACGAGGTGCGCCATCTTCGACTTGGTGTAGCCGGCGTCCTCCATCACGAGTGGATCTTCAGCGTCCCACAGGTCGTGGAAGGTGAAGCGGTATCCCTGAATGATCTTGCGGCACCCAGAGAACATATCGCCCTTCTTCAGCGACAGCTTGGTTACGATGTCGATCCACTCGTTCTTCATTTACCTGGCCTGCTGTTGGCGGAGTCGACGAGCGATCTCCCGCTTGTGCTCGTGGGGCTTACCGGTCCAGCGATTGATGCGGTTGCTGTACGGCAGCTTCGGGATGACGACCTTCTTCGCCCTGCTGGCGACGTAGGCCTTCTGCTTCTGTTCCATCGGTACCTCCTATTGCGCTGTCGGAACGACCTGTGTATCACTTCCGGCGCCCGGGTTCAACTGTCCAGGTTTGACGTAGATCTTGTGATCGTGATCGGCGACCAGGTCACGGTGATCCGGCGCAACCCAACCATCGGGTTTCACCACGTCGAACTTGGTGTCGCGGTGAGACCGCGCATCCGAGTCGGCCTCGGCCCGAACCTTCAACATATTAGCCGCCTGCACGCGCGCCCATGCCTTGTTGAAGATCTTCGCACCGAACTGCAGGTACGCAGTGCCGAGGATGACATAGACCGAGTCGACCAGCGCATCGAGCTGAAGCTCAAGGCTGTTGGTGATATCCCGATCATCGCTGCGCTTGACAGCATCTGCGAGCTTGGGTTGCTCGTCGGCGTATTCAGTCGTTTCCTCGACGTGGAACTTGTGCCGGAAATCGAACAGACCCTGTGGGAGCATGCGCGGCTTGCCATTATACTCGAGGCCGAAGTTCTGGTGGAACCGTTCGATGTCGCCCATGAAGTCCGGCACGTCATCGAGGTTGCGAACGTGCAGACCCTTGATGACCATGTCAGCCTGAGCCTTGAGTACCTGCTCGACGAAGAAGTCACGACTCTTGCCGGCAACGGTCGAGGCGGAGATGAGCATATGCCGAACGTCGCCGGTCTCTTCGAGCCGGAATGAGTACTCGACGACCTCGCCGGTCTCGACGTTCTCGCGATGCTCGATCTGAACATGGAGAACCTCGGCCTCGGGCAATTCGGTGAAGCGTTCGTTCCACCGTTTCTTCGATGTCCATCGAGGCTTGCCGTCTTCGGCGCTGATATAGCAGACGCCGTCGATCCATTCACCGGTCGACTCGTCCTTGCCTGCTTGCGGACCTTGATAGCTGTAGAGGCCGCCATCCGCATGCCGGTGGGTATACCGCATGGTCTTTCCTTTCAGTTAGTTGGAGAAGCGATAGTGATATGCGAAGGCAACCGTCGCACAGAACTCGTCTACGTCATCGCCGATACGATAGACAAAGTGTGCCCGCTCCGCAGCCCAAGTGCGGTAGAGGAACAGGAGCTTATTGTAGTTGTTGGTGATGTCCTCGAGATGCTTCGCTGTGTCGTGAGCCTTCTCGACGTGCGAGCCGAGGCCACGAGTGCCGGCGTCGCAGTAGATGAGCAGCGGCTTCGCATCGTAGAAGATCATGCGGCGGCCGGGTGTGATCGGGTCACCCTCTTCCCTCACCTGACCATAGATGCCGTTCGAGATCACCGGGTGACGGACGAACAGGTAGTTCAATCCCATCGTCTCGTATCGATCCACCCGCTCGTTAATTTCCTCTGCCGACAGAGGCGGTCCTTCACTTTCTTGGATGAAGAGTCCCATATGATCGGCCAACGTTTGGGCGAGTGTCGACTTGCCCGAGTTGTCCATGCCTTCAATTACCATCATGTGCCATACCCCACTGTTGACTCGGTTCGACAACGGCGTTATACTCGACAATTCACGCCGTTGTCAACCGTGGGGGTTTTCCTTGGAAACGTTGGATGGGTACTGTACCGTGGAGGTCGCTGCGACCGAGACGGGAATAAACTATAAGGCGCTCCTGCAAAGGATCGCTAGAGGGAAGGTCGCGGTGAAAAGCGTAGGTCGGATGAAGTTCGTTCACAAGGACGAAGTCGAACGCCTGAAACAGGAGCAGGCTGCGTGATCGTTCTTGACATTTGGGCACAACAGCCTGGTAAGTTCTTCTGCATCTCGACAAAATCAGGTGCAGGCAAATGGAAGGATTGGTTCTTCTCTCGCGAGGAGTTCCCACAGGTGAAGGAATTTCTACGCGAGCATGCCGATAAAGACATCTACTTCTGTCCGCACGGGTTCAACCGTCGCGTTCGACAGAAGGGTGAAGCTGTATTGCCGAACGTCCTGTATGCTGATCTCGACTTCGCTGATCCCAAAGAGATCAAGCCCAAGCCGACGATTGCTATACAGTCGTCACCCGGTCGTTATGTCGGCATCTGGGTTCTCAAGAGTGGTCAGTTCTCCGAGTCGATGAACCGACGCCTGACCTACATGGTCGAAGCGGATCACGGTGGCTGGGACTTGACTCAGGTCTTGCGTTTCCCCGGTACCCATAACTACAAATATAAGTCGCAGCCGCGCGTTCGCGTCCTGTGGGATGACGGACCGAAGTGGTCAGCGAAGCGCATCGAGTCGTTCCTTCCCGAAGAGGAAGAGGAGAAGGACGCATCAAAGCTGTCAGCTGCCGAGGTATTCCAGGAATATGAGAGCAAGCTACCTAGGTGGGCACGCCGTGAGCTCATGGCCAAGAAGATTACAGGCGGCCATGATCGAAGCGAAATGCTATGGAAGCTTGAGAACGTTTGCATCGAGGCAGGCATGTCCTGCGAAGAAGCACTGGCCTTGGTCAAGCGTTCGGTGTGGAACAAGTTCGCCGGTCGACGCAGCGAAGACGAACAGCTGAGGCGTGAGATCGAGAAGATCGTCGAGCATCAGTTCAAGGAAAAGCCCAAGGGCGCTGATAAGCGTCACATGAAGTCCGACGAGGAAGAGAGTCACGACGAGAAGAAGTCGTGGTTCAGTCTCACCGCGATGAAGGACGTGGTACGCGAGGAGATCGACTTCCTGTGGTATCCCTATCTCGCCAAAGGCGAGGTCACGATCCTCGAAGGCGATCCCGGTCTTGGGAAGAGCTACCTGGCTCAGGTCGTCGCCGGCTCGATTGCTGTGGGCAAACGGTTGCCGTCCTATAGGAAGGGACAGCCTAAGCATCAAGGTCCTGTGCTGTACTTCGACATGGAGAACTCACGAGCAACTGTCACTAAACCTCGTCTCGAGGACAATGGCTTCAAGAACATGGATAACTATTTCCAGATCGAAGAAGGCTTCACCATCGATGACGACGATGCAATGGATGAGATCTATGAGCTCATGGAACAAGTCAAGCCTTCCCTCGTTTGCTTCGATACTCTCAATGCCTATATCGGACGAGCTGATACCCACAATGCTTCCGAGTCTCGACAGGCCTTCGGTAAATTCTATGAGCTTGCCCGAGACTTTCGATGCGCTGTTCTCGTCATCCGACATCTCACGAAGGGTTCGGGTTCAGCCATGTACCGCGGACAGGGGTCGATCGCATTCTCAGGAACAGCGCGAGTCGTCATGTCAGTGGGTGTGGACCCCGCTGACACGGATACCCGAGTCGTTGCTGTCACCAAGATCAACTACGCTCCGCAGCCGCCTGCGCTATCATACACTATTGAAGGCACGAAGGGTGATAGGTCAGAGCTGACTTTTGCTGGGTTCTCGAACCTGACCGCACAGGAAGTGATGGATGCTGCGTCCGAAGCACGAGCCTCGGGCAACAAGGGTGAGTCCATGCAGGATGCGATGGAGTTCCTTGAAGCGAACATCATCGGCGTCGAGTTCGACGAGGCCAAGCTGTATAGGATGGCAGACAAACGGAGCATCCCGAAGAAGATGCTTGACAAGGCTGCAAAGAAGATGGGCGTCGATAAGTCGAAGCGCAAAGGTGTCACTGTTTGGTCGCTGCCTGAGGTTGACGACGAAGAGAAGGCCAGAAAATCCCCCAAGAGAAAATAGGCGATTGACGCCATATCGCCATGATGGTACATTCATGATCGCGACGCAATAATGCCTCGCGTGATGAAGGACTGTCAACCATGTCGAGTGACTTCGATAAGCTCAACCGTCTGCGTGTCAACGCAGGCAAGAACCCGCTGAAATCCTGGAAGGGTTCCCAGGAAGCGCTGATCGGCCAGATCACCAAGTTCGAGGCCGACGGCTTTGTCGATGCACTGCCCGGTGCGAAGATCGACGCCAAGCCGGAGACGACCGATCCCGAGATCAAGTCGCTCCTCGACCCCGAGGGTGCGATGGCGAAGAACATCGCCAACACGTCCGAGCCTGACAAGCCGAAGACCAAGGGTCGAGCATCACTCGCCCGCGGCCTGGAGACCGACACGATGGCGCGCAACAGCCGGCTCGCTGTGCAGATGCAGCGTGAAGGCGAGAAGCGAGAGGCCAAGGCGAAGAAGGACGCCGAGCCCAAGGTCAAGCTTTCCAAGAAGGAGAAGCGTGCGATCAAGGAAGAAGCCGAGTCTCGCAAGAAGGGCAACGAACCGAAGGGCAAGGTCGATGCCAAGAAGGACCCGGAGAAGGCGAAGCGCCAGGAGAAGCATATCGCCGACAAGAAGGCCGCGCGTGCTGCGAAGCCGGCGAAGGAAAAGGACCCCAACGAGGTCACCGTCGCCGACCTGTGCCGCGAGCTCGGCATCGATCCCAAGGTCGGACGTGCGAAGCTTCGTCGTCACGAGGACAAGCTGGCCAAGCTCCACACCAAGGGTCAGGATCGCTGGACATTCCCGAAGAAGGCCGCGGCCGACATCAAGGCGATCCTCAAGGGAGGCAAGTAACATGGCTGAGAAGGTACTCAATCCGCACGACAACGCGGCGGGGCGATACCTTCTCCGGGCTTCGGACAGCCTGCGTCATAAGCCTTACGAGGCGAGTGTCGTTGAGTGGGCCCCGTCCGGACTCCGCGTGAAGCTTCGCTACCCACGCAACAAGTACGAGCAATGGGTCGAGGTGGACGAGCACGGTCCACTCATCGTCGAGAAATTGCCCGACTGAGAAATGACTGGTACGCGGGCAGTTGATGTCCGCGTGCCATTCGTTCATATTGCGTTCGTCAGGCAATCACGTCTGGCCATTGGAGGATTGCATCCATGACTATCATCGAGAAGATTCAGGCCCTGCTCGCGAAGGCGAACAACACGGCCTGCACCGAGCAGGAAGCACAGGCGTTCAACGCCAAGGCTCACGAGCTCATGCTCAAGTACAACATCGAACGGGCACAGCTCGACACCCAGGAGAAGCAGATCGAGCGCGGACACGTCACGCTCGAGGTTCAGCGTCGTCCGTGGTCGGAGAACGTCCTGTCCGGGATCACCAAGCTGTACTACTGCAAGTGGTACTCGACCGCGAAGGGACGGACACATACGATCACCATCATCGGCGAGAAGCACAACCTGGCTATGTGTCACGCGATCTGCGTGATGGTGCTGCGTTCGATCCAGGTCGAGGCTCGTCGCACGGGGCTGGGACGCTCGTTCATGAACGGCGCCGGCTCGGAGGTTTACCGCCGTTGCTGTGAAATGTACGACGCGGCGCATCACTTCCTCCCAGGCGCCGCCCAGCAGGCGCTGCTGACAAACCAGAACGCCCGCGCGCTCGTCGCGTTGACGACCACAGAGGCGCAAGGAAATCAGGACTATATGGCACGGGTCCTGAACGTGCGGCTTCGGGTTCGCAAGTCGGCTGGGCCGAAGGCGCTCAACAGCGATGCCTTCTTCCGCGGCGTCGATCACGGCGCGAAGCAGCAGCTTCGCCGCAACCTCCTGGGGAACGGATAATGGTTCAAGTCGATCGCAGCAGGTCAGGCCTGCTATCCGATGTCATCCTGGCCGCCAACAAGCGGCTGGGAGTTGACAACCTCTATGCCTTCATGGGCGGGCCGATCAAGATCGGTTTCCTCGTGCCGAACCCCGACCCTGCTGTGGGCAACGACATCGACAAGCTGTTCGAGTCGTCCGATCCCGAGCAGTGCATCGAGTTCGTGAAGAAGCTCGGAAAGCCGGAGGTACCCAACAACGATGGGAACTATACCGACATACCCGAACCCGGTCCGCGCACTGAGCTGTACGGCCGGCTCATCATCGCGGAGGACTGGGACGGCAACGAGCTGAAGCGCGGTGTCCTCGAAGAGATCCGTGTTCCGTTCGACTTCAAGATCGACGGCGAATGGTGGACCATCGGCGAAAGCTATAACTGCAGCTTCTCGGGTTCGCCGCTCAAGATCTTCGGGGCATGGAGACCATGAAGAAGGTTGACGTGACCTATTGGCGATACGTCACGGAGCTCAAGGCCGAACTCAACCGACCACTGCCTGGAGGCCGAGGCTTCCAGCATGCCCGGGACAAAACCATCCACAGGCTGTGCGGTGAGATCGCGCAGTACGACACCCCCGAGAGATAGAATAAAGTGGTATGCGGGTGATTGACACCATCGCCCGCATATCGCATAATGCCCGTATCGCAATCACGCGATGGAGACTAACGATGATGCAAGCTCAAAGCCTTGCGCAGCTCTTGCGCCCAACGACCGATGAGAAGTGGAAGGTGTTCAGCACCGTCCGGTCGTTCCCGACTCCAATGCCCGACCTGATGCGCGATGCCAATGTGTCGCCCATCCGCTTCTACGGCGCACTCACCGAACTCGAGCAGGAAGGCCTGATCGTGCAGCACTGCGCTGATCCGGTCGAATGGAGGTTGGCTGATGCTGCCTGACCCATTCCCCAGCAACCCGAGCAAGCCGACGTGCTTCGCGATCACGGCGATCAGGATGATGGAAGGCGAGGAGCATGCTCGCGTTCACTGCGTCGGGTTCTACTCGTGCTACGCGGCTAAGCACTGGCTGAAGCTTATCATGGGCGACGAAGGTGCAGTCCGTGTCGGTTACGAGTTGCGCCTCGACTCGGGCATCAAGCTGCGCAGCTACCAGATCGATGCGATCCTGGCTCACGAGTTCACAGCTGAGGAGGCTGCGTATCGTCTGCCTATTGACTATCTGCGATGGATCCCCGTGTTCCGTCGTGGCGTGTGGGACCCGAAGCCTGAGCCTGTCGTGACGGAAACGATCACGGTCCCACAGTCGAAGGCGAAGCAGGAACGCATCGCGAAGAAGCCTCCTGTGCCTTCGGGCTACGTGCCTGTGTCGGAGCTCGTGAAGGGAACGGCTGTCACGCCGATGTCCGCACGAGCACTGCTGCGTGCATCGAACTACGTCAAGCCGGCGTATGGCTGGGCATTCGGACCGAAGGACCTGAAGAAGGTCAAGCAGCTATTGGGAGTATGACATGAAGCTCGACACCACGCATAAGCGCGGGTACTTCCTGTGCAGGTTGGCCGAGATGTTGGTGCATGAAGCCCAGCGCCTCGACCCGAACGACCCGCTCATCATGGAGCAGCAAGCACGACTGCAGATTGCAGCCGATCAGTTCAACCTCATCACCGATGACTTCGAGGGCGGCAGTTTCTCGAACCTCGATCACATGGAAGGCCATGAGCTCGAGCAGTATGCCGAGCGGATCATCAACATCATTGGAGACGCATCATGACCAAGGAAACCGTCGAAATCTGCTACACCCGCGGCGATCACGCTACGCAGCCGGGTGGTCTGATCCTGCGTAAGGATCAGTCGGGTGAGTACGTCACCCATCGCTTCAATCGGCTGCCGCACACTCGCACGCCGAAGGAGTTCTACTGGGGACACTACTTCTCTGGTCCTGACGCCGAGGAGAGGGCACGCAAAGACTACGCTAAGCGCAAGTCCGAGTTGCAGGATCCTCTGGTCGAGGAAGGCGAGCTCATCGCCAAGGGAGACGTGAACCTTCAACCGAAGTTCGAGGAACCATCCTTGACGCGGCGAATGATGCAGGCAGAAGCCAGCGAACGCGCCGAACGCGGTGAGCCGTACGACGAAAGGCAGGGAGGATGACCGATTGGATCATCGAGCAGTCTCACGTAGTCGATCATCCCGGTCGGCTGACTGAGCTGACGATCCCAGAGCTACGTAGGTGGGTAAGGGCCAGAGCTGCACAGCCACGTACCTACTCCCACCAACTGCCTTTCGGTAAGATTGAGTTCGTGCAGGCGGAAGACGGATCATTGCTGTGGGCGTACTTCCGTGATAAACATGGCGAACGCAAACGCTTCATGAGACTGAGGAGACTGTAATGCCACGAGCCCGTAGCCTTGTCATGGACAAGCATGATCCTGCGAAGCTGCGGGCTCACGCACAGCGCAAAGCTGTGGAGGACGCTGAGCCGTATCGGGTGTACTCACCCAAGAAGCGAGGCAAGCCGAAGTCCGACGGCTATGCCGTAATTCACGTCAGCTCTGTGGGTGTTCGATCCATGGTCATGGAGGGGCTCGATAAGGAAACGGCCAATCACCTGCGATCCATGCTAGAGACTGCATGGGTCGAAGGTCGTATGGCAGCAATGCTCGATTGAGAATAAGACGGAATAAGCGTATTGCATCGCGGGTCCGCACGTCGCATGATGCGTCATCGACAACGCACGGAGACCCGCAATGAACGTCCTCGAATTCTACAAAGCCACGTTCCCGAATGCTGCAACCACGGCTGACGAGGATCGTGACATGAAATCCATGCCGATCGACTCGAACTGCGGGTCTGATTGCTTCGACGCCATCCAGGCCGCCAAGACTTTCCATCAGCACGTCGTCATGGCGTTCGGCGAGAACAAGGCTGCGGAAGACGTGGCCTATATGGCCAAGCGCGTCATCCTTTGTTACATATGCGGGTAGAGAATAAGACGGAATAAAACGTTTCCCGCTGAGAGCCGTGCGTCGTATAATGACGCATCGCAACGCAATGACGCGCCGCGATAACGAAGGACCGACCGATGACCCCGACCGAATACCTGACCGCCGAGTTCGCTCGCTACTTCACCGACGCCTACAATACCCGCGTCGAGTTTCATGCTGACGAAACGATCACCGTCCGCCTGCTCGTCGGTGCGTTCGGCTCGTCGGCTGATACGTCCGTCTACAACTTCCGCGCCGAGATCGGGTCTGACGATGATTGGTACATCTTCACCGACACCGTCCACGATATCACCCTCACCATCCCTCTGATGCCGGAGGCCTGACGCCATGAAGATCAAGGATGTCAAAACCGCAGTTGCAAAGCTGCCCAATGTCACCGCCCGCTGGAATAGCGACATCGGCGAATGGCGCATCGCCTACAAAGGATTGCTGCCTGAACGCGCCGAAGCCATGGCGTGCTACACCGACGATCACGAGGATGCGGTCGGCACTGCGCAGACCATGCAGCGCGATTATATGCTGCATGTCTTCGAAGCCGATAAGACCGCGGATCAACGCATCCTCGACCGTGCAATCTCACGCGGAACGGAGACAGTCCAATGATCGACGAACCATTCGAAGCACTGATCGCCAAGGTCCGTGCCCACAGGGCCGCTGAGCTGATCGTTCCCATCGGCGGTCATCCCGCTGAGGATCCTGTGATCGCTCTGCTGTCTTCCGCGCTGCACCTATACGGTAAGGCCAACGATGTCGAGGACGACAACCTCGACGACTTCACCAACGCCTGCTTCGAGCTCATCGACCAGGGCCCCGTCGAGAACTATGCGTTCACTGACGAGGATCGGGCATACGCTGCCCAGAAAGACATCATCATAGCCAAGTACGGCCAGAAGGCTTATGAGCAGGCCAATTCGGGTTGGGCTGTATCGGGCGATGATGAGTCCACCACCGTGAGCACGAAGATCTACGTTCGCGGTCGGCCCGTCCTGTCCACGACCATCAATCACGAAACCAAGGAGATGACCCATGATTGGGAATAAGACCTATGAGCTCAGCGATGCCCAACGGGCTATCGTCTATGAAGGACTCGAGCAGCTCTTCATGAACACCATCAACGAGCGCTATCTCGCCGAGGTGATGACTGTTGCGGATATGTTCCGTACGCCTCATCCGATCGACCCCGAAATCGAAGGCCGCCCGCAGATTATCGCCTACCTGCATGAACGCGGGTTCAAGGGCCGTGAGGTCGAAGCCATGATGTCGTACACATGGGGACCGAAGGCCGCGACATGGGCTGACATCATGACGGGCCTGAACATGGACAACCCGGCTCACCACCTGATGCGACTGCCGAACATCGGCCGGCTCACGGTCATATCGATCATGAAGCGCTGCATCGCCCACGGGTGGATCCGTGATCCTTTCTCACGTCGGATGGTCGACAAATTCCTCGGAGGACAATGATGGAACAGGACTTCAAGCAACCTGAGCCGGACGACGAGCCCGAAGAGCTCAAGCCCGACTTCGACATATCCTATATGGATGAAGTCTGCACGGCAGAGCAGAAAGCTCAGGTCGAGAAGATGAAGGCCATCGGCTGGAATGCAACCCATATCATGGAGCATCCCATCGGCTATCTCAACGTGTGGATGATAACCCGCCACATGAAGACCTCGATGAGCAAGGGCACATATGTCCATGCTTACGTCACGGGCGATGGAACCGTAAAGAGGCCACGACTATGATCGTGCGCGTGTCATCGCGCGTCATGACGCATATTCGCGGGCATGAAACGAGGCGCATACGGCGTGCCGCAGGCGTTGATCGGGTTGCGTCGCATGTACGATGCGCGAACGCATTGCACGCCTCTGACGGCGATATAATGTCCGCACGAGAATAAAGCAGAATTAAGGTGATTGCGAGGTGGACCCGCATTGTGTATAATGTCCGCATCGCAATGACGCGATGGAGAACTGACATGCCCGTACCAACCGTTGATCTCCGCGGCAACTCGTATGATGACCGTGAGGAGAAGCTGCTTCATTTCGACCGCGACCGCATGATGCCCGTCATCGAGAAGGTGTGGGAGGCATTACGCCTCGAAGCGATCGCCCAGAACCCGCACCTCGATCCCACAGAGGCCGCAGAACGCATGCTGTGCGGCGGGTGCATCCTGACTTTCTTCACGTCGCTGTCCCGCCATGTGCTCGATCAAGCCGGCGCGGGTCGCTATGAACGTGAGCATTGGAACAATCGTCTGTCCGACTTGTTCGCCGAGGAGGCTGACCCTCTGGCTGGACTGTTGCGGCAGCTGTTCCGTCGCGCCGAGGAAATCGACAGCAGGCCTCGCCGTTAATCGTCGTCGGTCTCGCTCATGTCTGCGAACCGCCAAATCATCTCGTCGCCGCGTTTGTCCTTGATGAGGTCCAACCGATCGGCTGCGCGGCGAAGAGTCCTCATGCTGTATGCGCCTCGGACTCCTTGCTTCTTGAGCTCTGAGACTTCAATGAACTGCCCGGGTTGATCGAGTATGAGTGCAGCAAGGAACCGCGTAGCGCCGCTGCTCTGCACCTGCTCGATCTCCAATTCCTCCATCATTCCTTGCACGCCTGCACGCTTGATCCGTGTCATGATCCGCTGAGCTCGAACGCGGACCTTCTTGTGGGATGAGTCCTTCATGTCTTTATAGTAGTGGATGATTATCATCCGCAAGACGAAAGGCCACCACCATTGCCGCCCGTTGCCCGGCGGTCGTTTTAGCATTCTGCCGACAGTCGGAATTGATACACCGAGAGTACGAGCAGTAGCGGCTGCGTTCACTTGGAACACATCTTCATAGAGAGTATCGAGGAGTAGGTGATAGTCGAGCTCATCAATCTGTGGGACGTTGAACTTACTCACGGGCCCTTTATTCGGTGACTTTGACATTGCTTGTCTTCTACCTTCGTGGAATGGTCAATGGAAGCATTATATACGGCGAAATGCTGTCTGTCAACTCACCGTGAAAAATCTCACGATTTGATCGTTTGTATTAGCGACACATGCGTCTAATCGTCGAGCTTTTTCACGACTCACGTGGCCAGCTGTATTAAAACGGGCAAATGGGAACGGATATAGCGTTAGAAACAGATGGCCATAACAATCAATAAAAAACTACATAAAAAGACCAATATATGACTATATCGCGTGTACGTAGGTGGACAAGACCATGGGTGTCTATGCCAAACAGTCCATGAAAATACCAGCCGGAGCCATTCTCAGAGCGGCCCTGACGTAGTTGCGTAGGTGCGTAATGCAGGTAGCAGAGTGCAGACAGACGGGTGCTGGGCTGTATAGGTGGATGGGTCATATGGACGGAGGCCAAACCATTAACCATATCTATTAACGTTAACGCGTTAGACCTCTCATGCTGTATAGCTTGGTAGGCTGTATAGCCGTAGGCCCGAGCTGCATAGCCGTCTATCTGTGTAGCTGGGTAGCTCAATAGCCATATGGGCGGGTAGCAATGGCCGATTTCGGGTAGTGCCGCTGTGGGACCGATGCGCCAAACGTTAAGATCTCGTTAACCATATGTAGTAACGTTAACAGATAAGGTTAATTCCGTTAACCATTCCCATTAACGTTAACGGCGCCAGGGCGATTTCTTAACCATAAAATAAAAATGCAGTTAACGCGTATTAACTATCTTTCGTTATTGCGTCTTAACACAATGACGTTATTGTGATGATTGTCGATGCAATGACGCACGACGCAATAAGGAATGAACGAAATGACGAACGCAAAGCGCAACGCGAAATCGAACAACGAAACGCCTTCGATCGCGCTCAAAACCTTGCACGACGACATCGTGCGCAATGACGCAACCTTCACGCGCACGACGAAACAAATGCGCGTCATCCTTCGCGAAAAGTTCGCGCACATTCACGAACGCAACGCGTCGTGGATTTTCACGCAATCGCAATACGACGACGTCCGCTCGCATTTCGACGCCTCGTATCGCGCGAAACTCGAACGCGCGAACAAGCGCAACGCGAAAACGCGCACGCCTCGCAAATCGCGCGTGATCGCAACGCCCGACGCGTCCGCCGTCGTCATCAACAACGAAATGCACGACGCCTGAACCTCGCACGTCGCGCGAACGTCAATAGGCGCGCGCGACATTTCATAAGGATTTATCGATGCGTGTTAATCAAATCTTAATCGCCTATGTCGTAACGTGTGTATGCGCAACGATGATCGTTTGCACGTACCTGTCGCATTGAAAGGATTTGTTATGTTCGATCATGTACCCACAACGCCTTGTGCCCACGTTGATGCGTATCGCGAAACGCAACGCCTTCGCATGATCGCTGATCGCAATCGCAAATGTCTTCGTGATTGGATTGTGCGCTCGCGTTACGCCCGCTGACCCCGTCCCATTCTGACACACCGCCCGTCCCAAAAACCGACGGGTGGCCGTGTATCACGTACCTGGTCCTTTCTTGTACAGATTGGGTATTTGACTCTTACGTAATGTCGTTAGGCACCCTCAGGCCCGCACTCAGGCCGTCGAGTATTCGGGCGATTGACATCCATAACCATTTCGTCGTACATTGTGTCGTCAACCATGACACGGAGACCGTACGTGACCACAGCAATCGACAATCCCAACCAACTGATCGCGGCACTCTTTGCTGCGCTCGACGAGGGGCTATCCCTTCCGCGAGGTCCGCTACCCGGCAAGCGCCCGCGGTATCACCTGACTCTTCCCGATACCGAAGAGATCGATCACACCCGGTTCAACCGTGCCTACTTCAACTTCTCGGGCATGGACATCACGATCTCGATGTTCTCGGGTACCAACTCGGAGGAGCGCGAGGTCCCGCCGTTCGACATTACCAAGCCTCCCGAAGGCCAGGAGCTGTCCATGGCACTCATGGTTCTCAAGCGGTATGCGGACAAGGAGCCGACCGCGCTGTTCACTCATCAGGATGCGCAGCGAGTCCACGACGCAGTCAGCTCGGCGTTCCGCACATTATCCAAGCCAGAGACCCCGAAGGTCAAAAATAGCGGCGCGAGCAAGCTCGAACAGATGACCGCGAACCCGGACGGGTCTGTGGGCAACGAACGTCGGTTCCTGCGTGACTTCCGCGTCGAGAACCCGAAACTACATGCCCTGTATGTGGCTTATGCAATCGAGGAGCTGAAGCTTGCTCGGGAGCACTTCGAGGCCTGGAACGACTTCAGCCGCACGTCGGCCGGCGCGATCGGCTGGGCAATGTGGAAGGCGGTGCAGGAGGAGATCGCCACAGACGCAGCATGGTTCGAGGCGGCGAGCATCGTCTTCTCGCACTTCGAGACCGACCAGTACATGGCGCCGCTGACCAGGATTGGCAACGGCGTGAAGGAGGAAGCAGATGAGAAAGCCTGACAAGCCGAAGGTGACGAAGGATACCCACCAGCGTCACCGCCTGGGAACAATCGGCAGCCTGTTGCCGGCGAAGAAGGAGGAACCCGTTGTCAAGAACGAAGATCAGTAAGGTCCTGCGTACACCGACGCTTCAGCTGCGCCGGCCGTACGCGGGCCACCCCGACGCGAACACCGGGCGACTGCACCTGGTGAACCCGCACAAGAACAACGCCATTCTGGCAACCGTGGACGAGAACGACCTGTTCGACACCTACGGCAACCGTTTCGAGATGGACGCATGAAGAAGCCCCTTCTCTGCATGCTCGGTCTGCACCGTCACCAGACGACCGAGCTCGACGGCACTCCTGTGGGTCCCTGGATGACGATCCATAAGGAGTACCTCGATCACTGCACGAGGTGCGGCCGTACACTGCAGTTCACCTTCTATATCCCGAGGAGCTGACATGCCCAAGCAATTGACCGTCAAGATGTCTGTGCCGAGTCGATCGCGGCCAGACTCAATGCTCTCATGGTTGAACAAACTGCTGGAGCCTCACAACATGATCGTGATCGAGGTCACCGAGTCGACGGAAGACCCGACGCTTCAGCGGTTCGACGATGGTCGACTCAAGCCGTTTCTGAGCGCACGAGACTACGACGACCTTCGGGACGACGACAAGTTCCTTTACAATAGGAGGCCTGAATGACCCCGACTGATTTCAAGGGACTCAAGCCTGGTGACCTTGTAAGGCACAAGCATGGTCGGGACAACTACCAGGTCACAGGCAACTATGGCGACCGAGTCACAGCTGTTCGTACTGTGGACCTGACGAATGCTGTCGAGTGGCTGAAGGTCGAGCCCGATGGTAGTGTTCTGATCCGCCTACCATACTTCGGCACCTGGGAAGACGATGATGATCGCGGCACTTCCTGGGAGACTCACTTCGGCATCTTCGAGGACTACAGCTTTCAGTCGATCACCATCTGGACGGGTTATACCGTAAAGACCGAGATCGAGCTAGACAAGCTGAAGCCTGAGGACGTGCAGAAGTACCTCACCTATCGGTCGATTGAGCCGGCTGTATTCTTTGAGGTTCGGCGTAAGGCACTCGAGACTATGTCGTGAGCTGGCTCAAGACCGAGGTACCTCTGTGGCAGGTGATGATCCTGCTCACGGTCTACGTGCTCTACAAGGAGCTCGTGAAGCTTGCCCTCAAGTATCTGGTGAAATACCTCATAAGGAGAAGACGAAGTGATATTCTGGCTAACAAGTCGGGTGATGGACGCGGCGAAGCACGAGGCGAACGCGTGGAGGATCATCGGCCCGCCGAAGGACTTGACCATGAAGGCGTTGCTCGAGGTTAGCGGCGCTCCACCGCCGACCTACATCACGGTCGATGACCGTCGGTACTCCGATCAGCCTGTATCCATCGGTGATGCGCCGATCCCGGACTGGATGATCGAGAAGACTCATCACAAGACCCGTGAGGCTGCGGTGATGTATATCGAGTATCGGGTGGCGCGAGCAATCGTGATCCACCTGCTCTGCTTCTGGCGTAAGGACCCGGCGTTATGAAGAAGGACAGCGGCTTGCCGAAACGCCGCGGCTGGTTCGTCGAGCAGAGGGGCGACCACTATTTCGTGGTCTGCCCCCACAACAACCATGAGCTCGTCACGGTGTTCGACTACCTGACGACAGCTGAGGAGATCTGCGCGAAGTATGTTGCGGAGTATCCGCATTTCCAAAGCATCCCGATCTGTGTATATAAGACGAGTTATCCACGACCAGGAACAAGCACGATCATGCCGAAGCCCTATCCACGAAAGGTACTAGTCAGTGAAGATCCTCGTTGACAGAGAAGAGGACTACTTCCTCGTTCGTCCCGATCCCGAGCCGCCAGGAATGTATAAGGTCGGTAGGGGCCAGACTATGGAGCAAGCGCTTGGCGAGTTCCTTCGTAACTATCAGGAAGAGCTGGAAGTCCAGATTGGTGTGAGCCCCGAGGCTTGGCCCTTTGAGCTCGAGCGCCGACAGAAGGAGCTTGCAAAGCGATGAACATCTTCGCCACCTATCCCGATCCCCAGCTGTCCGCGATCTTCCTCGATGACAAGCGAGTCAGGAAGATGCTACTCGAGAGCGTCCAACTCCTCTGTGGGTATTTGTACCATACAGCGACCACAGGAGTGCTGCCCTATAAGCCATCGCACAACAACCATCCAGCGCAGAAGTGGGTGAACGAGAACTACAACCACGCCAGGTGGCTATTCCTTCATGCGAGCTACCTCGCGTTCGAGGTCGAGTACCGCTTCGGTCGTGACGACTATAAGGCCACGGAAGCACTGGAGTCTATCGCCAAATTCTTCTGGCTACCGGCTTCACCTCCTCTCCATTTCTATCGCGGGTGCCGCCACAAGGCTTTGGGAATTGACTTCACCAAGCACCATAATGTCCATAAAGCTTATCGTAAATATCTCCGCGCCCGCTGGCCCGGAGACGTACACGCGCCCAAATGGACGAAGCGTGCCTCGAGAATATAGGTGATTGACGACAGGCACCATGCGTCGTATATTCCTACTGCGTTCAATGACGACGCAGACGAAAGGAATGACGATGGCGAAGAAGGACAAGGCCGAGGGCCTGACGGTCAAGATGACCAAGAAGCGTGACACCAAGGGCACCTATGTCTACGGCAACGAAGACGAGGGCTCGGCGATCCGCTCGCTCTATATCACCAAGTCGGCAGTCGACGGCGAGCCGCCGGCCAGCATCACGGTCGTGATCGCCGAGATCGAGCCCGCCTAACCGCGGCAACACCCACCAATGAGGCAGCGCAGGAAACTGTTGCTGCCTCGTATGGTTTCAGGAGAGAATGATGGAACCTAATCTGACCCTGTTCCTCGTCGGCATCGTGTTCGGCGGCGGTTTTGCCGTCGGCAACCTGATTGTCGGCGGGATCGTCTCGCTCCTCAAGCGATAGGAGGCTTCATTGGCTGACAAGTATCCTATCGACGAGGATTTCCCGCCCGAAGACCCGGGCAACCAGCTGCGCGCCAAGCTGAATGGGACGGACGTCGCCGTTCCCAAGAGCTTCGCCGAGGTGCTCTACACCGCAAGTGAGCGTGGCTTGACTGGAGGCTGGGAAATCAAGGACCCGGCCGACGCCATGCTGATCGTCAACCTCTTCTTCGTCGCGCGTGCCATCGATATGGCTCCCGGCGACGAGGTCGCACGGATCCGCATGTAATGCCGAAAAGCACCCGCGAAAAGCTGATAAAGTACATGGTGGTCCATAAGAAGACCACATTTCAGTCTATCGCGGGTGCAATTCCCGTAAATCCCGACCGACTTTACGATATAGTCAACGGAAAGCCGGTCAAGCCTGCTGTGGACGATAAAGTCCGCAAATGGCTCAAAAAGCACAAGAAGGACCCCGAGAAAGTGAGGTTCGTATGAGGAAGGATGAGAAGAAAGGCATCGACTGGTTCAACACGCTGGTCTGGGGTGGTATCATCATCGGTATCATCACCTTCTGGACTGGCCTTATCATATGGATGAAGTCATGAAGTTTAGCGTGGGTAAGCCACCCGTTCGCGAGGTCCCGACCATCGCGTTCTGGGTTGAGCTGTCCGAAGGCGGTAAAATCTACCTTCGTGCGAAGCATAGCTGGGACAGCAGCGATCAACTGCTCGCAATCTTCAACACCGACGGCACTGTGGAGCTGAGGAACATCTACTCGGCCAACCTGTGTGCCTCCTTCGGGATCAAACCCGACACGACGCTGTTGCCGGCGTTGAAGATCGAAGACCCGAAGGTGATCGAGGGCCTGAGCAAGATCGAGATCCGACACGGGCCGGCTGACGCGCAGACGGGAAGGAGAAGCCCTTGCATATCCGCAGCACTCGCGACCATTCGCGAGAACTTCTCCTCAGTCCGAGGACCCGTTGAGTTCACCCAGCCTCAGTGGCTGTATGACGACGCGGCAGTGATGCACTTCCAAGAAGGCGGCGAGCAGTATGTTGTCACAATCGAGAAGTTCCGCCCTCCGCTCGTCGCTCCCCGAGGAGATGAATGATGCGCCGACCTCCTCAGCGCCGGGGCTCCATGCCGTTGATCCTGGTCTTCATCTTTCTCTTGCTGACCTATTTGTTAGCACCGAGCCTTTTCCAGACCACCGCGAGAGGGTTCGCCTGGGGAATGGGCAGAGAAGCGGCAAGGCACGTCTGGCGATGAACTTCATCTACAAGTGGTGGTTCAACGGGAAGCGGGTGATCCTCGACATCAATCGCTTCCCGCCCGGTGAGTATTCCTGTCAGATCTTGAGCACAGGATACGACCACAAGATGCGACCGGTCATCCATATGGAATTGCTGCCGGACCGGAGCCCAGGATACCACGGCAATTAGAATTTGCGCTGTTGCGCAATGTCGCGTAATATCGCCGAGTCGATCATGACACGGAGATAACGATGAACGCGGTATATAGCACTCGCATCCCACAGGTTGTGCGTGCCGCCGAGCTGCTCAAGACGTTCCTGCCGAAAGGCGCCGACATCAGCGTGGTGTCGCACTGCCAGGACTTCGAGAACAACTCGCCGGTGCGACAGCCTTACACAGAAGTCGTGTTCGAGTCCGAGACTCCACCACTTCATCTCGTCCACACGCTGATCGAAGCGGATGAGCTTCACGACGATGACGAGCTCGTCGCCCAAGGATATGAGCGCATGGCCTCCGGCCTGTGGTTCTATCCGAACAACGCGGAGACGCAGCAATGATCGGCTATCTACGAGAAGGGGTCGAGCTCGTCGCAATCATCTTCCTGTTCCTGAGCAACGTCGGGTTTGCAGCTGAGATACAAAAGCTCAAGGCGACACTCGCACCGCTGCAGCGAGCGAAGCTGATCCCGATGCCGCCGCTCGTCACGACGCAGGACCCCCGGGTTGCTGCGGACTTCCTCAACAAGAATGTCTGCCCGTCGTGCAACACACCCGGCCGACTTCACTTCGATCCGATGGACCCTTCGGTGCTGAAGTGTGAAGGCTGCGGCAACGGCTGGATCATCGATGGACACGAGCCCGGCACGGTGACCCGCGCGACCCCTGTCCCGGGGAACAAGTGATGCCGCTGTATCATCCACACAAGGGACGCCTTCATCCCGGCAAGCAACGAGACTTCGTCTGCGATGTCGAGGGATGCGAGGATGCTCCCGACTGTCCAATGCTGCACGAGGACGTTTGGGCTGAAGTATCTCATCCCCGCGGCCTGCTGTGCATCAAGCACACGGAAGAGAAGCTCGGTCGACCGATCATGATCGATGACCTCAGCGACTGCGTCGGCAACGCGTTCGCCTTCCGCCTCTATGACCACTTCACCGAAGCAAAGCTGGGAGACCCGATATGAAGATCCGCCCAATGACGACTGCACCGTTCGCTATCGGATCGGCCCTGTGGACGGGACTGTCGAAGTTACTCGAGGAGGGCGGTGAAGTCATCGACGCCATGGCCGACTATGCGATGTATAAGACATTGGGTCGGTTGCATCAGATCGGCAACAAGCTCGTCGGGACAGGCGGACTCATCAAGCACTGGGACGGTCGTGACCTGCGGCGGAACCTTGAGGACGAGATCGCTGACCTCGAGGCGACGATCAAGTTCTTCAAGCGGCACAACGGTCTCGACGAAAAGCGCATGGCCCGTCGCACCGCGTTGAAGTTCAAGAAGTTCGAGTATTGGCAGCACAAGACCGAGCCGCATGAAGCACTGCTCGATATGAACAAGCCACCAAAGCCGACCAAGAAGAAGTCGGCCAAAAAGAAGGAAGCCAAGAAGTGATAGTTTTCCTGGGTCTGCTATTGACGGTCAACTGCATCATCAATGCTTTCGTCATCTCGCGGATGCGTCGCTTCCAGCGTGAGCTCTGGGAAGCGAAGGAGGAAGTTCGTCGGGTGAAGAACCTGGTGTTCAAGGATAAACCCAAGACAGGAAAGTACCCATGATCGACAAGAAGTATCGAGTGCCCAAGCAGGCAATCACCGAGAAGGGCTTGAAGAAACTCATCCGCGACCAGGTGAAGAAGCACGCGTCCCAACACGAGTGGGCGCAGAAGAAGGGAGTGCAGACCGCGGGTGTGTCGGCGTTTATGCGCAAGACGCAGTCTCCCGGCCTGGCGATCCCCGCTGCTGTGGGATACAAACCCCAGGTGGTCTATATACCGATTGGCATGGATCCGATCCAGACGGCGTACCCGTCGCGGCGCGCGACTGCCAAACCGACGGCCAAGACCGATCGTAAGAAGCCGACCATCGAAAAGCCTCGGTCCGAAACCAAGGCCGAGCTCAAGAAGCGGCTCAAGAAGCGGAATAAAAAGAACAAGGGCGATTGACGCTGGTCGCCAGACGTGCAATCATCGAACGATGACAACGCGAGGCGACCATGACTGACTACATTGTCCAAGCCGGGCACGGAAAGCCCTGGGACACTGACCCCACACACCCCGCTTTCACCCGTGACCAAGGCACCGACCTAAAGGCACTGCGAACCGCAGTCGAAAAGGGAGGCTGGGATTGGTGGGACATATTCAACCTTGACGAAGGGATGGCGGTCGTCTGTGGTTGGGTGTCGGGTTCGTCGTCGCCTCGTGCGCTAGGGAAAGAGAAATGCCTCTGCTGTTCTACGGTACCCCCGGTAAATCCACCACCAAAGTTTTATACGGGGTTAGGCTACAACCGATTGAGACTCGGGTGTTCGCCGGATACGAACTCGACAAGCTAGGACCGAAGCACAAGTTGTTCGCGGTCGCCAATTACTGGTGGTTCGAGAAGCGCAATCACACCGCGCTCACTTGGCATGATCCACGAAGGATCGAACAAACCATCTGGATGCCCGGCTTGCTGAAGCAGTACGATGCGACTGCTATAGCTCGAGCCGAGTTCGGATCGGTCATGCCGGGCTACACCGTCTTCCGCATCAACAACGAGCACGAGCCATATCTTTATGAGTAAGCCCAAACGTCCAATGAAGGGTGAGGCGATTGACGACCTCGGCCTTATCAAGTTCCCCGTGTATGCTTCGGCCAAGATCGACGGGTTCAGGTGTATGATGGACGAGGCTGGCGCTTACACGTCACGTCTCGCTCAGTTCCCGAACCGTGCTTTCCGTCGAGCGACGAAGGGACTCGTGCCCAAGAAGGCATTCCTCGACGGTGAAATAGTATGCGGCGCTGCGAGCGGCAAGGGTGTCCTGCAGCGCACTTCGAGCGGACTGACGAACGACAACGGGCCTGAACCCGATTGGACGTTCTGGGTATTCGACACCTTCGAGCCAGGTGTTCCGTACAGCGACAGGCTCGATCATGCAGCAGCGCTGGTGCGGCGGATCAATCACAGTCGAGTCAAGATGTTGCCGCATCGAGCCTGCAATACCGTCGAGGAGTTACAGGCCTTCATCGATGAGTGTCTCGAGCTCGGCTTTGAGGGTGTGATCGTTCGATCGATACTCGGTCCGTACAAGGAAGGCAAGTCGACAGTCAACCAGGGCTGGATGCTGAAGTACAAGCCCTTCATTGATGCGGAGGGCGAAGTGATCGGGTTCTTCGAAGAGGAGCAGAACACCAATGAAGCGAAACGGGATGCGACGGGTAAACTCAAGCGATCCTCAGCTAAAGACGGTAAGGTCGGCAAAGGCACGCTTGGCGGCCTTATACTCCGCGACCTCAAGACCGATGTCACAGTCCGGGTTGGAGGAGGCTTCACAAAGGAACAGCGAGCAGCCCTGTGGAGAGCACGACACCGACTTGCCGGTCAAGTCGTGACGTACTCGAAGCAGAAGGTAGGCGAAAAGGACAAACCTCGCCATCCGAACTTCGTGGCGTTTCGACCGGGCTGGGACTTTAACCCGCAGGATTGACTGGTTGATGCTTGTGTCCGTGCGTCGTATGATCGCGCATCGACAACGCAATGAGGAATAAGACGATGGCTAAGTATGAAGTCTCCGACGCAGACGCCGCAACGATTGCCGCAATCCTGATGACCCACGCCGAGATGCAGGACATGCGTTCAGTCCAATCGATGGAGATCGCGGGACGTCTGGCGCGGGATGAACCTGAGGCTGCTGTTGACTTGCTCGAAAGCCTAGGCGATCAAATCGAGACATTCGATGACGATTGCGACGCATTGCGACGCATCGCGCGCATCTTCGGGAACGCCTGAAGACGCCGTAGGCGCAATGTTGAGTTGCGCGACGAATGAACGTACATTGACGACGCGCAAACGACCTACGGCGCGAATTTGACAGGAGACTATAATGCAGGCGGCAGAAGCACTTCAGTTGATGATCCTCGAGATGGACAAATCGATCGCGGCCGCGAACGAGTCCGAGGTTCCTGTGGACACCGACGAGCTTGAACGCAAGAACTTGGCCATCGGCGTGAGTCAGGCCATGCTGAACTCCATGATCCCCGTCGCGCGGTTCCGTGCGTTCGTCGAGGTGGACGAGGAGCAGCCCAAGCGAACCAAGGGCGAACAGGCTCGAGCGATCCACGACGAGTTCATCGTCTGCGCCGTCTACGCCAAGGGTATCGTCAGCGGGCTGATCGGCCTCTCGCAGGTACCGACCAATGTCCGCGTCCTCGTGTTCGAGCAACGGGCAACCGGCGCCGATGTCGTCAGCGGCTTTCAGGGAACGACCAAATCCCAGAAGTGGCGGATCTGGTTGAAGGAGCTTCCTTCGCTCGAGGCTGCATCGACGGCAGTCAACTGATGCCCGAGTGTCAGCACATGCAGTTTCGCTTTGTCCCGAACGTCTCGCGGGTCATCAAGCAGGAACACAAGCCTATGGGAGCCGACGCACCTGTGGAGATGTACGTCTTTGAGATGTCGGTATTCTGTGCTGACTGCCAAATGCCGTTCAGCTTCAATTGGTCGAAGCCGGCTGATCCCAATGAGGTTCCCACAGGAAACGACGAGATGAAGGCACGGCCATGGGTAAGCTTTATGAACGAAACCCTCGGTGTTACGATCTCACCGATGGATCAGGGAGGGACGATGTATGGCTCGGCGCAGCAAGTCGGTCACGCGTGACGTTCGACGGCCTCGAAATCGAACTCCTAGGCGGGAGCGGGTACGGGAGGACCCTGTACTGTCCAACCCCAACGGAGACGATCGAGGTTGGATCATTCGGATCGCAAATCGCATGGAGGCTGAGAAGGTTCTCAATGCGAGTAAGGAGCGTCCTTACTGGGCTTCGATCAATCATGGCGAGATGGATGGCAATCCGCCGACCACAGGTTACTTTCCGTGCAGTTGGTTCCGGACGAGGTCGAGGGTATACTACGGCTTCCTTTTCCGGCATCACATGCTATCCTTCTTGGCAGAGAATGAAAACGCTCGCCCGGAGTTGCTGGATCGAGTACTGGTAGCCAAGACTAAACCGAGAATTTGACTGGCGCCTCCGTTCTGCGTATGATCGCAGCGGAGGTACGCCATGCCCAACAAACGATCCAATGCTGAGCTTGCTGCACTGCTGATGCGTCCACAGGTTGATGGGACGATCCTGCAGGAAGCAGCACAACGCCTGCGCGACTTCGACCTGCAGCAACTCCTGACGATGAATGAGGTTGTTCAGACTGTCAACGAGTCGACTGCAATCGACGAGCACACCTCGCGCATTGTCGAGCAGGTTGTCACAGCTATCCCGATCAGCAAACGATCCACTGAGGCGATGGCGTCACTCGCAGCTCGTATCCTTCAGGGTCGGGTGTATGACGACCAGGACGTCAAGTCCCTAGCTGCCAGTGTCCTCGCTCAATATGAAGAGCCGCAATCGTGAGCGGTCTCCCGTTGGCGAGGGATATGTTCCAGGCCAAGATGAAAGGCCTGATGAGGATCTCCGAGGCAATGGGCAACGGCGATTGGTTCAAGGGTACTCTGGTCACCGACCCGTCTGTGGTCGTCGAGATCGGGTATGATGACGCTGGCAAGAAACTGCCGGGAACGGGCATCTCCTACATGGGTGCCTGGCGTGGAAAAGCGAAGCGTCCACTAGTCGAGTTCCAGAATGGGTTCCTTGCGTATCACCCCACCGCGGATGAGTGGGATATACTCTTCCGTCCGATCATCGAAAGGTTGATGGGGTTTCGCCCGATGCGTGTCGCAGGTGACATGCGCGACGTTGAACGCGTCGTCACGCGTCATTCTTCGCATTTCTGAGCGATTAGGAGGCGCCGTAGGCGCGTGATCGTGCGTTGCGACGTGCGACGATGCGCAAACGACGCCTGAAAACGCCTGTGGCGCACGTTTATGCCATCACATTTGCGCTTATACCGCCTCTTCAAGGGGAGCGAGGTATATTATCACCTTGCATATGCAAAGGAATGGAGACTACTATGGGCTTCCAAGGCTCGACAGCATGGGTCGAGATGAAAAGGCACTTCAATGCCCGCTCTCTCGAATGGTTCAATGCGATGTACCTGATGGCGTGGGGTGCATGGGTGATCCTTTTCCCGGGTCTTATGACCGAGTCGGCTTTGAAGGACTCATTTAGTGGTCTTATCAGTCTCGCACCTCAGCAGGTGTGGGGCTTGGCTGCTTTCACAGGTGGTTCGATCCGAGTGATTGCGTTGTGGGTGAACGGGCAGTGGGGTTTAACGCCTCTCATCCGCGTGATGACCAGCTTTATGTCGGTGTTCATCTGGTTTTGGATCGCAGTCGGTCTCGTGAAGACGGGACTACCGCAACCGGGGATCGTTATGTACGGCGGCTTGATGATCGCCGATATGTTTTCCGCATTCAGAGCAGCAGGTGACGCTTACGAGGCAGAGGTCGCGCGGCGGATGAAGTCCCAGTTGGAGTCTTCGAATGTCGCAAGTTTCTCAGGCCGCCGCTGAAGCCAGCACTTTAGACTGGAAGGTAGTCGCAGCAGCTGTAGCCGTCTTTTGTGGCACTCTCGTAACGACAGTCTGGGGATGGATCCAGAAACGCAAGTCGTTCGAGTCCAGTCATATCAAGGGCGCTGGGGTTGTAGATGTCCCGATTGCAGCTGGTATCATCCAGGATAACCAGACACTGCGTGAAGCCACAATGGTCAATCGCGAGGTGCGCGATCAGCTGTTGATCCTAAACCACGCGCTCATGCAGTACAACCGAAACCAGGAGGAGACGAACGAGCTCCTCGAGAAGATCTGTCGTCGCCTCGACAAACGAGATGATTGACATGGCACCGGCGTCGCGGTATTATTGCGGCGTCGGATTGTCTACTAGGCCCTAACGTCGCGTCGAGCAAAGTCTCCGCCTTACACGTTGCAGCCAGCGTTTTCCCGACACCCTCCTCAAATCATGGAGACTACTATGGCTACTCGTGCCAAGATGACTTGTCTGTCGGTGGAAGACCTGGGCTGGAGCAAGAAGGTTAAGCTTCAGGTCGTCTACGATCCCAGCGCCAATGGTGAAGACAAGAACTTCACCAAGGCGACTCCTTCGGGAGAGGTCTGGATGACCATCGACAATCCTGCGGCTTCGGTTCAGTTCGTACCGCGGAAGAAGTACTACGTCACCTTCGAAGAAGCACCCGAAGAAAATTCGGGTTGACACAGTGACCCGGCCATGTTAGGCTAGGGGTATCGGGACTAGGTTTCCCGGTAGGTAGAGGGGATGGCAAGGTTCGCCATTCTTTGATGAGCGAAGGCATTGGAGTTGAACTCCTGCGACTGCTGCGATAGTGCGAACGCTGTCCCCTCTATCTTTATGCTTGACTCCCCAAGCGCAGACGACAGGAACGCCCTTCCTCGCTGCAAACTCAAACGCCGTCTTCAACCACCAATCATTCGAAGGGCCTACTCGCCCGAGGATCTGTTTCTGATCCGTCGAGCGAATAGCGTAGATATTGAGTACGAGGATACCACCGAAACCCCAGGCCTTGCTATACCGCATGATCTTATGGATCGTCGGATCATTCTTCCTGTGGTCGGCGGTACTCGGGTTCATCATGACCCAGATGATAATTGGCTTCGACGGGTCCCAACACCGCCAAAGCCAATATCGCCAAAGACCCCTTACTCCTGCGGCGGAAAATCGATCTTGATGACCTTCACTCCCGGGATCGACTCGAGCAAGCGTTGAATAAATCCGCCAGGCGCGTCTGAACGTTCCCGCTTCGGCGCTGGCCCGAGAAGCTCGATCAATATCGGCTCGAGTTGGTAGTCGCTGGGCGTATCGCCTTGGAACACGAGACATTTGTTGAAGAACTCCGCTAGCTTGTTGCTGTCCTCGTGGAACAGACCGCGCATCTGATCCTGGAACGACAGCATCTCACAGCGGCTATGCCCACAGGGACAAGGCTGAGTGTTCCAGTTCTTCCACACCGACATCGCGCCGGGGTGAAGTTTCATATGCTCGAGGAATACCCACTCGGTCTCAGTGCTCATGATGAGCCCTGCATCGAATGGGATGATGCCCGCTATGTCTTTGTTTGGCATTACCGATCCTTCACTGCTTCGTTGGCCAGGGTCTTGCGATGTTGGATCCACCCGACAAAGTTCCCGTGCAAGTGCGGGTTCTGCCAGATGTGATCGTAGGGAGGACGAACGCCTTGCTGACTGTGGTCGGGCGTCGCTTGATGTTCGGCGGGTGAGGCGTGCAGCGGCTGTGACACGACAAGGCTCTCGTATCGTGCGATCTCCGCTTCATGCGATGGGTTGCCGTCGAACGGCTTGTAGCTGAGACGTGCCGAACGTGCGGTCGACAGCTTCAGCTTGAGTGCGATGTCCAGGTGCTTCTCCTCACGAAGGACGTAAGGTAGATGCCAATCCGTGTGCCCGAGTTCATCGGGGATCGAGTCATCGAACGCCGCCTTCATCAGGACGGCGAGTGCCTGCAGTTCAGGCTGAGCCGCACTGTGATCGCGCAGCGCCCAGAAGTTCGCCCACTCGGTCGAGGTCACCAGCACGTCGATCCAGCCGAACCACTCGAGTGGCCGGTTCGCCCATTGCTTGTGCATACCTTGATCGAACCAGGAACCGACATAGGCTCGGGTAATTTCGGCAAGCTCACGCCATTCGCGATCCCACTTCTCCTGTAGCTCGGGTGACGCCCGTTCGTCGGACTGCATACCTTTGCGGTTCATGCCGAACTCGGGAACGAAGATCGTTTCCTTGAGCAAGGTGCTGACGGGCACCGCTCTCGACGACCTCGCATTGCGACTGAAGACGCGGTGAGTCATCAACTCGCTATGGATGAAGCGCGGGTAGCGCAGGTGAAGGCTGCTGATGCGAATGCCCTGTGGGCTAATGCTGTCGGCGATCATCGTGGCAGTGGTCATCAAAATCTCCATTCTCCGGCTTTATCAGCCTTCTTCATCTTACGTTGAAACTTCTCGTGACGCAACTTCTGTTTGTCCGTTAGTTTATTCTCCTTCCAGATCCATTTGCCCTTCTTGGCACCACGAGCAGTGGCGATAGGCGCCAGCTTATGCGCAGGAGGTGGTCCAAGCCATCCTCCCTTAGGAGGCTTATCCTTATCGTCGCGTGCCATTATTGACCTCCTTTGACATATGACAGCATGTGGCGTATCCTAGTGGAACCAATCGACGTCTTCGTGCGTTGATGGCGTTGAGGGATTTACCACAGGAGAATTGACCATGGGTACGTTTGAAGAAGGCAAGGCGCCGAACGCAAAGGCTGCTGCTTCCGCGGTCGACAAGGGCCAGCCGACGAAGGAAGAGGTCAAGGCCGCCGACGAGAATGTCGGCAAGGTCGAGACTCCGGCCGCATCGCCGCAAGAACCCGTCGAGGTGACCAAGGAAAGCCCCGAGGAAACCGCGGACCGTCACGTTGCTTCGACCGAGCTGAAGGTCGGCGATCTGCTTCCTGAGGAACAGCAGGCCGACACCGCTCCGGCCGAGGACGCCAAGGAACTGATCGTCGCCGGCGCCGCGTCGGGTCCGGATCGTGCGGGTGTCATCCGCAACGACCAGGGCAAGCCCGCCTATGCGCCTCCCGGAACCCTGAATGCCGCGTTCGCCGGCGTGCAGGAAGATGCGTCGGGTCACGTCGACTCGATCCACACCGACAACTCGGACAAGTCGGGCACCCGCATCTAAGCCTCCTGCTTCGGCAGGCCTGTGGAGGGGTCGTCGGTCTTCGGGTCGGCGGCCCTTTCCCTTTCATCCAGATGATAGCCGAGCATAATCCCTTCCTCAATAATGCGCTGAGCCGCACCCCGGATGCGAGATACTCGCTCGATGAAGTCAACGTCCTGTTGCGCTGTCCCATAGTCCTCGAACCACTTCAACTCCTGGCTGATGACCTCGGTCTGCTTTGTCAGGGTCGTGTGCAGGTGAGCGTCGGCGGCGACCGAGGGAATAGTCCACACGAACTCGAGGTAGTGATCCGGTGTCGTCGTGATCGTCAGCTGAGGCATACCGAACGCGTACCCGTGACGACCGATCCTGGCGAGCAACTTTCCTAACGTCCGATAGGCGTAGTCCTCGATACGCTGGCCGTTGTCATCACCGATGAAGTCCTGCAGCGGATACTTCGCCGTCTCGGTCATGGTGTGCTTCGTCGGGTTGGTAAACGCACCATAGATACGCTGGAGCGCTTTTCCCACAGGGGTGTTGGTCGACGGATCGACAGCTAGGACTGACGGCATGTTACTTTCCCTTCTTCTTTTTGGCGGCCTTCAAACCTGCTGTGACCTTGGCCTCGATGTCAGCAGCAGTCTTCTTGTCGAACGCCCAACCGAAGGAAGGCTTCTCGAGCTTCATCGCACGAAGGACGCCGCGGACTTCACGTCCCTCGACACCGAGCTTCTTGGCGATGTCGTTCGCGGTCACCATCCCAGATAAGTCAACGCGCTCTCTCTTAGGCTTTGGATCAGCCTTCGGTCGTTCGGGTTTAGCGGCACGCGCAGGTTTTGGATCACGGGCTCGCTTCGGCGTGTCCTCCCCGTCATCGTCTTCATCTCGAATATCCTCGACTGGCTCAGCATGTCCGGACTCGCTCCTGCCGTAGAGGAAACGGTTGATCGAAGCGATAAGCTGCTCGTCCCTCCAAGCATCCTCTTCTTCAGTCGGCTCATAGTCGATCAGCTCCTTGATCTGGTCTGCATGTGCGCGGATCTTGACGCCTCGGCTGGTGACGACCATCGTGTCCCGGTCGAACCAGGTCTCGTACTTCCACTCGTCCTTGCCGATCAGGCGAGTGACCATGAACCTGGCAGCGAAAGTGCCCAGGAACTTGAGGACGAGGATCTTGCCGACAGGATCGCCTTCACGCGCATACGATGCGTGGATCACATAGCGATGGCCGTCAACCTTGGGCGAGTAGGCCTCCAGACCACGACGGGTCTTTGGTTTCTCTTCACCTGGTTCATGGGATTTTCTCGTTCGTACCATTCGATGTTTCCTTGTGTTGGGAACGATGTCGATCATACAACGTCAAGGACGAGAGATCAACTGCCCATGTCCCACTTTGTTCGCACGTTCAAACGCCGGAAGGTCTTCCTCGACCAGTTAGCCGTCGGTGCTTCCATCTCGTTTGCCGCTGAGGCCGCGGGCGGCACTGTGGGGAACTTCCGGGCATGGAAGAAATCCGATCCCGACTTCGCCGCTGACTGGGAAGAAGCCGTCGATAGCGGTACCGACTTCATCGAGGACGTGGCACTCGAACGCGCCCTCACCAAATCCGATCCGCTGATGCAGATGATACTGAAGGCTCGCCGGCCCGACAAGTATGATCGCGGCGGTAAGCTAGAACTCAGTGGAGGTATCAGTGTTGAAGGCGCCAAGTCGAAACTCCTCAACCGTATTGCTAAGCTCCAAGCGGCGGGTGCGGGTTATCTTCTCGAAAGCGGATCGGAAGAAGAGCCTGAAGCATCTGGGTCTATGGAAGAAGAAGGAGCGTCAGGCCGAGCACTCCCCGCGCCGTCGCCCGATCAGGAGCTCGAGCCGGCAGGGAGTAATCCACCTATGGTCCGACGACGCCGACGTAGTTGAGAAGATCCAGGAAGTCGATGCGAGAGATCTACGAAATCATCATCTCAAGTCTATTTCCCTCGACAAGCTCGAAGACCTCACTGATGAGGAGGCTGATGATCTTCTACATCATTGGCCTCTGTGGGCTCGTGCTAATCAGCTTGAGCCTACGGTACCTTATACGACGTGGCTTATCCTCGCGGGTCGTGGGTTCGGCAAAACGCGGACGGGCGCGGAGACGGTAATTGAATGGGTGCGCTCGGGTCAGTGCAAACGCCTAGCGCTTGTCGCAGAGGATAGCGCGGATGCTCGAGACGTTATGGTTGAAGGTGAGTCGGGCATCCTTGCCTGCAGCCCTCGTGATTTCCGTCCGAAGTACGAACCTTCTAAGCGTCGCCTCACCTGGCCGAATGGCGCCGTCGCCTCGTTGTTCTCCGCCGAAGATTTCGACTCCTTGCGCGGTCCGCAGTTCGATGGTGCCTGGTGTGATGAGCTATGTAAGTGGCGGTATGCCCAAGAGGCCTGGGACAATCTTCAGTTTGGCCTACGACTCGGAGACCACCCCAAGCAGATCGTTACGACTACTCCTCGACCGATCAAACTTCTCAAGGACATCATCCTCCGCAGCGACACCTATATCACGAAGGGTAATACCCGCGAGAACCTGATGAACCTCGCTCCACCGTTCGTCAAGGCGGTGATCGAGAAGTACGAGGGAACGCGGATCGGTCGACAGGAACTGAATGCAGAGTTGCTCGACGATACGCCGGGCGCACTCTGGAACCGCGAGATGATCGACCGGAAGCGCATCCGCCCTGTGGACAGCATGACGCCGATCATTCTTCCTCACTTCCTACGCATCGTGGTTGCAGTCGATCCGGCGAAGGAAGTTGGAGAGGGTGCAGCGGAAACTGGCATCATCGTCTGTGGGATCGATCATAACGGTCAAGGCTATGTGCTCGAGGATGCGTCGATCATGGGCACTCCCGAGGAATGGGGACGTGAGGCGATCCGCTGCTTCGACGAGTGGGAAGCTGATAACCTGGTGTATGAAGCCAACCAGGGTGGTGAAATGGTTGCAGCCGTTCTTCGTCAGGCTGCGAAGTCGATGAAAGAAGATGGGCTTCGCACCGCCGACTTTGTTCCGATGAAGGACGTCCATGCAACGCGAGGCAAGTATGTCCGCGCCGAGCCGGTGTCTCAGCTGTACGAGCAGGGCAAGGTCAGTCACGTCGGGGGCTTCCCGCTTCTCGAGGATCAGATGTGTGAATACACGCCCGATGGCAATATGGGGTATTCGCCTGATCGCATGGACGCACTCGTCTGGGCCATGACAGAACTGATGGTAGGAGTCATCTCCAATCAAGGCCTGATGGATTACTATCGTCAGGAAGCTGAGGCTGTCAAGAACCGGCTGAAAGGGAGCGTCGCACCCACTGCGATTGGCACTATTGTTTCTCTTCAAGGCCCAAAAGGTATAAATACTGCATTCGGTGGCGGTGGTCGCAAGTACATGCTGGAGGATGACGGGTTGTTCCACGTTCTTGAAGAAGACGTTGTGCCCCTCGCAAACGCCGGTTTTCTGCGCTATTTCGGACCATCGCCTGATGGCAACCAAGGGGTATCGAACTGATGGTAAGTGAACGTGCCCGGAAAGGCGGTGGTCGTGAAGTCGCCATCCCCGCGCCGACAGTGAAGTTCAGTTACGGCATCGGTTCGACCTATGGCGCAACCGGCGATGGCGCAGCGTGGTTCGGCCCGGGTCAACCGATGACCCCACAGGCGCCGCCGGAAGTGGCAGGCCGCCGTTTCGACTTCCCACAGGGCTACAACATCAATACTCAGCCCCGCGCCTACGAGCCTATTACGTTTGCGCATCTCCGCGCGTTCGGTGACGCCTATGATCTCTTGCGCCTGGTTATCGAGACCCGCAAGGATCAGATGGAGCGGCTTCGCTGGGTGATCCAGCTGAAGGACTCGAAGGAGAAGCTGACGCCGCAGAAGAAGAACAAGATCAAGGAATTGACCAAGTTCTTCAAGAAGCCCGACGGTGAGAACCGCTGGAACGCTTGGCTGCGGATCGTCCTCGAGGACCTGTTCGTGATCGACGCGGTCTCGCTGCATCGCCGTCGTACCCGTGGCGGTAAGCTGATCGCCCTCGATCCCATCGATGGTGCAACGGTCAAGCGTATCCTGGATGACTGGGGCCGTACGCCCGAAGACCCGTTCGATACTGCCTATCAGCAGGTGCTCAAGGGAATGCCCGCCGTGAACTACGGCACGCGGGACCTGATGTACCGTCCGCGGAATGTCCGCGTCCATAAGGTCTACGGGTTCTCGCCCGTGGAGCAGATCTTGATGACCATCAACATTGCGTTGCGTCGTCAGGTGTTCCAGCTCAACTTCTTCACGGAAGGCAACATGCCTCCCGCGTTGATCGGTGTGCCGGAGACGTGGACCCCCGATCAGATCAGGACATTCCAGGAATGGTTCGACAACATTCTCGCCGGCAATCTCGCAGAACGGTCAAAGGCACGGTTCGTGCCAAACGCAGTCGGGAAGACGTATATCCCGACGCAGGAGACCGAACTGTTTGGGGCAGCCGAAGAATGGCTTGCACGCGTAACCTGTTTCGCTTTCTCTGTAAATCCGCAGCCGTTCATCAAGATGATGAACCGAGCCACGTCGGAGAACGCGTCGCAGAACGCAGCGGCCGAAGGACTGACGCCGATCCAGAACTACATCAAGGACCTGGTCGATACGACCCTTGAAGAAGACCTGGATGCCGACGACTATGAGTTCATCTGGAAGGGTGATGATGAGCTCGATCCGACCAAGCGGCAGGCGATCACCGAAGCGGACGTCAAGGTTGGTCTTCTGACGGTCAATGAAGGTCGCGTCGCCAATGGCCGCGATCCCTACGAAGACCCGCAGTTCGATGAGCCGATGTTCATGACCTCCAACGGGCTCGCTCCGCTTGTCCTGACTGTGGACGCCCAGGGTGGCGCCAAGGTCGATGAGAATGGGAACCCGATCAATCCCGATCCGAATACGCCGCAGGGCAAAGACGGAAAGGGTATCAACGTCCAGCCTGGAGGCGCAGGGGGTTCACCCTTGCCGACACCGAAGGCGGACAAAACAGATGAGGGCGCAGCAGCGAAGGTTGCCGCTGCAAACTTGATGAAGCTCGTCGAGCAGGGCGACGTTGCTGCGCTGTCTAGGTTCCTGCAGTCCATGGGTCCCGCGCCCACAGAGGAGAATGACCATGAGTAAGAAGACGACGAAGGCGCGGGTATTCGTCCCGCTTGTCAAGGTGGATGAAGAGAACCGTCTCGTCCACGGCCGGATCACCCAGGAAATCCTGGACAAGTCGGGCGAGGTGATGGACTATACGACGTCCAAGCCACTGTTCGAGAAGTGGTCGCAGGGCATCAGCGACGCATCGGGCGGTCTGTCGAAGGGCAACGTCCGCGTCATGCACGGCCTCACCGCCGCCGGCAAGCTGACCGAGCTCGAGTTCGATGACACCGAGAAGGCGATCGATGTCTGTGCCAAGATCGTCGATGACCAGGAATGGGAGAAGGTCGTCGAAGGCGTCTACACCGGCTTCAGCGTCGGCGGCTCCTATGCCAAGCGCTGGACGGAGACGGGCGATGCCGGCGCCAAGATCAAGAAGTACACGGCCGACCCGAACGAAGTCAGCCTGGTCGACAACGCCTGCGTCCCGACCGCAACCTTCCAGTTCGCCAAGGCGGACGGGACCGTCGAGAACATCGCGTTCCAGGTCGAGAACGACGACGAGGAATGGCCTGGCTTCGCCAAGGCCGACACCGGCGAGCAGGTCGAGGAGCCCAAGGCGGAAGTGACGCCGCCGGCCGCTGCTCCTGCCGCGCAGGGTGAGCTTCCCTATAATCCGCCCAACCCTGTGGTCGCCAAGCGCGCCGAGGAATTGCAGAAGGCGGCCAACACGGGTGACTGGATGGATTTCATTCCCCAGGCCCGTGAGCAGCTGATCGAGGAACACAGCAAGCTGGGGAAAGCCGATGCAGTCGAAGAAGGTGCCGAAGCCAAAGAAGGTGAAGCTGCCGACGCAGCTCCGGGGACTGATGCTCCGAAAGCCGACGATGCTCCCACCGGCACCGAGCCCAAGGTCGAAAAGACCACCCCTCCTGGTATCTCCCAGAAGTGGGTGACCTCCGACGGCGAGGCGTTCGAGAAGAAGGCCGATGCGGAAGCGCATGAAGCCAAGCTCGAGAAGGCCGACTCCGAACTGAGCGATGCCGACCGTCTGCGCAAGGCATTGCAGCGCGTCACCGGTGAGATCGACGAGGCCGAGGAAGCACGGGAAGAGCCGACTGTGTTCTCCGACCTCGATCGTCTGCACAAGGCGTTCTGCGAACTCGAGCTGCCGCGTGATCCGGCGACGGGCGGTCCGGCACTCGAGAAGGGCATGTATACCGTCAGTCGGTTTGCCCGGATGATCGGTGACGTGTCCGACCTCACCCGGTCGATCAAGGCGGAAGGGGTGCTCGAAGGCGACGACGGTGAAGACGCCAATGTCTCCTCCGCGTTGAAGTCGACGCTGGCCGGGTTCGGCGAGAACTTCATCACCTATGCCCAGCAGCAGGTGGCTGAAATGCTCAAGGGCATCGATACCGACGTGACGCCGGTCGCCTGCTACGACTATTACTATCGGGCAGCGCAGGCCGATCCCGAGAACACGCTCGCCAAGGACGTGTGCTCGTTGATCGAGTCGGTGAAGGATGACCTCGGTGAAGACTACGATCCCACGGAGGAGACGCTGGCGAAGCGAGCCCCTGTGGAGTCCGAGGAGGTTGTTCCTCTCGCCAAGTTCAACAAGCTCGAGAGTGACTACGACGCGCTGAAGAAGGTTGCCGAAGACGCCATCGAACAGATGGATGGTCTGGCCAAGCGCGTCAAGGTCATCGAAGATACTCCCATGCCGCGGGCTCCGCGTGGAGCCGGTGTCGAGAAGGGAGGCGATGGATCGCTCGGGAAGGGCACGCACAACGACTCGATGGAGAAGTTGGCTGTCGTTCGCGAGATGGTCGAACTCCACGGGGCCGACGGGCTCGCGACCTTGCTCATCAAGGCTGCGCAGACCAAGCCCCAGCATATGGGAGGCGGCCGCTAAGAAGCAACGAGGCTGAACCGGGGACGGGAACGCCGATTACTGCCCATGCCGGGGACGGTATGGTTTCGTCAACAACCACACTGACAAGAAAGTGAGTACGATATGAGTGTGATCCAGGAACAGGGCCTCGCTGCGGGTGCATCCCTCGACGCTCTGATGAAGGCGCTGACCGACGCGAACGTGCTGCCGGGTGACCCCCGTCTGCCGGAAGCTCTGGCCAAGTCGACCTTCTCACAGTCCGGCTCGGCAACGACCGGTCTGACCTTCTATGACCTCGAGGCCGGTGCGAAGTTTCTCTACCCGGTCCTCACCCCGCTGCGCAACGAAATCCCGCGCGTGTCCGGCAAGGGCGGCATCCAGGCGAACTGGAAGGCCGTCACCGGGATCAACACGAGCGGCATCCGTATCGGCGTGTCCGGGGGTAACCGCGGTGCTGTCATGGCCGTGTCGACTGCCGACTATTCGGCGGCCTACAAGGGCATCGGTATCGAAGACTCGGTCGACTTCGAGGCGCAGTATGCGGGTGAGGGCTTTGCCGATATCCGTGCAATCGCCGCGAAGGTCGGACTCGAGGCGCTGATGCTCGGCGAGGAAATTCTCCTCCTCGGCGGCAACGGCACCTTGAACCTCGGCACGACCCCGACGCCTTCCGTGTCCGTCAACGGCACGGGCGGCTCGCTCGCCGCAACGCAGTATGTCAACGTCGTCGCCCTCACCCTCGAGGGCTTCATGAACTCGTCCGTTACCGCGGGCATCCCGACCAGCGTCACGCGTACCAACGCCGACGCCTCGACGGATACCTTCGGCGGCGGATCGGCTCAGAAGTCGGCGCAGGCAACCGCAACCATCTCGTCGGGCACGACGAACTCCATCACGGGCACTGTGGCCGCCGTCAAGGGCGCCGTCGCTTATGCCTGGTACTGGGGCTCGACGACCACGAACGGGGTGCTCGGTGCGATCACCACGGTCAACACGGTGACGATCACCGGGGCGGCCGCAGGTACGCAGCTGCTCACGTCGCTGCCGGCGTCCGACAACTCGACGAACAACCTCGTCTTCGACGGCCTGATGACCCAGGCCTGCAAGGCGGGCAGCAACTCGTATTACAAGTCGCTCGACGGCGCAAGCCTGACGACGGACAATGCGGGCGGCATCGTCGAGATCGACGCCGCGCTCAAGGCCTTCTGGGACAACTATCGTCTCACGCCCGATACCATCTGGGTGTCGTCGCAGGAAGCCCTGAGCATCTCCCAGAAGATCCTTGCTTCGAACTCGAGCGGCGCATACCGCATCGTGGTCAATATGGAGCAGGGGATGATCGCCGGTGGTGTGATGGTCGCCACCTATCTCAACCGGTTCTCCATGTCGGGTGCGAATATCCTCAAGGTTCGGCTGCACCCGAACATGCCGGCGGGGACGATCTTCTTCACCACGTCGAAGCTGCCCTACCCGATGTCGGGTGTGGGCAACGTGTTCCAGGTGCGGACGCGCCAGGAATACTACCAGATCGAATGGCCGCTCCGCACTCGCAAGTACGAGTACGGCGTCTATGCCGACGAGGTGCTTCAGCACTACTTCCCGCCGTCGATGGGTCTCATCACCAACATCGGCTAAGCGGGGAGCGGGTCGAGGGAGGTGCGCGCCTTCCTCGGCCCAACCCTCTGCGCGCACAGAAGGAAAGAAGAACATGGCTACCAAGCAGATGCGGATGAAGGCACCGAAGGGGACCAAGTCCGCTTTCATCGAAGGACACGACTATGAGGTGCCGAAGGACGGCATCATCAAGGTCGCGGTCGCCGGCCACGTCGAGACGCTCCAGCGTCACGGCTTCGTCGAGGTCGAGGACAAGGCAACGGCCGAGCAGGTCGATGCAATGACCAAGGACGAGCTCATCGAGTTCATCGAGTCGCACGGCGAGGATGCCGACGACATGAACAAGAAAGAGCTGCGCGCCAAGGCTCACGAGTTGGTCGAAGCCAACTCCGACGGAGACTAAGACAATGACTGAGAGGCTGACCACACTCGCTGCTGTCAAGGATTGGCTTGGCATCCCGGCCGACAGTGACACGTCGGACGCAGGATTGCTGCGCGTGCTGAACGCAGCCTCTCAGTTCATTCTCGGCTATCTCAACCGGGACAGCCTGACTCCAAAGGTCTACAACGAACACTTCCGCGGGAACGGCAAGGAGTCCACGCTCCTTAGGAACTGGCCTGTTCGGTCCGTGTCCTCTGTGGGAGTAGGATCGACCAACATTCTCGCTTCCGCATCGACCAACGTTGCTATGCCGGCCAACGGCTATGTCCTCGGCGATGCGCGTCAGTCCGCACAGTCGCTCGACTTGTTCGGCTATCGTTTCTATTATCGGGTACCATGCCTTGTTGTGTATGAGGCGGGGTATGGCCAGATCGAGACCACCGTCGTAGAGTTGCAGCCCGACACCTCACCCGATGTCGTTGTGCCGTGGACTCCGGTGAATGGTCAGTGGGTATCGAATATCTCGGTCAAGGAGGGCGATACCCTTTACACGCAGATGCCCACAGCAGTAGACCTCACGACGGGTCAGTACTATGTCGATCAGTGGGGCACCTATACCTTCTCGACGTTTGATGGGGGCAAGACGCTATCCGTCGATTACGGCTTCGCACCCTGGGACATGGCCTTCGCCGTGACAGAGATCATCGGTGAGTGGTATCGTCGCAAGGAACATATCGGTGTTCTGTCCAAGACGCTCGGCGGACAGGAGACTGTGACCTTCTCCAGCCAGGACATCTCAGACGTCGCCGCGACGACGCTGCAGCAGTACCGCAACGTGGTGCCGATCTGATGGCGAAGAACGACTTCCTCGAAGTGGAGATCTTTGGAGATCGAGCACTCGTCCGCAACCTCGAACAGATGCCCGCCATTGTGCGGGTTCTTTTGGTAGAGAAGGCACGAAGCTGGATCAACGCTATCGAAGATCGCGTGCGGGACAACATCAACTCCCGGCTCGGGGAGAAGACCGGCAAGCTATCCGCTGCGCTCGACAGCAAGGTCTATGAAGAGGACGGCATGGTTCGTGCCCGTGTCTTCTTCAACGATCCGAAGGTGGAGAAGTATGCGAAGGCACTTGAGAAGGGTGCGGTGATCCCGCCGCATATCATCCGCCCACGGGAGGGCAAGATCCTCGCGTTCTACGCGGCGACCGGTGACAAGGTCTTCGCCACGCAGGTCTTCCACCCTGGTGCCGTGATTGCAGGTCGTCACTTCATGCGGGACGCCTCGCGTGTTGGTGCAGCTCAGCTGAGCCGTGACATCAAGAACACGGTGGTTCAAGGTATCCGCCGCAGCATGAGGGGCGAAGTATGATCGACGAGGAACTCATCTTCAGCAGGCTCGCCGAGCGCATGGATCGTGTCACCTGGACGCGTGATCCTGCGAAGCCGGACGCCGGTCGGTTCGTCACGAAGACCCGTCGCATCAAGCTGTTCTATGAGGTTGCCGCCGAGCTCCAACCCTGGTGTGGGCAAGCCGAGCAGGGGACGACCGAACAGCAGACGTCGGGCATGCCCTACAAGTCCATTCTTGAGGCCACCTGGATTATCTATCAGTGTGTGGCCAAAGACCCCAACGCCAAGGCGGTCATCGAGAATAACCTTATCATCGGCGGTGTGCGCAAGGCACTCGCTCCCTTGCCATCGGACCCTGGGTTCATGGATAAGAGGAACACGCTTGATGGGCTAGTCTATCACTGCTTCATCGGGGGCCGCATCTTCAAGGACCCCGGCGACATTGATGGTCAAGGGATGATTACCATTCCTATTAAACTTCTGGTACCATAATGGAGGACATGATGCAGGACGACCAGAAACTCACCGGGCCCCTCGCCACGACGAAAGCTGCCGATCCGGCAGTCGACACCAAGGCGCCGGAGACGAACGCGAAGCTGGACATCAGCGATGCGATCGACAGGGGAGTCGAGGCGTGGTTCGGGAAGGTTGGTCGCAACTCTCCCTTGTCGCGCAACACGGCAGCTCTCAACCACGTGGCTGACAGTCTGCCGATGCTGAAGGAAACCCTCAATAGGGAGTTTGGGAAATGAGTCAGTATGTCTTCGGCACCGGTCAGCTGTTCGCTACCGACGCCGACGGGTTGAACCCGATGCGCTTCGGCGCGCTCCAGGACGTCTCCGTCGATTTCAGCGGGGATATCAAGGAACTCTACGGCCAGTATCAGTTTGCGCTCGACGTGGCCCGCGGGAAGACGAAGATCGAGTGGAAGGCATCGTCGGGTAACATCGACGTCTCCGCCTTCAACCGTGTCTTCTTCGACCAGACGGTCACCGAAGACAGCGAGCTGATCCAGGTGTTCAACGAGCACGGCACTGTGCCGGCGATGACGGCCTATACCGTCACTGTCGCGAACGGCGCCGACTTCTACCAGGACCTGGGTGTCTATTACGGCGACTCGGGCTTGCCGCTTGTGCAGGTTCCGTCGGGCACCCCGACCATCGGTCAGTACAAGGTCGATTACGCCACCGGCGTCTACACCTTCGCGGCTGCCGATGCGAGCAAGGCCATGCTGTTCAACTATATGTACGAGTCGGACAGCTCGGGTGGATCGCTCGAGATCACCAACCAGCTGATGGGCG
>Ga0102590_1000819_pt1 | contig 57751 bp, 54 predicted proteins | sample AraplaMF_Col_mMF_FD_76859 | JGI IMG/M metagenome (GOLD analysis project Ga0102590, IMG submission 76859) | Arabidopsis root microbial communities from the University of North Carolina, USA - plate scrape MF_Col_mMF | ecosystem: Host-associated > Plants > Roots > Endosphere | place: USA...
GCCTGCAGCTCGGAGATTTCCAGCGTATGGCCCTCGGCCGACGATCCGCCGACGCAGATGCCGTGCACGCCGGCGTCGAGCATGAAGCGGACCTGGGTCTTGAACTGGTCGAAGATGATGTCGCCATCGGCGTCGAAGGGTGTGGTGGTTGGCGGGATGATGCCAAAGAACTGCGGCGCTGCGGCCATCGCTTCCTCCATTATGCGAACATAATGTCTGAATAGTGGACATATGCCGGCCCGTCAAGCACAATTCGAACGTGCGCGGCTCGTAAAAAGAAAGTCTGCATCACGGGCGCGATTGATGGGCAGCGCGCCCGCAGCGAGCGGCATGAAATTGATTTGTCGGATGATTTTGAGGGATGTCGCGCGACGAAGCGCTGCCGTGAATGAGCCGCTACGGCGTGCGGATCATCCCTCGAACTCTCTCATCTGCCGCAGGCGACGTCAGTCGCCGTTTCGCTCATATCCCAGGCGGCGCGAGATCTTCTCCGCCTGCGCCACAACCAGGCTGGCATATTCCGGGATCGTGCTTTCGGTGAAGTTTTCTTTCTTGCCCGTCACGCTGATCGCCGCGAAAACCCGGCCGCTCGCATTGCGGATGGGGGCGGCGACACACCGGCGCCAGTCCTCGTATTCGGCGTCGTCGATCGAATATCCCCGCTCGCGGATCCTGGCGAGGTCGTCCATCAACTGCCTGCCGCTGGTGATCGTGTTCGGAGTAAGCGCGGTGAAACCGTGGGAGATGATCCGATCGACGACCGATTGCGGCTGGAAGGCAAGCGCGGCCTTGCCGGTGGCGCTACAGTATGCCGCGGCGCTTTCCAGCGTTACGACCCGGTTCACCTGGCCGACCTTCGAATCCGCCCTTTCGACCATCACGATTTCGAAACCGTCGAACACGCCGAGATGGACGGATTGGCCGGTCTTGTTGACGAGCGTCGCGATGCTTTCGCTTGCCTCCCGCTGGACGTCCATGTTGGCCAGAACCGTATTGCCCAGCTCGAAGAGCTTCAGGCCAAGCCGGTATTTCTCGCGGTCGCGATCCTGGTCGATCAGGCCAAGCGCACGGAGCGACCCCACGATCCGATGCACCGTGGTGCGCGGCAGCTTGGTGCGCCTGGCGATCTCGAGGACGGAAAGAGAGCGGTCGTCACGCGAAAAACAGTCCAGAACGGCAAGCATCTTCGAAAAGGATAGCATCTGGCTGGAATTGCGTTCACCCTCCCCTTCAGATTTATCGATCTGCATTGACATTCCCGCTCCTGATCAAAATCGTCTTGAAGCCCTCGGTTACCATGGTTCATCGATGGTTGAAACGTTGCCGGTTGAAAGCCGTTATACGATTGCCTCGCAAAGTTTAGCGAATGCGAGCATGCCTGGATCATCGAGGCCGATGGTCTGGTCCGCGAACATCCGGGCCCGCCCGATTTTGTTCGGCTTGCCACGAAACGCGACCAGAATGCCGGCCGTCGCCTCGACCGCCTTGGCTTTTGCCTCGGCGGTATCGCCGACACCCTCCAGCGCCTGCGCGGCGGCATCGATCGCATCCAGAACCGTCTTGTCGCCGAGCTTCGCTCCGCCTCGCGCCATCATGGCGTCCCGCGCCTTGACGAGGAGTGGTGCGAGCTCGAAAACCGGCACGGCACTTTGCCCCTTAGTCTCCCTGGCGAAGGCCATCAGTGCCGTGGCGAACAACGTACCGAGGCTCGACCCCGTCGCAACGGCGGCCGCTTTCGCATAGGCGGAAAAGCAGGCGCCAATATCCTCGTCCGAGGGTATTGCGGCTTTGTCGATCGCGGAAATCACCCGAGCGAGCATTCCGCCTGTGTCACCGTCGCCAAGCTTGGCATCGGCGGCATTCAGTTCCTGTTCCAACCCGACCATGGCCGCGGCTGCCTTTCCGACAACCGCCTTGACGTCCTTAACGTCGAAAGTGCTCATCCGACCCTCCAGAACGGGCAATAGGCGGGAGCGGCCAGCATCGACTTCAGCTCCTCGTCAAGGAAGCAGAGGCTGATCGAGACGCCAGCCATTTCCATCGATGTCACGTAGTTGCCGACAAGCGGCTGCACAATCGAAAAACCGGCGGCCGAAAGCTTCTGCGATGCACGGCGATAAAGAATGAAAAGCTCTTCGAGCGGTGTCGCGCCCAAGCCATTCACCAGGATCGAGACCTCTGAACCGGCATTTTTCGGCGTTTCGGCCAGAAGACGCTGCAGCATCTCGTCAGCGATCTCGTCGGCCGAACGCAGCTTGTTGCGCCAGATGCCTGGCTCGCCATGGATACCCATGCCCATTTCGATCTCGTCGTCGCCGAGCGTGAAGGTCGGTTTGGCCGATCCCGGGACCTGGCATGGCGCCAGCGCGACGCCGATCGTGCGGGTCGCGGCGACCGCCTTTGCGGCCGTCGCCGTCACCTCGTCGAGGTCGGCGCCGGTTTCAGCCTTGGCTCCCGCAATCTTGTAGGCGTATATGATGCCGGCCACGCCGCGGCGCTTGGCGATTTCCTCGGGCGAAGCACTGGCGATGTCGTCCGTGCCCAGAACCGTCGTCGTACGGATCTCGTCCTCCAGCATTTCGCCGGCCATGTCGAAATTCATGCGGTCGCCGCCATAGTTGCCGTAGAGGCGCAGCACCCCGCGGCCGCCATCGGCGAGCCTGATCGCGTCCATGCATGAGCCGACATTCGGCCCCTCGAAGACGTTTCCGATCGAGCAGGTATCGAGAAGCCCCTTCCCCACATAACCGGTGAAGAGAGGCAGATGGCCCGAACCGCCGCCGGAGGCGACGCCGACCTTGCCCTTGCGGGCGCCGTCCGCCCGCCGGATCACCCTGCCGTTCTCGCCATCGCGAACGAGGGAGGGATTGGCCAGGGTCAGTCCGTCCAATGCCTGGTCGACGAAATCGCCGGGCGCATTCATCAGTTTCTTCATCTCAGTGTTCTCCCGTGCCCGAAGGCAACATCTTGCCGGGATTCATGATCCCGTTGGGGTCGAGTGCGGCCTTGATCGCACGCATGACGTCGAGCGCATCGCCGTGTTCGGTTTCCATGTAGCGTATCTTGCCGATGCCGATCCCGTGCTCGCCGGTACAGGTGCCGCCAAACTCGATGGCGCGCAGGCTGACGCGGCTCGCCAGCGCCTCGGCCTTCCTGCGCTCCTCGTGTTTGTCCGGATCGAAGAGTATCGCCAGATGGAAATTGCCATCGCCCACATGACCGACAAGCGGCGCCACCATGCCGCTTTCCTCGATATCCTTCTGGGTCGCCTCGATGCACGCAGCCAGTTCTGAAATCGGCACGCAGGCGTCCGTGCCGATGAGCTTGTAGCCTGGGATAAGCGCAACATTGGCGAAATAGGCGTTGTGCCTTGCGGTCCAGAGACGCGAACGCTCCTCCGGCTTGTTGGCGAACTGGAAACCGCTGCCGCCGAATTCCGAGGCAAGCGACTGCATGGTTTCCGTCTGTTCGGCCACCACTGCCGGCGTTCCGTGGAACTCGAAGAACAGTGTCGGCAGTTCCCGGAATTCGTCGAGTTTCGAATAGCGGATGCAGGCGCGCATCTGTATCTGGTCGGCAAGCTCGATACGCGCCACGCTGATGCCGATCTGCAGGGCTGCGATGACGGTGCCGACCGCGCTTTCCATATCCGGAAACTGGCAGACCGCGGAGGCGATCGTCTCGGGGATGCCGCTCAGCTTCAGCGCAATCTCGGTAATGATGCCGAGCGTTCCCTCGCTGCCGACGTAAAGCCGGGTCAGGTCAAGCCCCGCCGAGGATTTTCGCGCGCGGCCGCCGGTGCGGATGATGCGTCCATCGGGCGTCACCACGGTCAGGCCGAGCGTTACCTCCCGCATGGTTCCGTAACGGACGGCATTGGTGCCGGAAGCGCGCGTCGCCGCCATGCCGCCGAGGGTCGCATGCGCGCCGGGATCGACAGGGAAAAACAGACCGCTGGACCGCAGTTCCGTATTCAACTGTTCCTTTGTCACACCGGCCTCGACGCGGCAGTCCATGCTTTCCGCATTGACCGCGATGATCTTCGTCATGCCGGACAGGTCGAGGGCCACGCCGCCATGAAGCGGGACGACGTGGCCCTCCAGGGAGGAGCCGGCTCCAAACGGGATGAGAGGGGTGCGGGTTTCGTTGCAGATCGCGGCGATCGCAGCGACCTCCCCGGTCGTCTGGGCAAACGCCACCGCATCCGGCATGGCACAGTCGGGAAGCCCCTCACCGTGACCGTGCTGTTCTCGCACGACGCGGGATGTAACGATCCGTTCGCCCAGGACGGCGGCCAGTCTCGGCAGGACGGTTGCGTCGAAATCAGTCGGTCGGGTCAATGGCTGCATGACATTACCTCAGCGCAGGTAGCGGAGCGGCACGGTGACGAGCTCCGGAAACAGGACCAGCAGGAAGAGCACGGCAATCTCGGCGATGAGGAATGGCATTACCCCCCGGATGACCGATCCCAGCGGCACCTTCGCGACACCTGCGGCCACATTGAGCACCGTGCCGACCGGCGGCGTGATCAGACCGATGGCGTTGTTCATGATGAAGAGCACACCGAAATAGACCGGATCGATGCCCGCCATCTTGATCACCGGCACAAGCACAGGCGTCAGGATGAGGATTGTCGGCACGAAATCCAGTGCCGTGCCGATAATCACGACGAGAACCATGATGACGAACATCAGCAGCATCTTGTTGCCCATGAACGGCTCAAGGAGACGGCTGACTTCCGCCGGCACGTTGGCGATCGTGATCAACCATGCGGAGACCACGGCGGTGGCCGCCAGAAACATCACCACCGACGTCGTTTTGGCGGCCGACAGGAACACGTGGTACATGTGGCTGATCTTCAGTTCGCGATAGACGAACAAGCCGACGATCAGGGCATAGACCGCGGCGACCACCGCCGCTTCCGTCGGGGTAAAGACGCCCATCTTCAGGCCGCCGATAATGACAACAGGCAGGAGGAAGGCCCAGAAACCATCGATGACGGTTTTTCGACGGTGTGCCCAGCTCGCTTTCGGCGTGATGGCAACGTTGTCGCGGCGCGCCACAAGCGACCACGTCATCATCAGTGCCACGCCCATCAGGATGCCCGGCACGATCCCCGCAAGGAAAAGCTGACGAATGGAGACATTGCCGGAAACCCCGTACAATACGAGGCCGATCGACGGCGGAATGATCGGCGCGATCACGCCACCGGCCGAGATCAGACCCGCCGAGCGCGGAATATTGTAGTTCGCCTTGCGCATCATCGGGATGAGCAGCGCTGCGATCGCAGCGGTATCGGCCACGGCCGAGCCCGAAAGCGACGCCATGATCACCGATGCGATGATTGCAACATAGCCAAGACCGCCGCGCCAATGGCCCACCCATGCCATGGCCGCCTCGACGATGCGTCGCGACAGGCCACCCGCATTCATCAGTTCGCCGGCGAGCATGAAGAAGGGAACCGCCATCAGGGGAAAGCTGTCGGCACCGGTGAACAGGTTCTGCGCTATGATCTGGGCATCGAAATTGTTGAGATAGATCATCAACGCGATGCCGGTGACCAGCAGGGCGAATGCGATCGGCAGCCCGATCGCCATTGCGCCGAGCAGGGCAGATACGAAGACGACGACTGTCATTGTTTCTTCTCTTCGGATTTCGCGGCAGTTTTGGCTGGTCCGGCTCCTTCGATTGCCAGCGCCTCTTCCGGATCGACGGCTGAGAAAAGGTCGTCATTGCTGATCCGGCCTCGCGCGAACTGGTAGAGGCGGGCAACCGTCAGGGCGATGATGCCGAGGCTCAGCACATAGGCCGAGGCATAGACATATTCCATCGGAACACCCATGACCGGCGAGTAGTTCTGCATGTTGATCGCGTGGCCGCGGAACGTGCCGAGGAAGATCAGCGAGCAGCTCCAGATGATCAGCAGGGAACACAGCACGAAACAGATCTTCCGGCCCAATGGCGGCAGGGCGCTGACGAGAAAATCTGCCCCCAGATGCGCCCTGTCACGCACCCCCACGACCGTGCCGAGGAAGGCCAGCCAGATGAAGGCGAAACGCGAGAGTTCTTCAGAGAGGGTCAGGCCGGAGTTGAACCCGTATCGCAGCACCACATTGCCGAACACCATGACGACCATGCATGCCAAGAGGGCGACGAGGACAATTTCAAACAGGCGGAAAAGCCCGTCGACATAGCGCATCAGATTGATCTCCCGGATGCGGAGCCGGAGAGACGCTCCGGCTCCAAAGCTCCATCAATTCCCGGTACGCGATGTTTCGATCGCCTTGATGTAGCGGTCGGCAAAATCCTTGCCCGCCAGCTCGGAATGCTTGGCGATGACCGGTTTCATCTGCTCGGCCATCCGGGTGAGCTCTGCATTGTCGACCTTGTTGGCCTTCATGCCGCCGTCCTCGATCGTCTTCAAGAGGCCCGCCTCCATTTCGGCGAACTGCTTGCGCTTCCACTCGACGGCATCCCTGCCGGCCTGGACGAGGATCTTCTGATCTTCCGGCGACATGGCATCATAGGTCTTGCGGCTCATGACGATCACTTCCGAATTGACGGAATGACCGGTCATGCTGATGAACTTCTGCACTTCGTAGATGCGCATGGCGTTGATCTGCGCGAGCGGCGCTTCCTGCGCATCGACCGTGCCGGTTTCCAGCGCGGCATAGACTTCCGAAACCGGCATCGGCGTCGGATTGGCACCGAGCGCAGAGAACATGTCGATATACATGGCGTTCGGGATGACGCGAACCTTCAGGCCCTTGAAGTCCACCCATTTCTGGATCGGCCGCTTGCTGTTCGTCGCCTGGCGGAAACCGTTATGGGAGAACCCGAGCGCCACCCAGCCCTTCTCGTAGAGCTTGGCGGCCAGTTCCTTGCCCATCTCGCCGCCCAGCACGCGATAAAACTCATCGGAATTGCGGTAGATGAACGGGAATTCGACAACGGCCATTTCCTTGACCTGCGCGGCAAGGCCGGCAGCATTGGCGGTCGAGATATCCTGCGTGCCCGACTGGACCTGCTGCTGCATCTGCCCATCATTACCGAGCGTGCCGTCGGTATAGACGTTGATGTTCAGCTTGCCGGCACTCCTTTCCTTCACGAGTTCGGAAAGCTTCTTGAGCACCATCGCCGATGGATGGCTCGCCGCCATGCTGGTGCCGGCACGAAGATCGGCCGCAATGGCGCCGCCCGCCAAGGCTGTGACGATGGCGGCAACTGAAGCGATGAGTTTGAGCTTGCGCAGGTGAAGCATTGTTTCCCTCCCAGAAACATGAGTTTTAACTAATCAAGAGAATTCCGTTGTCACCGCCATAACGGACGGGAACAGGACTGGAAAGCGGCCCTTGAGCTGGACTTTCGATGAGGCGACCGGTCAGGCCGCCATATTGAACGGTACGTTGAGAGCAGCGAATGCGTCTGCGATGCGGTTCTTGCGGGCCTGGTCGGGCATGCGCATGGGCGCACGCGGCAGCGCCAGGGGCACGCCCTGCAGCGACTGGGCATATTTGATGCAGGCCGGCAGGTCGTCGCAGATCAGCGCGTTCCAGAAAGTCAGCAGCTTGCGGTGCAGCGCCAGCGCCTCGACATGGTTGCCCGCCTGGACCAGATCCCACAGCCGCACCACGGCGGCCGGAGCGGCGGCCGGATTGGCAGCGATCGTGCCGTGCGCACCAAGCGCGAAGCTCGGATAGAGAAGCGCATCGACGGCGGTAAACACCAGCTTGCCTTCGGGAACCTCCTGCAGGAGATCGGCGAGCAGCTTGAGGTCGCCATTGCTCTGCTTGACGCCGATGACGCCCGGGACGTCCTTCATGATGCGGATCAGCAGCGCGGGGCTCAGATAGCACCACGGCACGACGTTGTAGATCAGCACCGGCAGGCCGCTTTCGCCGGCGATCGCCTTGAAGTGGTCGACGATGGCATCGTCGCAGGGGCGGAAGACGTAATGCGGCGGGGTGACCTGAAGCGCGACCGAACCGGCCCGAGCCGCCATCTTGCAGCGGTCGACGGCCTGGCGCGTCGAGTTGATGATGACGCCGGCGATGAGCGGGGCCTTGCCGGCGAGCGTCTCGGCTGCGGTCTCGAGCAGGGCCTGCAGCTCGGAAATTTCCAGCGTATGGCCCTCGGCCGACGACCCGCCGACGCAGATGCCGTGCACGCCGGCGTCGAGCATGAAGCGGACCTGGGTCTTGAACTGGTCGAAGATGATGTCGCCATTGGCGTCGAAGGGTGTGGTGGTTGGCGGGATGATGCCAAAGAACTGCGGCGCTGCGGCCATCGCTTCCTCCATTATGCGAACATAATGTCTGAATAGTGGACATATGCGGGCCCGTCAAGCTGAAAGTGGGCGGTCGGTCGACTGTCTGGGACTTCCAGTTCAACAGCCCTGAAGCCAAGTTCATTGTTGAAAACGCAAACCGAGTGGGCTGTTGAGTAGGTGTGCGATCGGAAAAGCAGGTGATTGCCGAGATGGAAACGCGCTGAGGCAGCTCAATTCGCGAAACGGTGGAAGCGCTTCATTTGGTTGGGGCAATGCTCGATTCGGTTGCGATGCCACGGAGAGGGCTCGTCGCATTAAAATTTCCATGTAAGAAAGACATAGCGCGCGGAGGACTTAGCATACTTTGCCGAAAGCGCAGCATAAGCCGAACGTCCACAATACAGATACCACGTTCAGGAATTACGACTGCTGGCCACAAAGTCTGGGGTTAAGAAAAAGACCTTCGATGCGCCTGCCGCCGTTCGAATACCGCCCGACACTACCTTGGTCGAACTAGCTACCGCGGGACAATTCTTCGAAGGACTGTACGTCGATTACGTTCCGAAAAGTTAGCGAAATGCGTCGTTCCCGAGCCAGCTTTACACCATCGACGAGATCGGATTTCCGTGCGGCAATTTCGTGAGTCCAATCATAACGGCCGGCACCACTCAACAATATGCCCGACTGGCGTGACAATAAGACGGTCCGCGTCTCCAAGTTCCGCAAGTCACGGAAAACCATCTGGCAGGCGGATAAAAGACTTACGGAAACTATGGTGTCGCCGAAACAAGGTGTGCAATCCACATGGGCGCTGATGCCCTGTCCCGGCAGGTATTCGTTGGCAATGACCTGATCGGGTAAACTCTCAAAGTAACCGCGATCAACCAGGCGTTCCGCCAGAAACTGAAGCCATTCCGGCAACCTACCCAGATAGGCATCAGCGGTAATCGTCCGCGCCCTATAATCATATCGATAACCGAAATGCTGTACCCGACGCTTCAGCACATTGCTCCATTCTGCGGAATCCAGCTGAGCAACAATGGCCACCTCCTCCTCAGCGGAAATGACGTCGCTAAAGTATAAAACTCCTGGCGGCAGATACCGCGTACTCAAAGCGGAAACCATTTACGCGACCCTTCTTTATACTGGCGAAATACATAGGTCACGAATTCTTCCCGTTTCTCAAGCGCGCTTGTACCGTCATCCTTCGTTTTGGATTGCGGCTCCGCCCCTCATACCCCGGAAGTCTTCCGACAAGGCCACGCGTTAAACGGGTTCGGACCGCCGCGTCTTTAGTGAAAGCAAAAGATCGCGCTAGCGCAGGCTCTTGCCGAAATGCTCCATGCTCCTGGCGAGCGGCGTCGTGCTGGCGCCGGGCTGCTGCGGCCGCCTGAAAACGCCATCCTCGACATTCGCCGGCTCCTCGAAGTGATCCTTGATCCACGGAATGTATTCGAGAATCGTCGAAGCCGGGTGCCAGTAGCTCATGTGTACGTGCACCTGGCTCATTTCGCCCGCATGCGGCACGACGGGCAGCCGGTTGGCGAGCGCCAGGTCCGCCACCTGAATATATTCGGTAATCCCTCCAAGACGCGTCACATCCGGCTGCACATAGGCCACGGCTCCGGCATCGATGAAGGATCGGAAGGCGTCAACCGTATAAAGCTGTTCGCCGAGCGCAATCGGAACAGACGTATTGCGGGCGAGCGCAGCGTGGCTCTTGACGTCATCGTACCAAAGCGGCTCCTCGAACCAATAGATATCGAGATCCCGCGCCAGTGCGCAGAAGCGCTGGCAGGTCGGCAGATCCCATTTGCCGTTGCCGTCGATGGCAATGCGGATGTTCGATCCGACGCGCTTGCGCACCGCCGCCAGCCGCTCGACATCGACATTCGGGTCATCGTGCCCGACCTTGATCTTGAGCCGGGTGAAGCCATCTTCCTCGACCGCTTTCGCCGAACCGCGCAGAAGCGTTTCCAGGTCGAAGGAGAGCCAGCCGATATCGGTATTGTAGGCCTCGAGGGCATCCGTGCGCGCGCCGCCCAGACAGGACCAGAGCGGCACTTCCGCCTTCTTCGCCTTCAGATCCCAAAGAGCGACGTCCACCGCCGCAAGCGCCAGATGCGTGATCCCGGCCCGGCCGACCCATTGCAGCGACGGGTATCGGGCGAGTTTCGTCCAGAGGCGCTGGTGATCGGAAGCATCTTCGCCAACCAATAACGGTGCGTAACAATCGCTGATGCAGGCGGTGATCAGCCGGTCGGAGGCAAGATGCGCATGCGTGCCTGTGAAGCCGTACCCTTCCAGACCGTCGGTGGTGACGATCTTCGTACCGACGACGCCCCAATGGGTGATGCTGTGGGTCGAATCCGAGATGGAGGCCGAGGTGAGCGGAAGATGAAGAATGAAGGGTTGGACGGAAGCGATTTTCATGTCTGACCTCGACCGGTTCGATTGATGAATGAGTTCCACGTCCCAGCCTGACCTGAGAAGGTGGTCAAGACCTTTATGCCAAGCGGCAGCAAGGTTTGGCACCTGAAATCTTCGCATGATCCAGGGCGCCATCCCCCGGATCAGTCTGCCGCTCCACTTCCGGAACAGTCTATCGGGAGGTGGACGCCTGAAGATCGGAAATCACCGAGCGCCTTTCCTGTCCTCATCGGCGAAGGCAGCTGGGGGCATTTCAAGCGAGGCGTATCTGCGTTTCCCTGTCGAAAAGGTGCAGGTGGGCTGGATCGAGATGAAGTGGAAGCGTCTCTCCGGGGCGGATAGAGACGCGGCTGTTGAGGACCACGACCAGTTCCGGTTGCGTCGCGGTCGTGACATAAGTGGCCGCGCCGGTGCTTTCGACGCTTCCGACGGGCAAGCGCAGCCCGGCATCCGCTTCGCCTGCAAGCTGGAGATGCTCCGGCCGGATTCCCACGATCAGCACCCGACCGGCCTCAAGGGATTTCGTCAACGCCACGGTGTGAGGCGTGCCCAGATCGAGGACGACGGAGCGTCCGTCCGCTCCCACTTGAGCGGGCACGAAATTCATGGCCGGCGAACCGATGAACCCTGCGACGAACTGGTTGGCCGGCCGGTCGTAGAGTTCGAGCGGCGCGCCCTGTTGCTCGATCACGCCCTGACGCATGACCACCACATGATCGGCCATCGTCATCGCCTCGACCTGATCATGGGTGACATAGACGGATGTCGCTCCCAGCCGGTCGTGGAGGGCACGGATCTCCTTGCGCATGTGGACACGCAAGGCGGCGTCGAGATTGGACAGCGGCTCGTCGAACAGAAAGGCCTTGGGATTGCGGATGATCGCCCGGCTCATCGCCACGCGCTGGCGCTGACCGCCCGAAAGCTCGCGCGGATAACGCCCGAGAAGGGCCGAAAGGCCTGTCGTGGTGGCCACTTCCTCCGCCTTTCGCCTGGCCTCCTCCTTGCTGACGCCTCGCATTCGCAGGCTGTAGGTGAGGTTTTCTTCGACCGTCATGTGCGGGTATAGCGCATAGGACTGGAAGACCATGGCAAGATCCCGCTTGCGGGGAGGAACGCCGTTCATCCGGGTACCCGCGATGACCAGGTCTCCAGCCGAGATGGATTCCAGCCCGGCCAGCGAACGCAGCAATGTGGACTTTCCACAGCCGGACGGACCGACGAGCGCCACGAAGGAGCCCTTGCGGATCTTCAGGTCGATGTCCCGCAACGCATGGTACGCGCCGTAATATTTGTTCACGCCCGAAAGTTCGATCTGATGCAGGGTCATTTGAGGGCTCCGGACGTCAGGCCGGAAACGATCCGGCGTTGCAAGAGAACGAAGATGGCGAGGATCGGCGTCACATACATCGCGGCATAGGCCATGATGTTGTTCCATTCGTTGGTGTTCGGCCCCATGAAGGAATTCAGCCCGACGCTTGCCGGCTGATATTCGATCGTCTGGATCATCGACTTCGAATAGACGAACTCCCCGAAGGCCTGCATGAAGATCAGGATGGCGCTGACGAGAATGCCGTTGCGCGCCAGCGGCAGCACGATGTGGAAGAAGGCGCCGAAACGGGAATTGCCGTCGACCAGCGCCGCCTCCTCCAGTTCCATCGGCACGCTCATGAAGGCCGCCCTGACCAGGACGACGAAGAAGGGCATGCTCTTGGCGGCGATCGCCAGGATGACCGCGACGCGCGGGTAATCCAGCAGGCCGAGCTGCGAAAAGCCGACGAAGATCGGCGTGATCATCAGCGAAGCCGGCAGCACCTGCAGCATGAGGATCAGGAAAAGGCCGACATCCACCCAGGCATTGCGGTAGCGCGCCAGCACATAGGCACAGCCCGTGCCGAGGATGACGATCAGCGAGACGGCGCCGGAGGCGATCACCAAGGAGTTCCAGAGATAACGGCCGACATTGCGGCTCTCCCAGACCGAGCCGTAGATGCTCCATTGCGGATCGGATGGCCAGAATGAAGGCGGCGATGCGAACATCGCCGATCCCGTCTTCAGCGCGGTCACGTACATCCAGTAGAGCGGAAAGAGGTAGACCGCCGCGAGCAGGACGGCCACCATCAGCATGAGCTTGTCGCGAAGGGCAATGCTCATCCGCGCACCTCATGCCGGGTCGAACGCACATAGACAACCGATGCAAACATCACGAAGACGATCATGATGACGGAGATCGTCGCTCCTTGCGCGAAGTCGTACTGGCGGAAGGACAGATCCCAGGCCCAGTATTGCGCCACGTTCGACGAATTGTTGGGGCCGCCGGCGGTGATGGCCGCGAAGAGATCGAACTGCTGCAGGGTGAAAATCAGGCCAAGCGCAACGAGCGCGCCGATCGAGGAACGCATCATCGGCAAGGTGATGGTGTAGAACCGCTGGACGACATTGGCGCCGTCGAGCTCGGCGGCCTCGTAGAGATCCCGGGGAATGGCCGACAGGCCGACCGAGAGCAGGATCATGTTGAAGGAAATGCCGAGCCAGATATTGGCGATGACCACCGCCCAGAGAGAAAAGTTCGGATCGGAACGCCAGAATATATTGGCGGAAACGAGCCCGGACTCCTTGAGAATAAAGTTCAGCACGCCGAAGTCGCCGGAGAGGATCCAGTTCCAGATGGCGCCGACGACCAGACCGGGCATGACCCAGGACACGAGGAACAGCCCGCGCAGCCAGGAGGAACCCGGAAAGCCGGTCCAGAAAAAGAGCGCCAGCGCGAAACCGATGGTGAATTGCCCGGCGATCGATGCGACCACGAAGATCGCCGTATTCCCCAGGATCGGCCAGGTCTCGGGCTGCGAGAACAGGGTGATGTAATTCTTGAAACCCACGAACGGCCGCGCGAAAGTCCCGAGGCTGAACATGTCCACTTCCTGAAAGCTCATGACGATGTTGTAGAGGAGCGGCAGGCCGGCCATCGCAAACAGGAAGATGAGCGGTACCGAGACAAGGCCGATATCGAAACCGCGCCCGTCGCGGATGGAAAGAAGCAGTCTTCTCATAACACCTCCGGATCTGCGCCGATCTTCCGGTCCGGAGCCGCGCGGCAAGCCATCGCGGCCCCGGCCGGGAGGAATGGTGCCTTCTTCTCCTCTTCCCGAGGGGTAGACGGGAAGGAGCGAAGGCAAGTCGCCCGGGCCATGGGCCCGCGGCTTCTTAGCCAAGCACGGCCTTGATCTTCTTGTCGGCCTGGTCGAGTGCCTCCTGGGCACTCATCTGACCGGACAGGGCCGCCTGGATGGCATCCTGGATCGCCTTGGAAATCTTGGGCCATGCCGGATGGGGTCCGCGGGGCTGCGCAAATTTCAACTGCTCCTGAAAGACCTTCAGGGCGGCGTCCTTGAGCGGCTGGCCAGTCGGCGGAATGGCAAGATCGGAGCGAGCCGGAAGCTGGCCGAAATCCTTGAACATCCGATTGTCCTGCGAGACGAAATATTCCAGCACCTTGAAGGCTTCCTTCGGATGTTTGGAGTTGGCGAAGATCGCCCAGTTGAAGTCACCCATGGCGGACGAGCGTTTCGCATCGGCTTCCGGAAGCGGCAGCAGCGCGACACCCCAATCGAACTTCGCCTCCTTCACCATGCGATCCAGCTCCCAGGGGCCGGAAATCGCCATGGCCGCGTTGCCGGAATTGAAGGTTCCGGTCGAATCCCACTGGCTGCGGGTGAGCGTATCGCGGGACGCGAGCTTCTCGTCGATGATGGTCTTCCAGGTTTGGAGCGCTTTCACGGCACCGGGCGTGTTGATCTTGTCATAACCGCCGCCGCCCATCTGCGCCCAGGGCAGGAACTGGAAGGTCCCCTCCTCGTTCGCCTTCGCCGAGAAGGTGATGCCATAGACGTTCTTTGCGGGATCGGTAAGCTTGCGTGCCGTATCGAGGAGCTCCGCCCAGGTCTGCGGCGGCTTGGCCGGATCCAGCCCCTTCGCCTTGAACATATCCTTGTTGTAGTAGAGCGCGATCGTGTTGGTCGCCTTTGGAATGCCGAAATAGCGGTCCTTCCACATCACCGATTTCAGCGGACCGGGATAATAGTTTGCAGGCTTCACGACACTTGATTGAGAAATCATGTCCGTCAGGTCGAGGAATGCTCCGCGCGAGGAAAACAGCGCGTGTTCCGGATTGTCGACGGCGATGATATCGGGCGCCTGACCGGTGGAATAAGCGCGCATCGCCTCGCTTACCACGTCGTCGAACTGGATCTGGCGATATTCGACCGTGATCCCGGTCTTCAGGTTGTTGAAATCCTTGATGAGGTTCGGAGCCGGCTGAATGTCGCGGTCAAGCGACCAGACGGTGATTTTCACGTCCTCGGCGCGGGCCGAGACATAGAATGCCGACATGCTGGCAACCGCGAGCGCGCCGACCAAAGCCAATTTGCGAATACCCATGCTCTCCTCCTTCAGATTGTGCTCCCGGCGCCGGCCTCCTCCAGGCCGACACAAGGAGCGGTTTGCGTCACACCGGATCGGTGACGAAATCGCCGCCTCGGCATGACTTCAGATAGTTCAAGGCATGCACCTGGCCGGTCATTTCCAGCTCGTCGCGATAGACGGGGTCGTGCCAGCCCTCAATGTCGATCGAACCCGACCAGCCCGCGAGCCTGAGTTCCGAGATGACATCGGTCCATTTCGTGTCGCCGAAACCGGGAGTGCGCATGAAAACGAAGGGATGCTTGCCGAAAATCCCGTGTTCGCGGATGACATCCCAGCGGATCGTCGCGTCCTTGCCGTGCACGTGAAAGATCTTCGACGCCCATTTGCGGATCTGCGGCAGCGGCTCGATCAGATAGACCATCTGATGGCACGGCTCCCATTCGAGACCGATATGGTCGTCCGGCGTCTCGTTGAAGATCAGCTCCCAGGCATCCGGATTGTGGGCGAGGTTCCAGTCGCCTGACTGCCAATTGCCATCCATGGCGCAATTCTCGAAGGCGATCTTGACGCCCTTGTCGGCGGCACGTTTTGCGAGCTCGCTCCAGATCTGCCGGTAGCGCGGCAGGCTTTCCGGGATCGGCCGTCCGCGCAGCCTTCCGGTAAAACCTGCAACGCAGGTCGCACCGAAATGGTGGGCATTGTCGATGCAATCCTTCCAGCCCTGCAGCGTCTGGAGATCGATTTCGGTTTCTTCCAGCGGATTGCCGAACATGCCGAGCGCCTGGATGGTGATGTCGCGATCGCCGATCGCATCGCGGCACCGCTTGCCGAGTTCCGCCAGATCCTGACCGTTCGTCGTCTGCCAGAAGAAAGGCTGAAAGCTCTCGAAGCCCATGTCGGCGATCTGGGCGATACGCTCGGCCGCGCCGCCTTTGGTGCTGCGGATCATCGTGCCGATACGGATGGATTTGGCTGGGTTGCTCATGCGCTCGATCCTCATATTTGAATGGCGACGGCTTGGCCGGTCCGCGCGCTCTCGATGGCGCCGAATACCATGGCCAGGCTCTTGATATTGTCGGCTCCCACCGTCTCGGGCGGCCGACCGGAGCGGATCGCGTCGAGGAAATCGGTGATCACGCTTGCATGGCCCAGCGTTTCCTCCTCGCGCGGCGCAGGCGGCACGTCGATCGGCTGATGGCCGCGCAACAGCCCCTCCCCGTCGCCGGCAATCGTTGCCTCGAAGGTTTCCTCGCCGTCCCAGGTCAGCATTCCCTTCGAGCCGACCAGCCGCCAGGCGCTTTCCCAGCTCGTGCGGCGGCCCTCGGCGCACCAGGAGCCGCGATAGGTGAAGACGACATCGTCGGAAAGGCGGAAGACGGCGTTGGCCGCGGCTCCATGGGAGTACCAGGAACCGGCCGGGTTGGTTTCAAGGCAATAGACCGACAAGGGGCGCTTCCCGCTGACAAAACGGGCGGCGTCAAACGTATGGATCGCCATGTCGAGCAGGAGCACATTGTCCATCTGTTCGCGGAAGCCGCCGAAATGCGGAGCTATGAAAAAATCGCAATGGACGCCGGTCAATTCGCCGATCGCGCCGAGTTCGACGAAGCGGCGCATCCGGCGGATACCGGAGATGAAGCGCCGGTTCTGTACCACCGCATGGATCCTCCCTGCCCCTTCGGCCAGCGCAATGAGCTCTCTCGCCTCACCAAGCGACGTTGCCATCGGCTTTTCGCTCAACACGTTGCAACCGTGGCGGAGGCCGGAAGCGACGACGGCCTTGCGGGCGGAGGGCACGACGATATCGAACAGAAGCTCGGCGCCGGTCTCTTCCAGCACCCGGTCGAGATCCGTACCGATCGCCACATCCTTCAGGTCGAAAGCTTCGGCAAGCGCCAAGGCGACGGAGCGGTCGAGATCAACCAGCCCGACGACGGTGATGGTTTCGGCAAGACCCGGCGTCGTCTTCAACGCCCGCACCCAGCCATGAGCCATAGCTCCGCACCCGCATAGAACGGCCTTCAATGTCACGATGTCCTCCTCGCAGACGGTGCCGATGCTCCTTCACCGGTTTCCGTAAACGTTTACGATCCTATTTACAGATCATGGTTTCTGTCAATAGGATTTCCGAAAACGATTACGGTCTGATAGGACGGGCTCATGAAAGGCATTCGGCGGCTGGCGGAACACCTCGACATTTCGATCGGCACGGTCTCGCGCGCACTGAACGGCAAGCCGGACGTGAACGAGGAAACGCGCCGGCGTGTCCTCGAAGCAGCCGAACGTCTCGGTTATGTCGCCAACCAGTCCGGGCGGGCGTTGCGCAAGGGCTCGACGGGGGTGATCGGCTTCATGATGCAGACCGGCCGGGAAATCACCGGCCAGGGCGATATCTTCTTCATGAGCGTCTTCGACGGGGTGCAGACCGTGCTGGCGCGCCACAAGCTCGATCTCGTCGCGCTTCTGTGTTCGTCCGAGGAGGATCCAGACGACTACCTCAAGCGGATGGTTGCGCGCGGTTTTGCAGACGGCATCATCCTGTCGGCGACGCGTCGCCATGATCCGCGCCTGGAGCTTCTCGCACGGCATTCCATTCCCTTCATCACCCTGGGACGAAGCCTTACCGATGTCGGCCAGCCATGGATCGATCTGGATTTCGAGGGCATGGCGGAGATGTCGATCGAGCGTCTGGTGCGCGGCGGGCATACCCGCATAGGCTTCGTCTGGCCCCACGGGGATCTCAACCTCGGTTATGTCTTTATCGAACGCTGCCGGATGGTCCTGGCGCGGTACGGCCTCACGCTTGCCGAAGATTGCATTTTCCGCACCACTCCCAACGAAGCGGGAGGTTACGCGGTCGCCCGGCAGATCAGGGACAGTCTCGAGCCGCCCACGGCCGTCATCCTCGTCAACGAGACCCTGGTGACAGGACTGTACCATGGCCTCGAAGAGGTTGGCCTCCGACCGGGCCGCGACCTCGCCATCATCGGCCGCCAGAGCCCGCAGGCACGGTTTCTCTCCCCGAGCCTGACGGGCTTCGAGCTCTCTCTCAGGGATCTCGGCATCGCGCTTGCCGAAAGCCTGCTGTCGACCATACCCGCTTATGAGGATCTTTACCCTCAGGTCGTGCGCAGGAAGCTCTGGCCGATGTCCCTCATCGACGGCGACAGCGGGTGAAGGGATGGGCCGCAAAACGGCCTGCTTTGCAGTTTTGTGACAGAAATGAAAGAAGGCTGGAAAACTCTGTAACCGGCCTGACACGATAGCGCTCTAAGGAACCGTAAACACCTTCGCACCTGCGAAAGGTATTTGCGAGACCGGAGAGCTGCCGTGAAGATCATCCAGATTACCGATACCCATTTCAGCCCCGAAAAGACGCATTTCAACGGCAACTGGGCGCCGCTGCTGACCTGGATCGAGGACACCCGGGCCGATCTCATCATCCATACGGGGGATCTGACCGTCGATGGCGCCGACAAGCCGGGCGACATCACGTTCTGCATGGACCTGATGCGGCAGACGTCGATCCCGATGCTGATCTTGCCGGGCAATCACGATGTCGGCCACCTGCCGGGTTCCGAACAGCCGGTCAACGCCGGGCGCCTCAAGCGCTGGCGGGACCTCGCCGGAGAGGACCGCTGGTTCGAAGATACCGCCGGCTGGCGTTTCGTCGGCCTCAACTCGCTCCTGCTCGGTCATGAGGACGAGGAAGAAGAAGCCCAGTTCGAATGGCTGCGCGAAACCCTCGAGGAGCGCCGCGGCCGCCGCATCGCGCTGTTTGCCCACAAGCCGCTGTTCGTCGACGAGCCGCATGAAGGCGACACGGGGTACTGGAGCGTCCGCCCGGCACAACGCAAGCGTCTCTACGACCTGATCGCCGCCCATGACGTGGCGCTGTTCGCAAGCGGTCACCTGCACTGGGCCTGGCAGGGCCGTTTCGAGAACACCGCCCTGACCTGGGGTCCGTCGGCCGCCTTCATCCTCGACAAGATGGTCCGCGAAATGCCGGGCGAGCGGCTGATCGGCGCCGTCGTGCACGAATTCGGCGACAACGTTCAAAGCGATATCGTCGCCGTGCCCGGCATGACGGCCTATGTCCTCGACGACGTCATCGAGGAAGTCTATCCGACCAATTCCAAGCAAACGGAGAGCGCCGAATGACCGCTCTTTCGCTTCGCGGCATCGAAAAATCCTTCGCCGGCAATGCCATCCTCAAGGGCGTCAGCCTGGATGCCGGCCCGGGCGAGTTCATCGCCCTCGTTGGCCCGTCCGGCTGCGGCAAGAGCACGCTTCTGCGCATCCTCGCCGGCCTCGAGAGCGCCGACGCCGGCGAGATCATGCTCGGCGACCGCGACCTGTCTTCGGTACCGGCGGCCGACCGCAACATCGCCATGGTGTTCCAGTCCTACGCACTCTATCCCCATCTGACGGCCGCGCAGAACATCGCCGTGCCGCTGGTGATGCGCAGGCTGACGGGCGCGCAGCGACTGCCGCTGGTCGGCCCGCTGATGCCCGGCCAGCGCAAGGCGATAACCGAAATCAAGCGCGACGTGCGCGAGATGGCGGTATCGCTGAAGATCGACCATCTGCTCGATCGCAAGCCCGGCCAGATGTCCGGCGGCCAGCGCCAGCGCGTCGCGCTCGGCCGCGCCATGGTGCGCCGCCCGGCGGTCTTCCTGATGGACGAGCCGCTTTCAAACCTCGACGCCAACCTGCGCGTCCATGCCCGCGGCGAGATCGTCGAATTGCACCGCCGCGCCGGCGTGCCGACGCTCTACGTCACCCATGACCAGGCGGAAGCGCTGTCCATGGCCGACCGCGTGGCCGTGATGATCGGCGGTTCGCTGCTGCAGCTCGCATCGCCACAGGTCATCTACGACGATCCGGCCCATGTCGAAGTGGCCCGCTTCATCGGACAGCCGCGCATCAACCTCTTCCAGTCCGTGGTCGGTGCCGACGGCAGGATAACACTCGGCGATGTCAGCCTCGGCCTCTCCCGCGAAACGGTCTCAGCCGGTGCGCCGGTGACGATCGGCATCCGCCCGGAATTCGTCCGCGTCCATCGATCCGGCCAGCAGGGCCTGCCGGCCCGTATCGAGCGCCTCGAATTCCTGGGCTCCGAGATCATCGCCTATTGCCGGCTGGATGCGATCGGCGAACCGGTCGTCGCCAAGCTTTCGCCCGCCGAAGGCGCCGGTCTTGCCGCCGCCATGCCGGTACGTCTCGACTTCGACGCAGACCGGCTTTTCGTCTTCGCCGAAGATGGTCATCGTCTGCGCCCGGAACTGATGGGCGCCGCCGCTCCGCTGGAGACGGCCCATGGCTGAGGCGATCGCCACGGCGACTCCGATCGTCAGGAAACCCGTCCGCTCGGCCGCCGAACGCCAGGAAGCGCGCGCCGCACTCGCCCTGTCGCTGCCGGCGATGGTGCTTCTGTTCGTCTTCATCCTGCTGCCGGTTGCCCTGGTCATCATATTCGGCTTCACCGACTACGAGCTCGGTTATGCCGGCTTCCGCTTCGTCGGTTTCGACAATTACGCCGATCTCTTCACTGACCGCACGTTCCGCCGCTCGCTCTGGAACACGACTGTCTACACGGCGATCGTCGCACCCGTCTCGATCTTCATGGCGCTCGGTCTGGCGATGCTGATCGAAAGCGAGAATATCGGCCGGTCCTTCTTCAGAACCGCCTATTTCCTGCCGGTCGCCTCGCTGCTCGTCGCCATGGCGACCGTCTGGCAATATCTCTTCCACCCGACGATCGGGCCGATCAACGCGCTTCTGGCGCTCGGCGGCCTGCCGCGCCCCAACTGGCTCGGGGCCTCGACATCCGTCCTCTACAGCCTGTCGATCATCGGCATCTGGCAGTCGGTCGGCTTCAATCTCGTCCTGTTCCTCGCAGGCCTCACCGCGATCCCTCGCGAACTCTATCAGGCCGCGCATGTCGACGGCGCCCGCTCCGCCTTCGACCGGTTCCGGCTGGTCACCTGGCCGATGCTCGGTCCGACGACGCTGTTCGTCACCACGATCAGCATCATCAACGCGGTCAAGGTCTTCGAAACGGTGAAGACGCTGACCGAAGGCGGACCGAACAAGGCTTCCGAAGTGCTGCTCTTCACCATCTACCAGGAAGGGTTCGTCTACCTGAAGGTCGGTTACGCCTCGGCGATGACGGTGGTTTTCCTGATCATCCTGGTGGTGCTGATGTTCCTCCAGTACCGGATCCAGGACAAGCAGGTGCACTACTCATGAACGCGCAGGCCTTCACTTTCGGGCGCGCCGTCCGCCTGTCGATCCTGATCTTCGGTGCGGTGATCTTCCTCGCCCCCTACATCTTCATGATCTCGACCGCCGGCAAGGCGCAAAGCGACATCTTCTCCTCGTCGCTGTCGCTCGTCCCGCAGCACTGGTCCTATGTCGCCAATTTCACCAAGGCGCTGACCCGCGTCTCGATGACGACGCTGTTGTGGAATGGCGTTGTGGTCTGCGTCCTGATCTTCGTTTTCCAGGTGATCATCGCCATACCCTGCGCCTATGCCATGGCGAAGCTGAAATTCCGCGCCACAAGGCTGATGATGGTGCTGGTCATGCTCGGCCTCCTGGTGCCGATCCATGCCACCGCCCTGCCGCTCTACGTCGCCTTCGACCGCATGTCGGTGCTCAACAGCTACTTCGCGCTGGTCGCTCCCTTCACCATCTCGGTGTTCGGCATCTTTCTGTTTCTGCAGTTCTTCCGCGCCATGCCGGACGATCTGATCCACGCCGCCCGCCTCGACGGCATGTCGGAAACCGGCATCATCGCCCGCGTCATCGTGCCCAATGCCTGGCCGGCGATCACCGCCTTCGCAATCTTCTCGGTCGTCGCCCACTGGAACGACCTTTATTGGCCGCTGATCGTCGTTTCCAACCAGGCCTACGCAACGCCGCCGCTCGGCCTTCTCTATTTCCGCGCCGCCGAGGCGGGAGACGACTACGGCGCGCTGATGGCCGCCACGCTGATCATCACCACACCCCTCGTTGCGGCTTTCCTTCTGGCACAGAAGCGCTTCGTCGAGGGCATCACAATGACCGGTCTCAAAGGCTGACCGGCATCAACCAGGAGACCATGCGATGAAGCATATCACCAAGTTTGTCGCCGCCGCGGCGATTGCCATGACGGTGTCGCTTCCGGCCCATGCCGAAACGACATTGACCGTGCATTACCCGATGCCGGGCTTCTTCAAGGACGTGATGGACACGATCTCGAAGAAGTTCATGGAAGAAAATCCGGACATCAAGATCCAGTTCGCCAATCCGTCGGCCACCTATGAAGAGGGCATCCAGCTCATCATGCGCCAGGCCGGCACGGCGGAAATGCCGGACCTGACCTTTATCGGCCTCAACCGCCTGCGCATGGTCCAGGAGCGCGACTTGCCCGTCGATCTCGCTCCGTTCATCGCCAAGGAAGGCGATATGGGCAAGCTCGGCTTTTCCGAGAACATCCTCAAGCTCGCCCAGGTCAAGGGCAAGCAGGTCGGCCTCGCTTTCGCGACGTCGAACCCGATCATGTACTACAATGCCGACCTGGTGAAGGCGGCTGGCGGCAATCCGGATGTTCCCCCGAAGACCTGGGATGAAGTCATCGCGCTCGGCGCCAAGATCAAGGCGCTCGGCAACGGCGTCGAAGGCATCGACTTCCGCTGGCAGGGTGACGACTGGATGTTCTCGGCACTTCTGTTCGGCGCGGGCGGCCAGATGCTGGGCGCCGACGAAAAGTCCGTCGCATTCGCAGGCCCGGAAGGTGAAAAGGCTGTCAACGTTCTCGACCAGATGGTCAAGAAGGGTGGCCTGCCCGTGTTCACCGCCCAGGCCGGTGAACAGGCCTTCTTCGCCGGCAAGGTCGGCATCGAGTTCAAGACGACCGGCGCTCTGCGCAACACGATCAAGAGCGTCGGCGACAAGTTCGACCTGCGCACCGCGCAGATCCCGCTGATCGACCCGGTCAAGGGCAAGCTGCCGACCGGCGGCAATGCCGTCGTCATCCTCGCCCGCAATGCCGAAAAGCAGCAGGCCGCCTGGAAGTTCGCCAAGTTCGCCGCCGGCCCCTACGGCGCCTCTGTCGTCGTTCCGGGCACCGGCTACGTTCCGAACAACGAACTTGCCGCCAAGTCGCCAGAGTATCTCGGCAACTTCTACAAGCAGAACCCGCTGTTCGTCGCCGGCCTCAGCCAGATGGACCGCATGGTTCCGTGGTACGCCTTCCCGGGCACCAACGGCGTCAAGGTCACCCAGGCGATCGTCGAGAACCTGTCGCGCATCGTCGAGCAGCAGGCCACCCCGAAGCAGGCGCTCGAAGACGCCGCTTCGGAAGTGAAAGGCCTGCTGCCGCGCAGCTGATCGCATAACCGACCGAGAAAGTCGCCGCCTCCGATCCCGGAGGTGGCGATTTTTGTATCGAGGGGCGACGTTCAGATGGCACGCACCGTGCCGCCCCGGCGCAATGTGTAGGCGATATCGAGATGGCGGGCGGGCGCGGCGTTTTCCGCAATGTCCAGCAGCAGCGAGGCGGCCGCCGCCCCCATGCTCGCATCCGGCATCTCCACCGTGGTCAGCGGCGGATCCATCAGCCGTCCGATGGCGATCCCGTCGAAACCGGCCACGGAAATATCGCGCGGCACGGAAAGTCCTTCGCGCCTGAGCGCGCCGATGACGCCGAGCGCAAGGAGATCGTTGGAAGCGATGATCGCGGTCGGCGTGGCGGCCACGAGCGCCGCGCCGAGGTCAAGCTGATCGTAGCCGTTGACGAAAGGGATCTGGACCGCTTCCAACGGTGCAATGCCATCCTTGATCATCGCATCGCGATAACCCTCATGCCGGCGACGCGCGCGGTCGGAAGCCGCGAAATCTCCGGAAACGAACAGGATGCGTCGATGGCCGAGATCGATCAGCATCTGGGTCAGTTCGCGGCCGGCACCGCGATTGTCCACCGTCACGGCCGCGGGAAACAGCGAGGTCGGCAGGTTGTTGAGAAGCACGGTTGGCGGTAGCGAGGACGTGAGGGCGACACTCGTGCCGGGATCGCAGACGGTCAGGATCAGGCCGGTCGGCCGGTCGTTGAGAAGCGAGGCGACCGCGTCCGCCTCGCGTGCAGGGTCGTAGTTCGACTGGGCGATCAGCACGCCATGGCCGGCAACCAGCATGCGGTTCTGGATGCTGGAAAGCGACGAGGCGAAGACGGGATTGGTGATGCTGGGGATCAGCACGCCGACGACAGGTCGCTGCCCCGGCCTGCCGGCCGCGGAATGGATCGCCTTATAACCGAGCTCAGCCGCTGCGCGGCGGACCCTGCGGACCATGCGGTCGCTGACATTGCCGTTGCGATTGAGCGCCCGGCTCGCGGTCGCCAGGGAGCATCCCGCTCTTATCGCCACCTGCTGCAATGTCGTCATCCAAGAATGCCCTTTTCCGCTTGCCCGGCCCGGGGCCAGCCGGCAGCAGGTTTCCTCTCGGCATGTAAGAGTTTTATGTCAGCAACGAAGGATTTTTTGCCGCTGCAATCGCGTGATATCGTCGCCTGCCTGTTTCACGCCACGAAGGCGAGCCACCGATCCAGCGGATTTACCGGCAGAAACATACGGTGCGGGCCGCCGATAGTTCTATTCGGAAGGGGCCTGGAGGGATCGCCGTCATCGAGTGGCGGCCGCCCCGGCATTCCTGCCTGCGTTGCGAATCGGAGCGCCCAGTGTGTCGCCAAACCATGCCACAACGCGATTTATCACACTCGGCTGGAACCATTGGCCGTCGCCGTGCCCCGCGCCCTCGACCAGCACGTAATCAACTTTAGAACCGCCCCCGCGCAAGGCCTCGAACATCTGCTTGCTCTGAACAGGCGAGACGACCTGATCGGCACTGCCATGCATCAGGAGCATCGGGGGCATGGGGCCAGACAGGTGACCCATCGGACTCGCCGCGAGCGCCTTAGCGGGGTCGCTCACGATCGTCGCTCCGGCGAAACGACCGAAAGCGGCGCCATGCACAAGAAGCGCCTCCGTGACGGCCGGGGATTCATGGACCTTCTGGATCTCTTGCGGGAAGCCCTCGCCGATATTGCGCAGGTCCGAGATACCGTAGAGCGAGACAGCAGCCTGTACGGCCGACGACTGGTCCAGCCAGTCTCCCTCGTCGAACCCCTTCTCGCTGCTCGTCGCCGCCATCATCTGCGAAAGCCAGCCGCCGGCCGAATCGCCGAGCACGCCGATCCGCGCCGGATCGATATTGAAGTCGGCGGCGTGCGCGCGGAGATAGCGGACAGCCGACTTGCCATCCTGTAGTGGAGATGGAAAGGTATCGGGAACGACGCGGTATTCCGCTGCCGCGACAACGAAGCCTGCCTCTGCCAGCGCCATACGCATCTCAATGAACTTTTCGTAGTCGGTGGACATGAAGCCGCCGCCCGGCACATAGACGATCGCCGGCTTCAAATCGGCAGTGCGTGGTACAAGCATCGTCATGCGCAGGCCCCGGACAGACCGGGGGGAATTGATCTGGCTATAGATAACGCCGCCGATCTCATCGATCTGTGACTGCTGCGTGTCGACCCGGATCACGTCGGCTCCCTCGGTAAAGCCAGGCAGAGCCTGCCGATCCGCCGCCGGTGCCGTAGCCGCGGTCATAACGGCTGAAAATATGACAAGCGAACTCAGCCATTTCATCATCGGAAGCCTCCTGGGGGTAAAGCGGCGAAACGGGTGGGCGAGAACGGGCAAGCGGGCCATCTGAGCGGACAGCCGACCCTCGTCCACTTGGTTTGGCAAGTCAACACCGATAAGCCACAACGGTGTCGTCGATACGAGTGGACAAGAAACACAGCGCTACTGGAGCCACTCCCAAGTATAAAACCAGCGCTAAGTCATTGACATCAAATTATATTGGCCGGACACGGCTGTCAATTTTGATGCAAAGCGGCTCTGACGGTCTTCATGCCGCCGCGCTCCGATCCCCAACCTTCTTTCATTGGCGGTCGCGCAGGCCGTCATGGTGTGGCATCAGCAACACCGGTGGGATTGATACACTCCGTTGAAGTTGATAATTACACACAAGTTTATTTATTCAGGATAGCTGCATGACTTTCCAGCCGCGAATGCAAAACAGGATCGAGGGTTTTTCGATCATGGGCGGGCTGAAGCGCCGATACTGGAACGGCATCGCCGCCGACCTCTGGGACGTGGAATGCGCCGCTTATGCGGGCGGGCACTACGTGGCGCGGGATCCGCGACTGTTCATCCTGCTCGACCAGCGCGGCCGCGGACGCCCCGTCGTCAAGCTATCGCCGAAATCCCGCGGCGCTCCGCAGGACAGCAATCAGAGCCCGATCTCCTACATTCCCGCCGACATGGACCTCTGGATGGATTTTGCCGACGTGCAGTATGTGCGCCATCTCGATATCCATTTCGACGCGGATATCCTCGGCCGCCGGCTGATGGAAGACATCAATCCGAAAAAGCTCAAGGACCCCCAGCTTCTGTTCTCCGACCAACGCGTCATGACGTTAGCCGGACTGATTGCCGCCGAAATCTGCAATCCCGAGCCGTTGCACGATCTTTATGGGGACGGGCTTGCCCTGGCGCTTCTCATCGATGTCTTGAAGATGGTCAAGACGCCGACGCGGCGGCGGGGAGCGCTGGCAGCCTCGCAGCTACAGCGCGCCACGGATTTCATTTCCGCAAACTGCATGCGCAATATCCGTCTCCAAGAGCTTGCCGACCTGACGGGGCTGTCGCCATCGCATTTCAGCCATTCCTTCAAGGCATCGACCGGCATGGCGCCCCACGACTGGCAGATGAATGCCCGGCTGGAACGTGCGAAAGAGCTGCTGGTATCGGATGCCCATCCTCTGACGGACGTCGCCGCCGAAACCGGGTTCTCGGATCAGGCGCATTTCACCAAGGTGTTCCGCAAGCATATGGGAACGACTCCGGCCCGCTGGCGGAAGGCCAGGCAGGAGTGATGCATTTTTGTAAATATTTGCCCGCCGTTCCCGAATTTGCCCAAGAACGTCCAATTGCCGCCGATCGAACCAAGCCGGAACTTTAAATATGAGTTAACTGCTCACCTTATGACGGCGCCGCTTCTTGCGGCGGCGGAAGGTTCGTGTGAGTGGGGCTTGGAATGAACGAGAGAAAAACAACCTTGGGGGCAAGGCTTGGACTGGGCGCCGGCGTGGCACTGGCCGCCCTTTGCGCCGCTTCGGCGGTGCATGCGCAGAATGCCGATACGACACTGGCGCCGATCGTCCTTCACGGCGAAGGTGACGGCGATGGGACCGGCCCGGTCAAGGGTTATGTCGCGAAGAAATCGACGACCGGCTCCAAGACCGATATGCCGCTCAAGGAAATCCCGCAGTCCGTGTCGGTCATCGGCAGGCAGGAGATGGACGACCGCGGCGCCGTCAGCAAGGTCGATCAGGTGCTCCTTTATACGCCCGGCGTATTCGGCCAGCCCTACGGCTCGGACCCTGACACCGACTGGATCTATGTCCGCGGCTTCAACGCATCACAGACCGGCGTGTTCTTCGACAGCCTGGCGCTCACCAGCCATTCCTATGGCGGCTTCCAGCTTGATCCGTTCATGCTGGAGCGCGTCGAGGTCCTGAAGGGGCCGGCGTCCGTGCTGCTCGGCGGCGCCAATGCCGGCGGCGTCGTCAACCTGATCCGCAAGCGCCCGACCGACGAGCCTTATTATTATACCGAGACCGGCATCAACACGAACGGCAACGCCTTCTTCGGCTTCGATGTCTCCGACAAGGTCACGCCCGACGGCAGCTTCAGCTATCGCCTCACCGGCAAGCTGGCGGGTGGGGACAACTATACCGACTACAGCGAAGACCTGCGCGGTTTCATCATGCCGCAGTTCACCTTCTCGCCGGACGCGGGCACCAGCCTGACGGTCTGGGGTTACATCAGTGGCCTGGACCAGGTCCACACCACCAACGGTCTGCTGCCTTACGGCGGCACGGTCGTCAACGCCGGCTATGGCAAGATCCCGCGCGACATGTTCCTCGGAGATCCCAATTTCGACGACGGCAAGGTCGTCCAGAAGATGGTCGGTTACGAGTTCGAGCACGAATTCGAGGGCGGCTGGAAATTCACGCAGAACCTGCGGTATTCCAACCTCTTCAAGCGCGAGCAGTACGTCTATCCGTTCGATCTCAATCCGGCGGATGCGTTGGTCGACCGCTACAGCGAAGACATTACCTCGAAGGCCAATGCCTTCAATGTGGACAACCGGGTTGAAAACGAATTCGACCTGGGCGGCGCCGCGCACAAGGTCATGGTCGGCCTGGACTACCGGTATTACCGTCTCGATACCGACCAGTTCGCCAGCCTCTTCGGATCGGTGCCCGCTTTCGACCCGAGCAACCCCGCCTATGGCGGGGCGCTGCCGCCCGTCGCCCGCAACCTGCACCAGGTCTACACGATCAACCAGGTCGGCGTTTACGCCCAGGACCAGATGAAGTTCGGCGACGGCTGGATCGTCACCTTGAACGGCCGTTACGACTACGTCCATAACGAGATCGAGGACCTGTTGGCGGGAACGCAGAACTATTCCAGCAACGATCGTGCCTGGAGCGGCCGCGCAGGCCTGGCTTACGAGTTTGCCAACGGCCTGACGCCCTATGTCAGCGCCGCAAGCTTCTTCAGCCCGATCGTCGGCCTGACGGGGGGTGCCGCGCCGAAGCCCGAGGAAGGTTACCAGTTCGAGGCAGGCGTCAAATACGAACCGACCTGGCTTGACGGCAGCCTGACGGCCTCCGTCTTCGATATCACCAAGCAGAACTACACGATCACCACCGGCTCGGTAACCAGCCAGCTCGGCGAAGTCCGCTCGCGCGGTATCGAAGTGGAAGGTAAGGTAAACCTGGACCAGAACTGGAAGGTCATTGCGGCAGCTTCGTATACGGACATCGAGATCACCAAGGACGATGCTACCCTGATTGGAAAGACACCCAATGTCGTTCCGGATGTCCTCACCTCGCTCTGGCTCGACTATATGGTGACCGAAGGGCCGCTGGAAGGGCTCGGTTTCGGCGCCGGCGTGCGCTATCGCGGCAAGTCCTGGGCCGACAACGCGAACACCATGCGCGTCCCGGATTCGACGGTCTTCGATGCGGCGATCCGCTATGAGAAGAACGACTGGAAGGCGTCCCTGAACGTCACCAACCTGTTCGACAAGGAATATGTCGCAGGCTGTAACACGCAGTATTTCTGCGGTTACGGCGAGGCACGCACCGTCAATTTCAAGATCAGCAAGGTCTGGTAATGGACACCTGAAACAAGCTTTGCGGGAAGGCCCCTTTCGGGCCTTCCCGCGCCTTTGGAGACATGCCGAGAGTGCCGAAATTCACCCGCAGAACCCTGCTCTCAACCGCAGCCGCCTTGGCGGCAACGCGCGTTTTGCAGGCGCAAGACGCGGGACCACGGGTTGCCACGCTCGACTGGGCACTTCTTGAAACGCTGCTTGCGATCGGCGCCAATGTCGTGGCGGCAACGGAGCTTCGCCAGTTTCGCCAGGTTGCAGTCGAGCCCGACGTGCCGACAGGCGTCGCCGACCTCGGCCTGCGTGGAACGCCGAACTTCGAGGCGCTGCGTTTCGCCCGCCCGGACCTGATCTTCAATTCGAACTTCTACGCCTCGGCCGATCCGCTGATGAGCCGTATCGCACCGGTCGAAACACATGCGATCTACAGACCCGGCGAAAGCCCATACGTCCTTGCCGAGCAGGCGACGCTTGCGATCGGCGAGCGTCTGCAACGCCCCGCAGCCCGCAGGATGGTCGAGGACCTCGCAGATAAACTCGATCGCTACAGGAACCTGCTGGCCAAGGGCGACGGCCGTCCTGTCCTGCCGATCAACCTTGGCGACGCGCGCCACTACAGGGTTTTCGGTTCCGACAGCATGTTCGGCGAGGTGCTGAAACGCCTCGGGCTGGCCAACGCCTGGACGGGTGCGACCAGCTATTCGGCCGTCGCGCCGATGGGCATCGAGACGCTGGCTTCCATGCCCGAGGCCCGGATCGTCCTTATTCCACCGCACCCGATGGATGCCTTCGGGGCACTGACCGAAAGCGCGTTCTGGAAGGCCTTGCCCGCGGTGCGGGAAAACCGCGTGCTGACGGTCGGATCGATCAATCCCTACGGGGCTCTGCCGGCGGCAGGCCGGTTTGCCGATTTCCTGGCCGAAGGATTTTCCCATGCCCGGAACGGCTAGTCTCCCACTGCACATGCCGACCGGCCTGCCCGGCTTTGTTCCTGCAGCCGCGCTCGGCACCGCCTGCGTCGCCTCGTTCATCCTGCTCCTGACATTCAGCCCGCAGGTCCCCGGGGACACGGCGACCGCTGCCACCCTCGATGCGATCCTGCTGTGGAACAGCCTTCTGCCCCGCGCCGCGATCGCGCTGATCGCCGGTGCTGCGCTCGGTCTTTCCGGTGCGCTGCTGCAAAGGGTGCTGCGCAATCCGATCGCCGACGCCTCGACCCTCGGCATCGCCTCGGGTGCGCAACTGGCGCTGACGCTCGGCCTCGGTGTCCTGCCGCTCCTGAGCGGCGTCTCCCGCGAGCTGATCGCCTTTGCCGGCGGCTTTGGTGCGGTGGCGATCGTACTGGCACTGAGTTGGCGGCGCGGGCTCGATCCGGTCACGGTGGCGATCTCCGGCATGATCGTCAGCCTGATCGCCGCCTCGCTCAGCGTGACGCTGATCCTGGCGCGCGGCGAATATGCCATGTCGATCCATATCTGGGGTGCAGGCGCGCTCAACCAGCAGGACTGGAACGGCGTCATCTCGCTGGCACCGCGGCTCGCGGCGGGCACCGTCGCCGCGGCACTCCTGCTGCGGCCGCTGAATGTCCTGGCACTTGACGACGCCAGTGCCCGGAGCCTCGGGGTCGCGTTGCACGCGGTCCGGTTTTCAATCCTCGTCCTTGCGGTCTGGCTGTCCGCCTCTGTCACGGCAACAGTCGGCATCATCGGCTTCCTGGGGCTCGCGGCTCCCGCTATAGCCAGGCTCTGCGGCGCCCGAACCACAGGACAGCTGATGACGGCCGCTCCTCTCGCGGGGGCCGCGGTTCTCTTCCTGGCCGACACCCTGACGCAATTGCTGGGTCCGGGTTTCTCCGATCTCGTACCGACGGGCGCCGCAACCGCATTGCTCGGTGGGCCGTTGCTTCTCCTGCTCTTGCCGCGCGTCCACGGATTTTCCTCGGTCACCGCAAGGGCGGATACGTCTTCTCGCTTGCTTCGAAAACCTGCTATCGCGTTGTCACTCCTGGCAGCGGCGCTGGCCATCATCCTCGCGCTCGTACTGATGCTGGGCCTGACGGATACGGGCTGGAGCGTCGCGCTCGGCCTGCTCTTTTCCGAGCTCCTGCCCTTCCGTCTGCCGCGCATCCTGGCTGCCGGCGGTGCCGGTGCCATGCTCGGAGCAGCCGGTTTCGTGATGCAGCGCGTGACCGGCAATCCAATTGCGAGCCCCGAAGTACTCGGCGTTTCCAGCGGCGCAGGCGCCGGTTTGACGGCTGCGCTCTTCCTGTTCGGCTTCCCCTCACCGGCAATCATGCTTCTCGGCATGGCGCTCGGCTCGCTTGCCGCCTTCCTGGTGATGATCGCGATTGCCGGACGCTCCGGATTTTCGGCCGAACGACTGCTGCTCGCCGGCATCGCCATCAGCGCCTTCTGCATGGCGATCGTCAGCGTGGTGCTCGCACAGGGCGACATGCGCAGCTATATCCTGCTCAACTGGATGTCCGGCTCGACCAACCGTGCCGGCGCCTTCGAAGCCTGGACGGCGATGATCGCACTCGTGGTGCTGAGCGCGCCGCTTTTCCTGATGATCCGCTGGCTCACCATCCTGCCGCTCGGGACGGGCCTTTCCCGCAGCGTCGGCCTTGGCGTCCTGCCCTCCCGCCTTGCGCTCGCCATCCTTGCGGCATTGATGACGGCGATCTCGTCCTTCCTTGTCGGCCCCTTGAGCCTGACGGGATTGATCGCGCCGCATCTCGCCCGGCTCCTCGGCTTCCGGAAGCTGCAGCATCAGCTTGCCGCGGCAATCCTGATCGGCGCAGGCGTGCTGATCATGGCCGACTGGCTGTCGCGGATCGTCATCTATCCCTATCAGGTGCCGGTCGGCCTCTTCGCCGCGCTGATCGGCGGCCCCTATCTTCTCTGGCTGCTTGGATACAAGGAGAGAACCGCATGATGGCAGAACGCTTCACGCTGTCCGGCACCGCGGTCCCGGTCGATCCGGCGAGGATGCTGGATGGCCTCTGCGCCCGGTTCGTCGAACATTCGGACGTATGGCGATCGGGCAACACCGCGACGCTCGCCAATCATTCGGGCAAGGCCGACCTCCGCTCCGAGGGCGGCCAGCTGTCGATCGAACTCTCCTGCCCGACGGCAGCCATGCTGCAGATGGTGCGCAACGTTATCGCCGAACATCTCTTCATGATCGCCGGCGACGAGCCGCTGGAACTGACCTGGGCCGACATGCCGAAACCCTCGGCGCTGCCGGATTTCCGCGAGATCCGTGTCGTCTCCGCCTCAAACGTCACGCCGCTTATGCGCCGGCTCACCGTCGCCTGCGCCGATGTCGCGCATTTTCGCGACGGCGGCCTGCATGTTCGCCTGCTGATCCCGCCGAAGGGCCGCGCTCCGGTCTGGCCGAGCACAAGGCCTGACGGGCGCATAGACTGGCCGAAGGGCGAGGACGAACTGACCGTCCGCATCTACACGATCCGCAGCATCGACCTTGACCGCCGCGAGATGGATATCGATTTCGTCCTGCACAAAACCTGCGGCCTGCCGATGCCGGGCGCCGATTTTGCACAGAATGCTCGCCCCGGGGATGTTGCCGGGCTTCTTGGTCCGGGTGGCGGCGGTGTGCCGGACGCCTCCGAAATGATCCTTGCCGGCGACGAAACCGCGCTTCCCGCGATTTCACGCATAGCCGCTGAAATGCCGGCCGGAAGTCGCCTCGTCGCCTTTGTCGAGGTCGAGACCGAGGCCGAAGAACAGCCACTCGTTTCGGCGGCCACCCTCGATATCTGCTGGCTTCACCGCAACGGCGCCGCCGCAGGAACCACCGGAATGCTTGAGAAGGCGATCAGGTCGAAGATCGAACGTGCCAGCCCGGATACCTTCGTCTGGGCAGGCTGCGAGCGCTCGGAAGCCAAGGCAATCCGCGACCTCCTGAAGGCCCGCGGCCATGACCGGCAAAGAAGCAGCATCGGTTCCTACTGGCAGCGGCCTCAGTAACTCCAGCGCATCGCCATGCTCCCTTCCGATCGTTGTGCAGAGCACAAATTTGGACGAATGGGCATGGATTTCGGATTTTTGGATACAGATCATCCCGGAACGTTCGTCTATGACGTCTCCAAAACTAGGAGATATTTCAATGACGGACACGACATCACAGCTTGACGCGCCGATAGGTGGATTGGAGACCGTAGAGTTGGCTCCCTGGACTGCGAAGACCTGGTTCGCGGTTCTTTCGATGGCAGCGACCAGCTTCGCTCTCGTATCGGCCGAGTTCCTGCCGGCGGGCCTGTTGACGCCCATGGCGCGCGATCTCGGGATTACCGAGGGAGCGGCCGGACAGGTTGTTACCGCTACCGCTTCCGTCGGTGCCGTGACGGCCCTGTTGAGCAATGTTCTCATCGGCAGACTGAACCGCAAGACGGTGCTGGTCGGTCTTAGTGCCTTGGCGATCGGCTCCAATGTTCTTGCATCCGTAGCGACCAATTTCTGGCTGTTGTTGCTGGGCCGTGCGGGGCTGGGCATCGCCCTCAGCGGTTTTTGGGCGCTTTCAGTTGCCGTCGTGGCGCGGCTGGTAGGCGCCAATGCGACAGGTCGGGGCATGGCTATCGTTACCCTCGGCGTCTCGCTTGCCACGATAGCTGCGCCATCGATGGGCGCTCTGATCAGCGACTGGCTTGGATGGCGCGTCGCCATGGCCATGACGGCAGGACTTGCCGCACTTGCCCTGCTGCTGCAGGTATTCAGCCTGCCAACCCTGCCTGCAAGCACAAGCAACAGTCTCGCGGACGTATTCCGGCTGACACGGCGGCGTGGGATCCAGCTGGGAATGCTCGCCATTGTTCTGCTGATGACGGGGCATTTTTCCGGCTCGGTTTATGTGCGTCCTTTCCTGGAACAGGTGACGCTGCTTGAAACCAGATCGATCGCCCTGGCGCTGCTTGGCTTCGGTATCGCCTCCGTAATCGGCAACATTGCCGGTGGCCGAATGGCCGACACGAGTATCCTCATGGCACTCGCTGTAACCGCGACGCTGATGGCATTCGCAGCGATCAGCTTGCTGCTTTGGGGCGCTTATCCCGCCATTGCGATCGCCCTGGTTACGCTCTGGGGTTTTGCCTTCGGCATGGCGCCGGTGGTGCTGCCGACAAATCTTTCGCGCGGGGCACCCGACGCTCTGGAGGCGGCGGGCAGCCTGATGGTGGTCTCTTTCCAGGTCGCCATCAGTATCGGCGCCGTTGTCGGCGGCTATGTCGTCGACAATTACGGCGCCGTGGGACCCATGAGCATTACTGCCGTCCTGGCTGTATCGACGGTTGCCTTGGCGCTCCTGCAGCCGCGCGACTGACCTTCGCTTCCGGTCTGAGCCATCACGCCTGATCGTATCGAAGATGCCGGCGATGTTGCTACGTTCGAGGCTGCCGCAAGCGCGGCGGCCTCGAAGCGTCGGTGGATCTGCGATCTTCACAGGCCACCATATTCGACGACCTACGGAAAGAGAGCCGTCGCCGAAGCCGGCGCCCCCGGTGAAGCAGGTACTGCTGCTGGCAGCAGTCCTGGCGGCGGCGATGCTCGTCTGGCAGGGTACCGGCTGGCGCACCGTGGCGGTCGGTGCGTCGGCAATAGCGGTGCTGTTTTTCAGCAGCTATGTCATGCTGCGTTTCAGCCGCATCTTCGTGTCGCCCATGGCGGCACGATCGACAAACCGGCGACTGCCTGATGGCGTTCTGGAATGCGCCGCTGGACGATCCGGCCCATGCGATGCATGCGGTGTCCGCCGCGCTTGATACGCTCGATTCGATGCAGGCCCTGAACGACAGGCGGAAGCGCAAGCGAGTGGATCACGTGGGGATCGATGGGCTGGTCGGATCGGGCGCGCCATCGAAGAAGAGGTAGATGGCGGCGATCTTACCGTTCCTTGCGACGATAAAGTCCGTACCGGCATAAGCCGGCTGCTCACCATCTGCGCCCGCAACCCATTTTACGCGTCCCGCCTGGTCGTGCAGCACCTCCGCTGCGGTTATCGTGGTGTAGCGGAACGTCGGGTGCATCGCGCGAATAACCCCGGCGATACGGACGATCTCGTCCCTGCCGCGATAGATCCCGTGGGGCTCGACGAACACGGCGTCCTCCAGAAGGATCTCCTCCGCCACCTGCCGGCGGAGGGCATCATCCCCCTCCCCGAATATCTCCTGAAGGTTCCGTTCGAGCAGTGTTGCAATGTCTGCCATGATGGCTCTCCTCAAGCTCTAAAATCAGATCTGGGCCTGGCCGCCGTCGACGAACAGCTCGATACCGTTGACGAAAGAGGCATCTTCGGAAGCAAGGAAGAGGACGGCTTTCGCAATCTCTTCCGGCTTGCCGACGCGGCCGGCGGGAATGAGGCTGGCGAGGTAGTTCTTGGTGTTCTCGGCGCTCTCGCCATTGCCAAACAGTTCGTTGAGGCCCGCCGTATCAGTCACGCCAGGGCTGACCGCATTGACGCGGATGTGGCGATCCTTGAGGTCGAGGATCCAGTTGCGTGCGAAGTTGCGGACAGCCGCCTTCGTGGCCGAATAGACGCTGAAGGCAGGTGTGCCGGATATGCTGGTCGTCGAGGAGGTAAGAATGATCGAGCCGCCATCGCGCAACAGGGGCAGAGCCTTCTGAACGGTGAACAGTGTCCCCTTCACATTGGTATCGAACGTCTTCTGGTAATGCTCTTCTGTGATCGCACCAAGCGGCGCCATCTCTCCGCCGCCGGCATTGGCGAAGACCACGTCGATCTGCGAGTGCTTCTGCTGGACTGCGTCATAGAGCCGGTCGATATCGACGAGCTTGCTCATATCAGCCTGCACGCCGGTGATCTGGCCGCCGATTTCCTTCACTGCCGCGTCGAGATTTTCCTTTCGGCGACCCGTGATGAAGACCGACGCGCCTGCTTCCGAGAAGGCCTTGGCTGTCGCCAGACCGATGCCACTCGTGCCGCCGGTCACGATTACGACCTTGTCTTCAAACTTCTTCGTCATTGTCTTTCTCCTTCGATAACGGCCCGTTGCCGCTGAAAAGAAGATGCCATCGGAACGATGATGCAAACAGTCTGCGAAAATGCTACCTAGCGTTCCATCTGGAGAACGCTGATGCAGCCTGATCTGAACGACCTGTTTTATTTTGCCAAAGTGGTGGCCCATGGCGGCTTCGCAGCTGCAGGCCGCGCTCTGCGGGAACCCAAGTCGAAACTGAGCCGCCGCGTGGCCGGGTTGGAAGCGCGTCTCGGCGTCCGCCTGATTGAACGGTCAAGCCGGCGATTTCGGGTGACCGATGTCGGGCGGTCCTTCTACGAGCGCTGCACGGCTATGCTTGCGGAGGCGGAGCGCGCCGAGGCCCTGGTCGCGGAGGCGCAATCGGAGCCGCACGGACTGATCCGCATGAGCTGTCCGACCGGGCTGGTAGAACCGATCACGGCTCTGGTAACGCAGTTTTTGGCGCAATATCCGAAAGTGCGCCTGCAACTGATCGCGCTCGACCGGCCGGTGGATCTGATCGAGGAGCGTATCGATGTCGCGTTGCGCGTCCGCACGTCTCTCGAGGGCGACGCCTCGCTGACGATGCGTTCGCTCGGCAACTCCGTCCGCATCCTGGTCGCAAGTCCGCAACTTGCCAACCGCATCAGCATCGTCGACGATCTCGCGACCCAGCCCACGCTGTCCACAACCGACGATCAGGGCGAGGTCAACTGGTTCCTGGAGACCGATGACGGGCGGACGCATACGCTGCGGCACGAGCCGAGGATCGGATGCGCGGATTTTTCTGCGGTCAGAGCCGCCGCGCTGGCCGGCCTCGGCGTTGCCCTGCTGCCCGATCACACCTGCCGGCAGGCGCTGGCAGAGGGGAAACTCGTGCGCGTGCTGCCCGCCTGGCGCGGCATGAAGGGGCTCGTCCACCTTGTCTTCACAACACGCCGCGGCTTGCCGCCGGCAGTGCGCAAGTTCATCGATGGTTTGGCTGCTGGTTTCCCAAAGGACGCTTTGGCGAAGTGATCATGGTCATATCATTCATGTTTCTGGGGGATTCAAGCCAAAGAGTTATTGGCTCCGATATCGCCTCCGCCTGCCGTCCAAGCAGCACTTGACGCCTCCGCGGCACCTACAGGACCATGGCGGCGATCGGGACCCAGCAACTTTCGCTGCGCCGTATTGCGAAGGAGCTGGATGTGAGTATCGCCCCCATCGGTATCACTTCAAGTCGAGGGACGCTCTCGTGATGGAGACGATGCGCTGGACGCTGGCCGGAACGGTCCGCCGCATCGCGACGGCAGCGGATGCCGACCGTGGAGCGTCGATCGCATGATGCGCTAGTCGCGCATCATAGCGCCTTCGCCGTTGATCCATTGCGTGAAAAGCCGCATGGATTGACTTGTCGGGAGATTGCGCGGTCGTGTGAACCAGTAGCCGTAGTCGCTGCGGTAACCGAGGCCCGCGGGGTTGACGAGGCGGCCGGCTGCGAGTTCCTCGACAATCAGCCCGTGCGGGATCAACGCCATGCCCTGGCCGGCAAGAGCGGCGCGGATGACCATTGTGTAGTACCCGAAGCGCATCGTGTGGCGCGCTTCCAGTATTGGACTGCCATGGAAGGCGGCCAGAAATGGCCAGTGAAACGGCGTCTGGGGATGTTCAAGCATGACGCCCTTTGAAGCGGCCTCGAGTGAGGACGGCTCGCCGAGTTTTTCCCAATAGGAGGGGGCACTGACGAGACGGACATCATGCCCGAACAGGTATTCTCCCTCCTCGTCATCAACCGGCTTCACGACGAAGCGAACCATGCAGTCCGGGACTTCCGTCTGCGTCTTGGAGACGAATGTCGTGAACTGGACCTCGATTTCCGGATGGGCCTCGGTGAACTGCGCAAATCGCGGCAGAAGCCAGCGATCACCGAAAATCGGTGGTACCTGAAGACGAAGCACGCGAGGCGCGGGTTTCAGGCGCGATACTTTGAGCGCCGCATCTTCCATTGCCTTGATGGCCGTGCGCGCGTGCTCGATATAGATGCTTCCAAGCTCGGTCGACACCATACCGTTCGGCGTGCGTATAAACGCCGGGCCGCCGATCGCCTCTTCGAGATTGATCAGCTGCTTGCTGACCGCGCTCTGCGATAGCGACATAGGCTCGGCTGCGGCACTCGTGGACCCTCTTTCAGCAACTGCCAGCAACACCTGCAGTCCCGTCATCGACGGGAATTGTTTACGCCCTGCCACTCCTGCCTCACGTACTCTGTAGCGCACCGTCCGCACCCTCGTATCGGGCAGGACGGAATGCAGACGCTTTCAACAATATGCGTTGCATCACGCGCACGCTAGTCGCTTTCGTCATAGGGCAACCAATTATCTTCGCTTGCCTCTTTATAGGCCCGATGAGAGCGTTGCCTAAATTTTTGACAAACAGGGGAATACTGATGTCTGAGCCGACACAGCTCTGGGGTGGACGCTTCAAGTCCGGTCCGTCCGAAGCGCTTGCCAATCTCTCGCGCGCGCATCCCTCCTATTTCCGGCTGTTTCGCGAGGATCTGGCTGGTTCCCGGGCGCATGCATCCGAACTGAAGCGTGCCGGCGTGTTGGACGATGCCGAATTCATCACCATTCGGGAAGCGCTGGATCAGATCGAAGCCGACATTGCCGAAAAGCGCGAACAGCCGATCCCGTCTGACGAAGATATCCACACCTTCATCGAGCGGCTGTTGATGCAGCGTCTCGGCGCGCTGGGCGGCAAGTTGCGCGCCGGCCGTTCGCGCAACGACCAGACCGCCAACAATACCCGCCTTTATCTGCGCCGCATGGCCCGCGAAATCTCGCGCGGCATCATCGATGTCGAGAAGGCGCTCGCCGCTCAGGCCGCCAAGCATACCGAAACGGTCATGCCCGGCTTTACCCACCTGCAGCCGGCGCAACCCATCGTCCTCGGTCATCACCTGATGGCGCATGCACAGAGCCTGTTGCGCGATATCGAGCGTTTCGAGGATTTCGATCGCCGTTTCGACCGCTCGCCGCTTGGTGCCGCCGCCCTGGCGGGCTCCGGCATCGTCAATCGCCCGGATCTCGCCGCCATCGAACTCGGTTATTCCGCTGCCTGCGAAAACTCGATCGATGCCGTCTCGGCGCGCGATCACGTCGCCGAATTCCTGTTCATCTGCTCGCTTGCGGGGGTCAGCCTGTCGCGTCTGGCCGAAGAGATCTGCATCTGGGCCTCCAAGCAATTCAGCTGGGTCAAGCTGCATGACAGCTACTCGACCGGCTCGTCGATCATGCCGCAGAAGAAGAACCCGGATATCGCCGAGCTGACGCGCGGCATGAGCGGCACGCTGATCGGCAATGTCGCGGGCTTCCTGGCGACGATGAAGGCAATGCCGCTCGCCTACAACCGTGACCTCGCCGAAGACAAGCGTGTCCTCTTCGAGAGCCTCGACATTCTCGAGCTCATCCTGCCTGCTTTCGCGGGCATGGTCGAAACGCTGGAGTTCGACGTCGCCAAGCTGCGCGAGGAGGCCCCGAAAGGCTTCACGCTGGCAACGGAAGTCGCCGACTGGCTGGTGTCGCAGGGCGTGCCTTTTGCCCAGGCTCACGAAATCACCGGCGCCGTGGTTCGTTATTGCGAGGAACGCGGCCACGACCTGTCCGGCCTTACCGAAGCCGACCTGCCGAATATCGACACGCGCCTGAACCATGGTGTTCTCAACGCCATCACGATCGAAGGTGCGCTTGCAAGCCGCACCGGCTATGGTTCCACCTCGCCGGCAAGGGTGCGCGATCAGATCGAGCGCTTCAATGTCGCATTGGAGGCCAAGGCAGCTTTCGCCGCCGCCGAACTGCTTCCGGCGGCCGCGTCAGCCCTGCCGCAGCAAACGCGAGGCGCGCGATGAGCATAGCAGACGCGACATCTACAACCACCGACCAGAAATACGAAATCGCCCATCTGAAGCTGGTGCCGAAACGCCATGTCGGGCGGATGATCGCCGCGGCCATCGTGCTGCTGGTCCTCGCGGCCATCGTGCGTGCCTTCAGCGTCGGCCAGATAGAATGGAGTTACGTTCGCGACTTCCTGTTCGCTCCGGCCATTCTGGACGGATTGAAGAGCACGCTCATCATGACGGTCGCCGCAATGGCACTTGGCATCGTCCTCGGCGTCGTGATCGCGATCATGCGCGTATCCGGCAATCCGGTGCTTTCGTCGATCGCGATTGGTTACGTCTGGATCTTCCGTGGCGCCCCCGCGCTTCTCCAGCTGATGATCTGGTTCAACCTGGCGCTGATCTTTCCGAAGATGGGCATCCCCGGCCTGTTCGAATTCCGCACGGTCGACGTCATGACGTCGTTTGTCGCCGCCATGCTCGGTCTCGGCATCTCGCAGGGCGCCTATACGTCGGAGGTCGTGCGGAGTGGTCTTCTGTCGGTCGACAGCGGCCAGTATGAGGCGGCCCGTGCGATCGGCATGACGCAATTCAGGATGCTGCGCCGCATCGTGCTGCCGCAGGCGATGCGCGTGATGGTGCCGCCGATTGGCAATGAGGTGATCGGCATGGTCAAGCTGACCTCGCTCGCCAGCGTCATCCAGTATTCGGAAATCCTCCACAACGCGCAGATCATCTACTTCGCCAATACCCGCGTGCTCGAACTGCTGCTGGTGGCGTGCTTCTGGTACCTCGTCGTCGTCACTCTCCTGTCGATCGGCCAGTATTATATCGAGCGCTATTTCGGCCGCGGCAGCAAGTCCATCACGGCGTCGATGTGAGGTGTGAGATGACCAAGGATATCATTGTAAAGGCGGTCGACGTCACCAAGCTTTTCGGCCCCTTCACCGCACTCGACAAGGTCAATCTGGAGATCGCAAAGGGCGAGGTCTGCTGCATCATCGGCCCGTCGGGATCGGGAAAAAGCACATTCCTGCGCTGCATCAACCAGCTCGAGAAAATGAATTCGGGTGCGATCTGGGTCAATGACGAACTGGTTGGATATCGCCGCGAGGGCAATAACCTTTACGAGATCAGCGATGCGGACATGGCGCGCCAGCGCCGGCGTGTCGGCATGGTGTTCCAGCGCTTCAATCTGTTCCCGCACATGACCGCGCTGGAAAACGTGATGGAAGGGCCCGTGCAGGTCTTGAAGGAGCCCGTCGCCGAGGTCCGCAAGCGCGCCGAAGAATTGCTCGCCCGCGTCGGGCTGGCAGACAAGATCGGCCATTATCCGTCGCAGCTTTCCGGCGGGCAGCAGCAGCGCGTGGCAATCGCCCGTGCGATGTGCATGCGTCCCGATCTGATCCTGTTCGACGAGCCGACATCCGCACTCGACCCGGAACTTGTTTCCGAAGTGCTGGACGTGATGAAGGATCTCGCCGCAAGCGGCATGACGATGATCGTGGTGACCCATGAACTCGGTTTCGCCCGCAACGTCGCCAATACGGTGGCCTTCATGGAAGCGGGCAAAATGGTCGAGATCGGCCCGGCATCGGAACTCCTGACCTCACCGAAAAGCCCGCGCACGGCTGAATTCATCAAGGCTGTCCACAGCTGAGAACCCGGGCCGCTGACCGTCGGCGGCCGGCAGATACGCGACAAGATCAATCAATCCTAGTTCTGGAAAAGGGGAACTTACGTGAAGACAACATTCATCGCTCTCGCCGCCGCATTGCTTGCATCGACGGCCGCCCATGCCGAAGGCCTGCCGGACCGCGTCAAGTCGGCCGGCAAGATCGTCGTTGCCAACCAGCCGAACTACCCGCCGATGGAATACAAGGATCCGGCCACCAACACGCTGATGGGTGTCGACATCGATCTCGGCCTGGCGCTCGCAAAGCAGCTTGGCACAACCGTCGAATGGTCCGACATCGGCTTCGAACAGATGGTTTCCTCGCTGGAGACCGGTCGCGTCGATCTCATCCACAGCGGCATGAGCGACTTGCCGAAGCGTCGCGAGACCCTCGACTTCCTCGACTACATGAAGTCCGGCGCGCAGTTCTACACCTCGGCCTCCCGCAAGGAAGAGTTCAAGACCCCGGCCGATTTCTGCGGCAAGACGGTCGGCATGAGCCGCCGTACCTCCTTCCCGGATGAAACGGCAAAGTGGAGCGCCGCCAACTGCGAAGCCAAGGGCCTGGCGGCGATCAAGGTCGTCGGCACCGAAGGTTCGGCCGATGCCCGCGCCCAGCTGAAGCAGGGTCGCCTCGACGGCGCTGTCCAGGGTTCTGAAACCCTGCCCTACCTGACCAATCTGGAAAAGAACACCTATGCCATCGTCGGCGAGCCCTTTACGGCCGTCTACCAGGGTATCGCCTTCTCCAAAAAGGACCCGGCGCTGCGCGATGCCTATGCCGCGGCTCTCAAGGCTCTGATGGCATCCGGCGAATACAAGGCCATCTATGCCAAGCACGGCCTGGAAGGCACGATGCTCGACGGCATCTATATCAACGGCGAAGCCGTCAAGTAACGTCCATTTCAGGATGTCCGGCCGCGGTTCCTCGCGGCCGGACGCTTCCGCGGTCTCTCCTACAGGGATGGCCGTTTTCGTCGCGCATCTCCAGAGCATTCCCATGAACCGTTCTCTCGCCGACACGCCGGTCGACAAACTGGCCCGCTTCGTTTCCTCTCTCGACTATGACGCGCTGCCGGCAGATGTCGTTGCCAAGGCCAAGATCCACATCGCCGATACGCTGGGTGCTGCTCTCGCCGGCGCGCGCTCGAATGAGTTCGCTATTGCGGTGAAGTCCCTTCGAACCGATGGCTCCGTTCCTCTGTGGGGAACCGGTCTTGCGGCATCCACACGAGACGCCGCGCTTCTCAACGGCTGCGCCGCCCATGCTTTCGAGCTGGACGATTCCGGCGGCTGCGACCATTCGGGTGCCGTGGTGCTTCCAGCCCTGTTTTCCGCGCTGCACGAAACTGGCCGCCCGATGGACGGCAAGCGGATGATTACCGCTGTCGTTGCCGGCTACGATGTCGGGCGCCGTATTCTCGAGGCGACCGGCGGTTATGACGCGCACAACAGCCTCGGCTGGCATTCGACCGGCACCTGCGGCACGCTCGGCGCGGCAGCGGCCTGCGCCAGCCTGCTCGGTCTCGATGCATCGGCAACGCGCGATGCCATCACACTCGCCACAAGTTTTTCCTCCGGCCTCTGGGCCTTTATCCACGACGGCTCGCAGGCCAAGAAGCTTCACGCCGGCCGCGCTGCGGAGGGTGGCCTTCTTGCCGCCCTGCTTGCGGCAAACGGCTTTGCCGGCCCATCCCGCGTGTTTGACGACGTCTGGGGAGGCTTCTTCAGGTCCTATAACAAGTCGGCCTGCAAGCCCGAACTGCTCGCCGAAGGCCTGGGCGAGGTCTGGAAGATCAATCGCGCGGTACTGAAGCCCTACGCATCCTGCCGTGGTGCGCATTCGGCAGTCGATGCACTGGAAGATCTCCTGTCCGAAACCGGGCGGAAAGCGTCCGATATCCAGCATATCGACCTGCGCATGAGCGCCATGCTCAAGGATATGTGCGGCGCCAAGGTGGGCGCCGCAATGGCACCGACACAGATGAGCTTACCCTATGCGCTGGCTGCCCGCTGCACTTTCGGCACGGCGGGTCTGCAGGCCTATACGGAAGAGCGTCGTCTCAACCCGGAGGTTCATGCCATGATGGACAGGATCGATGTCGCAGTGGACGAGGCCATGGATCCCATGGCCGAACCGGTCGTGACGCTTCGCTTCAAGGATGGCATGACGATCGATCGCATGGTTCCGCGCGCGACAGGTTCTGCCGAGCGACCGATGCAGGCCTCGGCCGTCGAAGCCAAGTTCCGGGAGCTTGCCGCCATGAGCCTGTCGCCCGATCGCCTTGAGGCGCTGTGGCGCATGCTCGGTTCGCTCGAACGGGTTGAAGACTGCTCTGAAATCGAAGCGCTGATGGCAGGCAACGCCGACAGCATCCCCACTTTTCGTTGAAAGCTCCAGGCATGACGTTCGATCTTTCCCCGCGCCCGCTGAATCCGGCTCCGGCCACCCCCAGGATGATATGGCCGAACGGCGCCAAGAGCGCTCTGTTCGTCGGCTTCGATGTCGATGCCGAGACAGCCTGGATCGGCAACAATCCATCCAATGTCGATCGGATGGTAACGACGTCGCATGGCGGTTACGACGCGCGTGTCGGCATCGCCAAAATCCTCGAACTGATGGCCGAACTCGGCCTGAAGGGCACATTCTTCACGCCCGGCTGGACGGCACTTGCCCATCCGGCGCAGTGCGAGGCGATGGTCGCGGCAGGCCACGAGATCGGTCATCACGGATATCTCCACAAGCTGCCGGACAGGACGAAGCTCGACGAAGCCTTCGAGGAAATCGACCGCGGCTTTGAAGCGCTGCAATCGGCACTCGGCGTCCGCCCGGTCGGCTATCGCGCGCCGTCCGGAGAAAACTTCCCCGAATTGCTCGCCTATCTCAAGAAGACGGGAATTCGTTATTCCAGCTCCTTCCGCGACGACATCCTCCCTTATCGTCACGCTGGCGCCGATGGCGCAGTCGGGCCGGTCGAAATCCCCGTCAACTTCGCGTTCGACGACTGGAATTTCGGCATGTCGAGCCGAACCAGTTCGCGTCCGCTTTTCGGCCGCGATGCCGTGCTGCAGCTGTGGATCGACGAATTCGAGGCGACCCACGCCTGGGGTGGCGTCACCACGCTTGTGCTGCATCCGCAGGTCTCAGGCCGGCCGATGCGCTGGCACATCCTGCGCGATTTCCTAAGACACGTCATCGACAAGGGCGACGTCTGGATCGCCACCGGCGCTGAGATCACCGATCATTACGAGGCGCTCGAGGCGGCTTCAGCCCGATAAACGATTGGGATGGCGAAGGCAGGACGTACTCTCGCCCCACTTCCTGACCCTGTCCCGGCTCTTCTCCGCTTGACGTAGCAAACGGGGAAGGCCTACCGCTGCAACAGGAACAACGCTATGGTCGCGCCTAGCCCCAACAGGGCAATCGCAAACACGATGGCGCCGGCCGTCCCTGTTTTGCCGATCGTTATCTTTCGCTCTTTCAGGCGAGATAGTACCTGGCTCTCGACGAGCCCGTCGCCGAACGGAAACTCATGTTCTACGCCATCCACGATCAGGATGATCGATCGTCCGCGCCTCCACAACGCATTTTCAGTCCTGTCCAGAGCTTCTTCGAACGAAGTCTGCCGGGGAGGCCCATACAGGGGAGAATGAGCGCGCGGCCCAGACATATCGATGCGCCTTTGCCAACGGTCGTCGCGGTACGACAATCTCGCGAAGTTTGAAGGGTCTTTTATCGAATCGAACCGAGCCATGATTACGTCACTCCACCGTCTGCGATGATTGTCCGGCCGGTAATCCAGCCGGCTTCCGGCGATGCCAGGAACGTAACGATGCCCGCAATGTCGTCCGGTTGGCCTATTCGTCCAAGTGGCGTCATCGCCAGGATCTGCTCGCCTCGTTCGGCAATGATTTTGGTCGTCATATCCGTCTCGATCACCCCCGGTGCAAGCGCATTGACGGTAATGCCTCTTTTCCCAATTTCCTTGGCGAAGGCATGGGTGAGCGTCACCACCGCCGCTTTCGATGCGGAGTAGACCGAACTTGTCGGGATCGGCCTGTAGGCAAGTGCCGATGCAATGTTGATGATCCGTCCGCCGGGCGACGGCATGAACGGCAGAACGGCCTGGGTCAGCAACACCACGCCCATGATGTTGGTTTCCAGGATCGACTTCACGAATGGCGCATCCATCTCGCCCAGCGGACGATAGGGACCAATGGCAGCGCAATTTACCAGGACATCGATTGCGCCGAAACTTTCGACAGTTCCTGCTACAAGCGCTTCTATGTGCTCAGGATTTGCGACATCGGCCTGGATCGCAACGCAATTGCCTCCCTCCGCGGAAAGTTCGGCGGAAAGGCTTTCCGCCGATGCGCGGTCGCTCCGATAGGCGATCACCACGCGACTTCCGAGCGATGCAAATCTGCGGGCGATCGCTGCGCCGATGCCTCTGGAGCCTCCGGTGACAAGAACCGCCTTGTCTTCCAGCATTTTATTCATTGCTGCACACCGCTACCGGTCGGCATCGGATAATCGTCCGCATTCAACACCCAGCCCTGCTTTTCGGAGAAGTCGAACCGCGGCGGCGAAAAGATGTCGACCAGCTGGTTCACGCCCGTATCCATACCGCGCGACGTATGGATCGCCGGCGGTGGAATGACCGTGACGGAAGGAGACGCGCAAAACTCGTGGTCGTCGGCCCGCCAGGCATTGAGGCTCGGCGTCCACGGCCAACGGATGTGATGGGTATACGAGCCCTCCAGCGCCAGCGAGCACTGTTCGAAATCGTCGTGATAATGCGGCGACAGCTTGTTGATGTCACGCGGCCCGTTGTCGGCCGGCAGCACGTTGACCATGAACGTCGTGCAGCGCCAGATACGGCCGAACCGGCCGGGCTCGGGCGGCACGTCGAGTGAATAAGCCCGCACCCTGTATCCGCCGCGCGGTTCCGGCCAGGGCTGGAAAGGCGGGATGTTTGGATGGGGTGTGACATAGGAGTGGGCGTTGACACAAGCCTCCGCCAGATCCTCTGAGCGCGTGGAGAACATGCGCACCAGGCGACCGCCATCCGGCATGCTGACGGTGCTGTCACCCGGTGGCACGAAAACCAGCGAGTAACCGGCCACGGTTTCCGTCTTGCCCTGCCAAGTGATCGTTGCGGAGGATTTCGCATCCGGGAGCAGCACGGCATATTCATCGATCTGCCCCGTGCGCGAAAAGCTTGCGCCGGGTTTCGCCTCGCTATGGGCAATGATGAAATTCTGCCCGCGGCCGAGCCACGTCTTGCCGTTGGCATCGTCTTCCTGCGGCGCTGTCTCGTAGAATTTCAGATACTCCGCCGCCGCAAATTCCGTGGCCTGCGGGGCAGATTTTGCCGTCGCCAGAGACGCCCGGGGATCGGTGCTGTTATACATGGAGATCATTCCTTTCCTTCGGCCCCTCGAAACCCAGGCCGATCATCAAGTTCAATGCGCCTTGGCACCCTTGCCGAAGCCGGCGAAAAGCCCGTTGGGGAAGAACAGCAGCACGACGAGCAGGAAGCTCAGGGCCGCGACATTCTTAAAGCCCGCGCCAAGTGCCACGATCGCCAGCGCCTGCAACACACCGAGCAGAAGCCCGCCCGCCAGTGCCCCGCCAGCTCGGCCGAAGCCGCCGATGATCGCTGCGATGAAGCCGTTCACCCCGAAGGGCGTACCGACATTGTAGGCGGTGTATTGCGTCGGCGTCACAAGAATGCCGGCAATGGCGCCGAGCGCTGCGCTGAGCGCAAAGGCAATCAACATCATCCGCGCCACCGGAATACCGAGCAGCTGTGCCGCTTCCCGGTTCTGCGAGCAGGCGCGCAATGCCCTGCCGGTGCGGGTGCGGGTGAAGAACAGCCACAGCAGCAGCACGAGCAGAGCGCCGCAACCGAGGATCCAGAACAGCTGGTAACCGATCGCCACGTCGCCGATCTTCAGCGGCCCGCCGGTGGTGAACTCGTGATAGGTGCGCGGCCGGTCGCCGAAGGTGAGCAGCGTGATACGCTCGATCATGATCTGCGCGGCAAGCGTTGCAAGGATGACCGCAAACAACGTCGCTCCGCGATGCATCATCGGCCGCACGATAGCCAGTTCCATCACGATGCCGGAGACCGCCACAAGCGGAATGGTCAGCGCCACCGCGAAGATCAGCGGAATGCCGAGCTGCGTCAGCAACACCTCGCAGACCATGCCGCCCAGCATGACGAACACGCCCTGCGCAAAATTGACGATGCCGCTGGCATTGTAGATAACGCAGAAACCGATGCCGACGAGGCCGTAGATCAGGCCGACGCCGACCCCGTTGACGATGCTTTGAAGGAATTCGACAAGGCTAGGCATCGGCCATCTCCGTTCCACCGAGATAAGCCGCGATGACATCCGGATGAGCTTTGATCTCGTCCGGCGTCCCTTCGGCAATCTTCTTTCCGAAATCCAGCACGACGATGCGCTGGGCGATCTTCATCACGAGGCTCATGTCATGCTCGATGAGGATGACGGTCGTGCCGGTCCCGTGGATGCGGGTGATGACTTCCGCCAGCGCATCCGTTTCCTGCGTGTTGAGGCCGGCCGCCGGTTCATCCAGAAGCAGCAGCCGTGGCTTGGCGGCCAGCGCCCGCGCCACTTCGAGCAGCCTCTGGCGTCCATAGGGCAGCGTGTCTGCCATCATGTCGGCCTGATGCTCCAAGCCCACGAAACGCAGCAGATCGCGCGCACCCTGGGCGACGCTTTTCTCCTGCTCGCGCATCCATTCCGGCCTGAAAAGGGCCGAAAAGACGCCGCCGCGGGTAACCCGATGGCTGCCGATTTCGACGTTCTCGGCCACGGTCAGCTGCTTGAAGAGCTGGACGAGCTGATAGGTGCGCACCAATCCTGCCGAGGCGACATCGTGAGACGACTTGCCGGTAATGTCCTCGCCATCGAAATGGATCGAACCGGATGTCGGCGGGAAGAAGCCGGAGATGACGTTGAACAGCGTCGTCTTGCCGGCGCCGTTCGGACCGATTACCGCCAGCAATTCGCCTTCCTGGACGTCGAATGAAATGGATTGATTGGCGAAGAGACCGCCGAAGCGCATCGTCTCCTCGCGAACGGAAAGGAGTGCCATGACTATGCTTTCTCCTGCACGCGGCCGTGTGCCCGCCGGAACAGGACCGAGAGGCCGGCCAGCCCGCGGGGCGCAAAGATGAGGATAAAGATGAGGACCGCCGTATAGGCGATATCCTGCATTTCTTTCAGTCCGCGCAGCGCCTCCGGGAGGATGGACACGATGATGGCGCCGATCATCGGCCCCCACATCGTTCCGATGCCGCCGAGATAGAGCATTGCGAAGCTCTGGATGACCATGGTCGTGCCATAGATTTCCGGGCTGATGAAGCCGACGAAATGAGCAAACAGCGAACCGGCGGCCGAGGCGTAAAGTGCCGCGATTACAAAGGCGATCAGCTTGTAGCGGGCGATATCGACCCCCAGCGCCTGGGCGGCGGATTCGCTGCCGGCGATCGAGGCGAGCGCCCTGCCGAACCGCGATTGCCGCAGCCGTGCCGCGATGCCGACGCCGATCAGCGACAGGACGACCAGCGCCACCAGCTGATGCTTCAGCGTATCGAGCGCAAAGCCGGCGATACCGAGCGGCGGTATGCCCGAATAACCCATGTAACCTTGCGTCAGCGCTGTCCATTCGATGGTGATCTCATAGACGATCAGGCCGAGCGCGAACGTCGCCATGGCAAGATAGTGGCCGCGCAAGCGCAGCGTCGGGTAACCGACCAGCACCGCGGCAATACCGGACAACACCATGGTGGCAAGCAATGCCAGCAGCGGCTCCCAGCCGTAATCGGTGCTGAGGATCGCGCTGCCGTAGCCGCCGATCGCGGCGAACGCGCTCTGCCCGAACGATGCCTGGCCCGTATAGCCCATGAAGAAATTCAGGCCTGTACAGAAGATCGCATAGATAAAGGCAAAGCCGAGCACCGTGACGATATAGTCGCTCGACACGAGCCCGAGACCGGCCAGCGCCAGCACGGCGACGATCGGCAGGATCGACTGCCAGCGAATGCCCGAAGGCTCAATGGAGGTAGTAACGTGCGAGGTCATGATGCGATTTGATCTCGTCTGTCTTGAGTTCTGCAACGATCTTGCCGAGCGCGATGACATAGACGCGCTGCGCCAGCTTCAGCGCCAGCGGCGCCTTCTGCTCGACAAGGAGAATGCCGATTCCGCGGCGGTTCAGTTCGCGAAGCGTGCCGAGGATTTCGGACGCCACCCGCGGCGCCAGGCCCAGCGATGGCTCGTCCAGCATCAGGAGCTGCGGCTTCGCCATCAGGGCGCGGCCGATCGCCAGCATCTGCTGCTCGCCGCCGGAAAGAGATCCCGCCGACTGGTCGAGACGCTCCTTCAGCCGTGGAAACAGCTCGAAGACCGAAGCCATCTGCGTGTCCGTCTCGGCCGGGTGCAGGTAGGCGCCGATGACGAGGTTTTCCCGAACGGTCATCTGCGGGAACAGCCCTCGCCCCTCCTGCACCATGACGATGCCGCGCCTCGCCAGCCTGGGGGTGGAAAGCCCGGTAATCTCTTCTCCACGGAAGAAGACGTTGCCCTTGCTGGCCGTCAGGCGCGTCAGCGCCCGCATCAGCGTCGTCTTTCCCGCGCCGTTCGGCCCCAGGATCGTCACCAGCTCGCCTTCGGCTATATGCAGGCTCGTTGGTTTCAACGCCTGCACATGGCCGTAGCTGGCGGAAATGTCCCTCGCCTCGAGCAGAGGGACATTTCCTTTATCGGAAGCGAGCACGCTCATTCCGCGACCACCAGTTCGCCATTGGCGAACTTGCCGATCAGGAACGGATTTTCGGTTATGCCGACATGCTGCTTTTCGGAGAAGTTGAACGTCGCATAGGCACCGACATAGGACGGGACCTTCTGCGTTGCGTCACGAAGCGCCTTGCCGTCGGTCGACTTGGCGATTTCGGCCGCCTTGGCCAGCACCATCATCGAATCCCACGCGCGGGCGCTGTTGGCCGGGTCACGATCCGGATATTTCGGCTTCCAGTATTTCAGGAAGGCATCGACGGCATCCTTCGCCGGACCGGGTTTCAACTGCTTCGGCAATTGCACCGGCGGCGCAACGAAGAAGAAGCGATCGCCGAGAACCTGGCCTGCCTGCTGAAAGATCGACCCGTCATCGTTGCTGGACAGAAGCAGCATCTTGTCGAGACCAAGCTGCTTGATGTTCTTGGCAGCCGTCACCGTCGAGCCGCCCTGCCCGATCTTGACGACCGCGCCGCCGCCGGCCGCATTGATACGGCCAAGCTGTACGGTCATGTCCGCATCGTCCGGTTTGTAGGTTTCCTGCGCCACGACTTCGAGACCGAAATCCTTGGCGAGTTGCTCGCCCAACCCCTTCATCATCAACGCATAGGGAGTCGGATCATAGAGTATGCCGACCTTGCGGATACTGGTCTTTTCCTTGATGTAGCGATAGCGGGCCTCGATCTCGAATTTCGGCGGTGCCAGGAAGCTGAAGGCCCACTCCTGCTCGTTGTCGCGCTGCGGCAGAATCGAGCACAGATACATGGGCAGTTTAGCCTGCATCACGAAGGCGGCGGCTGCGAAATTGCCGGCCGATACGCAGCCGCTGTCGAACAGGTTGACCTGGTCGCTGGAAATCATCTTGCGATATCCGACGACCGCATCCTGCGGCTGCGATTTGTTGTCCTCGGTGATGATCTCGATCTTCTTGCCGAGGATGCCGCCCTTCTCGTTGAGCGCATCGGCCGCCACGGCAAGTCCGTCGCGCCAAGCGCGGTCAATGACCGCAGCATACCCGGTCAGTCCGACGGACGAGCCGATCTTGAAAGTCTCAGCCGCCCTTACCTCGCCGGAAAGGGCCATAACGGTCATCGCAGCCGCCACCAACAGGTGTCGCTTGTACATGCTTTCCTCCTCCCCTCGAACAAGCAACACTCCCTTGCCTGTTCTTATCTTCGAAACGATGTTTCGATAAGGAGGATATCTAAGGTCTTTCTGTTGTCAAGATTCAATTGCGATCTCTTGAGCGATACCGTTGCCGGCATCCCATCCGCCTTACAAAGCTCCATAACCGAGCGCTGACGAAACCCGCTTCGCCGCAGCCATGGTGCGAGCGCGCTGATCCTCGGAAGGCGCTTCCGCGATGAACTGCACCATGTCGACGATACCGACCGCACCGCAGACAACACCGGAAGAGTCGAACACCGGCGCCGCCAGCGTATTAAGTCCGATCCCCGCCTGGTTCGGCGCGGTCGCCCACCCCTGCGCCCGAACCGTCTCCAGCTCGGCCAAAAGCACAGCAGGGCTGATGATCGTGTGCGGCGTGAAGATCTCGAGCTTGCCGCGCAGGACGCGCGAGCGAAACTCCGGCGAAACGAAAGCCAGCGCCGCCTTGCCCTGCGCCGAACTGTTGAACGTCAGAAGAGAGCCCACGCGCACGCCGATTTCGATCGGTGAACGACCGGGGACCATGTGAACCACTCGCATTCCGTCCGGCGTGATCTGTGAAACCACGGCAGAATGCCCCAATGCATCGCGCAGTTCGAGCAGTGGATCGGCCGCCACATGCGCGAGATCGAGATTGTCGCTGACCGCCCGCCCCAGTGCCACCAGTCGCGGTCCGCTTTCGTACCGGTCCGAATCGCGTGGCTGGATGAGATAACCCTGCTGCACCAGCGTCTGCAGGTGCCGGTGGATGCGGCTCTTCGTCGTGCCCAGCGCCTGCGCCAGTGCCGTCACGCCCACTGCATGCCTTTCTTTCGCGACATGCTCGATAATGTTCAACGCGAGCTGAACCGCCTGGACGCCGTCCCCGCTCTTTCCTTCAATCCGCGGCATTCCCCGCCTCCCTCGCTGGGCCCTGTTTCCCGATGCCGCATCGCGGCAACTGGACGGAACCGTTCTTCCACGCCGCCCTGCTGCCGAGGCCAGGCGCATTTGCGCTTGACAGCCTCCCCCGGCAGCGGTGTACAAATTTCTAAAAATAGAAAGCTGTTCTGAACAGCGATACACTAGAAAGAAATCAGATGTCAACGGCACGGCAGATCGACTTCCGCCAGCGGTTCGGGGATCGCGAGCTTCTCGTCGGATCCTTCATCAAGACCCCCACGACCCACTCGATCGAAATCCTTGGTGGCATGGGCTTCGATTTCGTCGTCATCGACGAAGAACACGCGCCTTTCGACCGTGTGACGATCGACAACGGCCTGCTGGCGGCGCGCGCCGTCGGCACCGCCGGCATCGTCCGCGTTGCCGAGCCGACGCCCGCCAGGCTGCTGGCGGTTCTGGACGATGGCGCCGCCGGCGTTCTCGTGCCGCACGTCTCCAGCGTCGAGAAGGCGAAAGCCATCGTCGCCGCCTGCCGTTATCGCGGCGGCGCGCGCGGCTTTTCCAACTCGCCGCGAGCCGGCGGCTATGGCGCGCTCGGCATGTGGCAGCATGTCGAAGAGCAGGACAAGTCGGTCACCGTTATCGCCATGATCGAGGATCCGGAAGCGCTCGACGTCATTGACGAGATCGTCGCCGTCGAAGGACTGGACGGATTCTTCGTCGGCCGCGGAGACCTTTCCGTCGCCATGGGCGCAGAGTCGCAGGGTGCGCCACAGATCCAGGCCATCACGGAAAAGATCGTCAGGGCCGCGGCAGCGGTCGGAAAGCCCGTCTGCGTCATGGTCGGTTCGATTGCCGAAACCGAGCCGTTCCGCAAGATCGGCGTCACATCCTTCATCGTCTCGTCCGACCAGGGCCTGATGCGCCAGTCCGCCGCCAAGGTGCTGACGGATTGGCGCGAGATCGCAAACAGGTAATCGAGGCGTGCGCTGCGGATCAGCCGCATTCCACGCCAGCAATGACCAGGGAGAAGTAGAAATGGCATCCGATATGGCATCATCCAGCACCGCCGGCAGCAAGGCACGCGACGAGGAGGTCGCGATGCTCTTGAAGGGGGCGGTCGATCTTCACTGCCACAGCGGCCCCGCCGCCATGCCGCGCGTGCTCGACCACCGCGAGGCGATGATGGAAGCGGCCGATGCCGGGTTCCGGGCGCTGCTCTACAAGGATCATTTCTACCTCGGCACACCGCATGCCAAGATCCTGGAAACCATCTATCCCGAGAAGGAAATCAAGCTGTTCTCCGGCATTGCCCTCAACAATGCCAGCGGCGGCATCAATCCTTACGCCGTCGATCATGCCGTGAAGATCGGCGCCAAGATCGTCTGGATGCCGACGCTCGCCGCCGCCAACCACATTCGCAAGGGGCTGACGGAGGCCAAGAGCTTCCCGAAGACCGCCCAGAAGATGCTTGATCCCACGCCCCTTAGCTCGCTCGACGCCAACGGCAAGGTGACGGACGACACCAGGAAGGTGCTCGACCTGATCGCCGAGGGCGATATCATCCTCGCCGGCGGCCATCTGGAAGCACCAGAGCTTTTCGTCCTGTTCGACGAGGCGAAGAAGCGCGGCGTCAAGAAGATGCTGGTCAACCACCCGACCTATATCGTCGGCTGCAGCGACGAGGACATCAAGGGTCTCGTCGCGATGGGCGTCTACATGGAGCATTCCATCTGCATGTTCATCCCCGGCTCCGGCAACCAGTACGAGCCGGAATACCTGCGGCACCTGATCGGGATCGCCGGCGTCGACAAGACCTGCCTCTGCTCCGATCTTGGCCTGATGGGCGCGCCGCGACCACTCGACGGTTATCGCCAGATCGTCAATGCGCTGCTCGACATGCGGTTCTCGCACCAGGACATCCGTACGCTGATCGGCGACAATTCCGCCCGCCTGCTGAACCTTGCGGCCTGACCGGCCATGAAGGTTCTGATCGTCTACGCACATCCCGAACCCTCGTCCTTTTGCGCCGCGCTGAAAGGCGCGGCGGTGGAGGCGATCCGGGAAGGCGGGCACGACGCGATCGTGTCCGACCTCTATGCGGAAGGGTTCAACCCGGTCGCCGGGCGTCATGATTTTCTCGATGCCGCCGATACAGAGCGGTTCCACTACCAGAGCGAACAGTTGCATGCGGCCAGGACGTCCGGCTTTGCGGACGAAATCGCGCGCGAGCAGGCCCGTGTCGCGGCCGCGGATGCGATCGTCTTTCTCTTCCCCCTCTGGTGGGGCGGCCCGCCGGCCATCCTCAAAGGCTGGATCGACCGCGTGCTGGCCTATGGTTTCGCCTATGTCGACGGTCGTCGTTTCGACAGTGGTTTGTTCCAGTCCAAGCGCAGCCTGCTTTGCGTGACGACCGGCGGCACGCCGGCCCGTTTCACCGCGGAAGGCGTCTATGGCGAGATCGACAAGGTTCTCTGGCCGATCCAACGCCTGACCCTCGACTACATGGGACTGGCGGCGGAAGAACCCTTTGTTTGCTACGCCGCACCGCGTGTCGAACCGGAGGTCCGCGCCCATTACCTGCAAACCTTCAGCGACCGGCTCATCACCATGCTCGGCAAGGGCCCGACCGCCGGACGGCAGGAGGCGGCGCCGCTGCTCGCTGAACCCGGAGCCTGGACCCGGCAGGCCTGAAAACGCGGCCTGAGGCCAAAAATCACAACGGGATCTGGAGGAGATTTCGCATGCCCGCCCGCAAAGTCATTATTACCTGCGCCGTGACCGGCTCGATCCATACGCCATCCATGTCGCCGCATCTGCCGATCACGGCAGAGCAGATCGCCGATGCCGCGGTCGGCGCGGCAGAAGCGGGTGCCGCGATCGTCCATCTCCATGCCCGCAACCCGCAGGACGGGCGGCCGGACCAAAGCCTCGAAGCTTTCTCGCCCTTCCTCAAGGTTATCAAGCAGAAGTCGGACGTGGTGATCAACATCACCACCGGGGGCGCGCCCACCATGACCGTCGACGAGCGCCTGCATCCCGTCGCTCACTTCAAGCCGGAAGTCGCTTCGCTCAACATGGGCACGATGAATTTCGGCCTCTACCCCATGCTGAACCGATTCAAGGAGTTCGAGCACGACTGGGAACAGCCCTATCTGGAAGGCTCGCGCGACCGCATCTTCAAGAACACGTTTGCGGATATCGAGAAGATCCTCACCACCTGCGCCAACAACGACACCCGTTTCGAGATCGAGTGCTACGATATCGGCCATCTCTACACGCTGTCCCATTTCGTCGATCGCGGGCTGGTGAAGCCGCCGTTCTTCATCCAGAGCGTCTTCGGCCTGCTCGGCGGCATCGGCAGCCATCCGGAAGACGTGATGATGATGAAGCGCACCGCCGACCGGCTGTTCGGCGATGCCTACAACTGGTCAGTCCTCGGCGCCGGCCGCAACCAGATGAGCATAGCGGCCATGTCGGTCGCGATGGGAGGCAATGTTCGCGTCGGACTTGAGGATTCGCTCTGGATCGGCCCCGGAAAGCTGGCGGAGAGCAATGCGCAGCAGGTTTCCAGGGCCCGCGACCTGATCGAAGGCCTCGGATATGAGATCGCCACACCGGATGAGGCACGCGACATCCTGAAACTCAAGGGCGGCGACCGCGTCGACTTCTGACGCGGATTGTCCGTTGGCAGGGCAGCGATGTCGGGTATCCCGATTATCTGCACATGTCGCGGATACTCCGTAGCTGCCCGGTTGAGTAATGGACTAGCTTCTCCGCCGCATTCCTTACCAACCTCATTGGCGCGCAGACAAGCTCTGCAATGAAGTTGTTAGGGCGTCGCCCATCCCAAATCACCCGGGTCGAGCGAAGAGGCATTTGTCATGAAAGGCCCATCAGGAGTGCGGGTGTAGCCGGACACTCTTCCCGCCACACCCGACAATATTAGCGCTGCAAGCGATAGAACTTCCGTGAGGCCTCGTGGATCGGCCAGGGATGCACGGTGGCGCCGACGAAGACCTGACGGTGCCGTTCGACATTCGGCTTGCTGGTACCGCCATTCGGTTCGCCCCAGATGACGTCCACCGCGGTTTCCGGCGCCGAATGCTCTTCCGGCAGGATGGCGAGCGAGATCCAGGCCCGTTCGTTGGACGAGAAAACCGGACTGATCGAGATGCCGACATCCTTGCCGTCCACCTGGACGCGATCATAGGGATGCGTCGCGTAATAGGCGGACGGCATTTCCATGTATTTCGGCGGATCGCCGTCCTCCATCATGCCACCGAACACTCTGAGCACATCGTCCCGGTCCCAGACCAGCGTTACCTTGCGGCGATGCGGGCCGTTCGCCATCTTCTCCAAGGCTTCACGGCCGATGAAGTCGTGATCGAACTTGACGACACGGCCGTAGTCGAGGTCCCAAGGCGTCAGGTAGTAATCCTCGATCCTTTCGCTGGAAAGGCTGCCGCCGAGCGAGGACACACCTTCGAAACTGTTGACGGCGAGCCATTCGCGATAGGGTTTCATCTTGTCGCCCGCATAGATCGCCGGTAGCGGTGACGGCACCCAGCCGGATTCGGCAGCCGCCGAGGAATAGGCCCGCGCGCCGACCTGTTTCAGGCCGAATTCCAGACCGGCCTCCAGCAGCGCTGCCTTTACCTTGGCACCGTCCTCGAACGGTCCCCAGAGCTCCAGACCCTGCGCGCCGCCCATGCCGTGCGACAGCGTACGCGCCTTGCAGCCGGCAATGGTGATCTCGCCCATGTTGAAGAACTTGGTGGTCAGCCGTCCGCCCTCGTTGACCTTTTCGAGGAGTTTCAGCGCATCGGGTCCCTGCACCTCATACCGGTAGGTCTTGCGCGGCTTTTCCGGATTGTCGAGCTTGCGCTCGTCACGCTCGATCGTGACATTATA